>OCZT010005403.1_pt1 | contig 12762 bp, 7 predicted proteins | sample 1539031 | NCBI WGS metagenome assembly OCZT01 (sample SAMEA3539308, study PRJEB22396) | soil metagenome | biome: tundra; feature: field; material: soil | place: USA | collected 2010-05 | depth 0.15 m | reverse complement strand
GGATCATCAGCGTCAGGTGCGGCGCCAGCCACAACGTGGCCAGCAGAGCCGTGCTTCGCACATCTCCCCGATTTTCCGGGAGGGCCGTGGCGCGCGACGCGAGGCGCCGGACCGCCAGCCATACCGGCCACACGAATAGCAGGCCGCCCGCCGCGAAAGACCACCACGGGACCTTGGCCCGGAGCCCATCGACGGCGCCGTTATCGAATCGGTTGACGTCGCGGATCAAGGCGGACCATTGGTCCAAAATCCACGGCGGCTGACCGGCGGGAATGGTTCTCGGACTGTGCAGCGCATTCCCGACGACGCCACTCGCCAGCCAAGGCAAAAACGCGAGAGCCAGGACCGCACCCCACACCATCCACCAGCGCACGGGAATTCCGGGTTGATTTCTCCTTGCTACGACATCGTAGAGCAACAGGCCGGCGAGAATCAGGACGGTGTAGTAGTGGGTATAGAGCATGAGGATGCCGAAGAGCAGGAATCCAGCCCACGCCATCCGCCGGCGCTCGCGGAGAGCCACCACAAAACAGAGGATCGAGCATGCCGTGAAGAATACGGCCATGGCATACGGCCTCGCCTCCTGGGAGTACATCACGGCCAACTGGGAGACGGCCATCAGGAGGGCGCCAATCAACCCCGCCGCGGTGTCGTAGACGTAGCGTCCCAAGAGAAACATCACGGCGATGGTGAGGGTTCCAAACACCACGGACACCAGTCTGGCCTGGAAGTCTCCGAAGCCGAGTGTTCGGAATACGCCATGGAGCAAGTAGTAATGCAGTGGAGGGTGGACAAAGTCCTCGACCACGGTGGCAGTCATTTCGCCAAGAGGGCGGTTGGCGGCGGTGAGCGAGAATGCCTCGTCAAACCAGACGCTTTGATCGTTCAGCCGGTAAAGACGCAGCCCGAGTCCCGCGATCAGGATCAATAACAGGATCGCGGCGGCTTGTTTCGAGAACGGGCGACCGGTGGCGGATGGCCTTCTGGTGAATTCGTTTGAGGTTTCTGGCATGAGAGGGGTGGCGTCCCCCACAAAGGAGCATTCTCCGCCTATTCGCTGCACCGAAGCAATTGCGAGACACGCCGCGCCCGGAAAACCGATGTCTGAACGTCTCGTTGCTATCATTGCGATCATGCGGTGGCGACTGGCGGCAATCTGGGCCTGCTTCTTTGCACGGCTGGCCTTCTATTGCGCCATGCTCCCGCTGTGGGAGGGGTACGATGAGTGGGCCCACTTCGCGGTGATTCGACAGATGGCGGTGCACGGGGACGTGCTGGCGCCGCGCGATGCGCCGGTTTCGCGGGATGTGGAGGCGTCGTTCCAATTTGCTCCGGTGCCGTGGGAAATGCGAGCGTTGAAGGCGCCTTCGGTGACACAGGATGATTTCTGGCAGTTGCCGGCGGAGGCACGCGGCGCGCGCGAGGCGGCCCTCCTGGCGATGCCCGCTGCCTGGAGCGGTCAGAACGGCTCGGGCGCTTTTACGGCATACGAAGCGCTGCAGCCTCCTCTTTACTATTGGCTGATGGCGCCGGTGCTGCGCGTCTTGCTCGGGTGCACGCTGGCGACGCAGGTGATGGTGCTGCGATGGATCGGCGTGCTACTGGCGTCGTTGGTCGTCCCGCTGGTGTTTTGGGTGGCGCGGATGGTCTTCGACCGGAGCACCGCTCTGGGGTGCGCCGCGGTGGTTGCCGTGATGCCGGGTCTGGCGCTGGATGTGGCCCGCGTGGGGAACGATGGCCTCGCCGTGGTGTTGTTCACGCTCCTGACCGGCTTGGCGGTGAAGATAGTGCGGCAGCGCTTCAACCCGAAGTTGGCGGCTGCGTTGGGGGTTGTATTGGGCCTGGGGTTACTGAGTAAAGCGTATTTCCTTACGGCCGTCCCGGCGTTGGTGTTGCTGTGGGGGTACGATTGGTGGCGCGCACGCGGAAGGCGGCGTGCGGCGGTGATCCACGGCTTGCTGACAGCGGCCATCAGCCTGGCGATCGCAGGCTGGTGGTACGCGCGCAACCTGCGGACCACCGGGACGCTCTCCGGGTTGAGCGAATCGGCGATGCTGCGCGGGTTGGATCCGGTGGTGATGCTGCGGCAGGCGGCTTCCTTGAACTGGGCCAAAGCCATCGACGCCATCCTTCTCTCGCACATTTATTTCGGCGGCTGGAGTTCGCTTACCGTGCGGAGTTGGATGTACCACGTCTTCTACGCCGTGATTCTGCTGGCCGCCGTAGGCCTGTTGCGCCAGATTCGCGCGCGGGAAACAGCGCCGCTGCTGGCCGTCTACCTGGCCTTCTGGATAGGGCAACTCTATAACGTATTGCTGTTGTATCTCAGCAAAGGGCTGCCCGGGTCGATGGGCTGGTACATGTATGCGGTGGTTGGCGCGCAGGCGGTGCTCACGGTGGCGGGTCTGCGGCGGATGTTGCCTGAGAGATTTGCCGGTGCGGCAGTGGCGTTAGGCGCGGCGCTGTTCGCGGCGCTGGACCTCTACACGGTCCACGCCGTGGCGATTCCGTACTATACGGGGATGATCCGGCACAAGGCGGGCGGAGCGGTGGCCGCCCTGCACGCGGTGGATTTGCGCAGCGTCGGCGCCAGTGGGGCGTTGGAGCGCCTGACGGCTTTCAAGGGAACGGTTCTGGCGGAGCCGGTGTTGCTGGTTCTCTGGATTGCGTACCTGGCAAGTACGCTGTATTTGGTCTGGGGTGCGGTCCGGCGGAAGCGAGAGCACACCCAACTTCACCCCTGACGGTGGACGCACCCGGAATCGCACCAGCGCCTGTGACATTCGGACTCACCGCCACGGCGTCCAGCCTCAATAGTTTCCCCGCGACGCAGCAACGCGGCCGCGCTTTGATTGGCAGCGGGACCGCCGCCATCGCGGGAAAAGGCCGCTGCTTACGGCGGTGGCGGCCAGTCGCTGGCGATCTACGCAACGGGATTGGGCGCGGTTGCGGTGAAAGGGCAGTACACGGTCACGAATGGCACCGTAACTGCTACGGTGAACGGTGCGGAGCTGCCGGTAGCGTTTGCCGGTCTGACTCCTGGCTATATCGGTTTATATCGGGTGAACGTCGTGATTCCAGCCGGCGCTCCTTCAGGGCTAGGGATTCCCCTTACCTTCCAAAGAGGGGGCTGTTGAGCAATACGGTGAAAGTGGCGTTGCAGTGACGAAAAAATTGAGACGAATCGGTGTGAAACTCTTGACTCGGCTGGCGGCGCGTGCTCTAATCGGGCAAGATTGTGTAAAAGGTCTCAGGGTTGGTGGTCTCTCCTCAATGCCTCCAGGGAGGTGTTCTCCCTTGACATGGGGGTGGCAATCAGCTATGAATGGTTCTTACCGCGTCTGGTTGTAGTGTGCAATTTTTGCGTTTTGTGAGATGTAGGCACAGAAGAGACAAAACAAAAGCCATGTGCCGCAGGCAAGGGTTTTAGCAGTAAAGTCCAGTGTCCAGCTTGGTGGGCGCTGGAACAATTCTCCGCCCGACACGGAGAAGTCCCCTAGGTGAAAACGTTTTTTGGTTAATCTTTGAGGCTCAGGTTGAAGGCGACTTCGACCGATTCAAATACAAGAATTCTACAAGGAGAAGGAAATGGCAGATTTTCGCAGATGGTTTACTGCGCTGGCAGTGCTGGCCCTCATGGCAGGGTTGGCAAGCGCGCAAATCGGCACGGCATCCGGTAGTGCAACTGGTCCTCTGACTTGCACCGCCAACGCCGCAGCCACGCCGCAGCTCCGTCCGGAAGGTTACACGGAACTGGTTGGCGACATTTTGATCACGTGTTTCGGTGGCCCGGCTCTGGTTCCGGGTGCCGCGATTCCGACGACGAACATCACCATTTATGTGTCGCCGAGCGTGCCCATCACCAGCCGGCTCATCGGCAGCGGGTCCGAAGTGCTGTTGCTGATCGACGATCCGGGTTCCACGCTGCCCACCGGCGCCAATGACGGCAACGCCGGTTTTGGTCCGCGCGCTGCTCAGAAGCTGTGCACCAGCCTGACCGGCGGTTGCCCGGCCTTTGTCGGCGTCGACAAGACCGGTCTAGGCGCCGGTACCTATGAAGTGATGAGCGGCACTCTGCCGACGGGCCCGGCTTTTGCGGCCTCGACTGACGTTGCCAACATCTATCAGGGTGTAGTCGGTGCTTTGGGCCCCCACACCGTCACGTTCTATGGCGTACCGGTTCTTCCCCCGGTCACCAGCGGCGTGTCACGCACGTTCCGCATCACCAACCTTCGCATCCCGACGGTAAATCCGCTGGCGGGTGGCGCTGGCTCTCCAATCCAGGTGTTCATCTCCACCAACCCGTCCCAGGCTCTGCCGCTCGCGTTGGCCTCGCTGCCGGTTGGTGTAATTGGCTTGCCGACCACCTATAGCTCGAACCTGGGCCCACTCAACCCCTTTGCGCAGTGCACGCCACAGGCCCGACAGCTCACCGCAACGCTCACCTATAGGGAAGGGTTCGCCACGGCCTTCAAGACCCGCGTTGTGCCGTTCCCAACAACCGCGCCGGGAACTGCGTACTCTGCTGAAGCCATCAATACAGGCATCCAGAACGTCCCAGGCGGGACGTATGGCGGTTTCTCTTCGAATTCCGAATCCGGGTTCATCTACCCGGTCTCCGGCGGTACTGCTGGTCTGGCTGACTATGGAACTCGCCTAAAGGCGGTATTCACCAACATCCCGGCTGGTGTCACGCTGTACGTGTCTACGACTAGCTCTGGTCCCGCTTCACCGATTGGTGGCTCCAGCGTTGTGCCCACGGCCATCCTGGTTGCCACTGGCCAAACGCTCGCCACAGAAGCCGGCTCTGATGGAGCCGCCTTCAGCGGTGGCATAGCAGCCACCACCACTGGTAGTGATGGTTTGGGGGCCGTGGCGCTTTCGCCGACTGCTGGTGGTGTTGCCACCGCAGTTTGGGAAATCACCAACGCCAACCCCTCCGCGCCCGACTCGGTCACGTTCTCCGTTTACATCGGCTACACGCCGAATTCCGGTGCGGTTTCGCCGGCGAACCCGTTCGGTCTGCCCGCGGTTACTTCGGGCATCCTGGGCGCGTTAGTGTCCAACGTACAGATGAGCATGGCGCCAGAACCGAGCGGCGGCGCATTTTCGGCCGCGGCTGCCGGTACGGCCAGCTCCGGTCTGACGATCCCGCGCTTCGCCATTGGCTCCTCAGCGAACGTCTCATTTACCAGGATCGGTCTCTGCCAGACCACTCTGTTGTATCCGTTCGTGACTGGCTACCTGGCCGCTGGATTTGAGACAGGTATCGCGGTGGCGAACACCTCCAGCGATCCGTTTGGGTTGAATCCAGGCCCGATCGCGAACACGATCTCTGCGCTAAAGGAGACCGGTGCCTGCGCGCTGTATGCGTACGGGTCCACCTTCTCCGCTGCCGGCGTGGCAAGCCTGCCGGGTCTGGCCTTCACTCTGCCCGGCTGCGACAACTTCGCCGGTGTTCCGGGACAGAGCTGCTTCCCGATCGTTCCTACGGGTTCGGTCCAAGCGATACAGGCGTCCGTCGTATTCCCGAACTTCCAGGGATACGTGATCGCTGTCTGCAACTTCCAGTACGCTCATGGATACGCAGCGATCTCCGACGTTGGTATTCGCAACTTCCTCTCCAGCTACCTCGCTCTTGAGCTGGAACCGGGTGTCACCACTTGCACTGGCACGGCGGCCGCTGCCGGTTCGGCGCAATCCTTCACCTGCACCGGCAATACCACCAGGGGCGTCGGTATCGAGTCGCTCATTCACTAAGAACAAAACCTGATGTTTTCCTGGAGGGGAGCTTCGGCTCCCCTCCTTTTTTTTGCCTCCACTCCCGCCTATTCTCGTGCTAATATATAATTCTCTCCGCGTCCATCCCAATTCCAAAGAAGTGTTCCCCGGGAACCAGGAGGCAATTTTGTCAAGACTCAGGATGATGCTATTCGCGGCAATGTTGGTGGCTCTGTCGGGAGTCCATTCCGCAACCGCGCAGACAGTGACGTATCTGCGAATTGTATCCGGCGATGGCCAGGTGGCCTGCCTCTGTCTCTCGGCTACTTTGCAGCAATTCCAGCCCATTACGGTTCAAGCCTTGGACGCCAACCAACATCCGGTTGCGAATGCAACCATCAACTGGACCGTTACTGGCGGCCAGGCGGTGGTGAAGAATCCCGATACCACTACCGACGCCAACGGCATGAGCACCAACCCCCTCAGCCAAACGGTGACGATTGTCCTGGGCACGTTGACTCAGCCCTATCTTGCCAGTACCATCCAGGCGTCGGCCAACAACGGCAATCCCTCCGTCACCTTCTACGAGACGTTTTCACTGATCGACTTCTTCGGGCAGCCTATGGTCTCCGCCAACATCGTGCTCTACAACGGCGCGCCATTGGACCAAGCCACCCTAACAGGCAATTCGGGTACGGTTCTGTCCTCATCCATCCAGGTCTTCGTCGGCGGGCAAGGGTTGGCGGGCAGCGGAGTACAGCACGTATCCGTAAGTCTTCTGCCGAGCCAGGCTTCTCCTGGCATTTCCTGTGCTGTCTCAGGCCAGGCGGGCGACCCGGGAGCGGTACTTACCGGCGGTAACTTCAACACCAACCCGCTACTCAATGCCGCATGCACGCCGGTGCTCTCCGGCAGCGGCACCGGGCAATTCTACATCTTGATCGGCGGGGTGCCTACCAGCGACGACCTCCACGACAACCAGCCACTATCCCTCCAGCGATTCGGACCCTACACCTTTACCGCCATTCCGGGCGCACCGGCGGCGGTACAACTCATCCAAGGGGACGGCCAGACGCTCAGTCCCGGGACCTCCCTGGGGACCCTGATCGCCAGGGTGGTGGATTCGCGCGGCAACGGGGTGCAGAACGTTACCGTGCAGTGGACCCTGAATCCTGCAAACGCAGTTGTGTTTTTCGGTCTCGCCCAAACCCTCACGGACGGCAATGGAAACGTCTCTGCCGCCGCGGCCTTCTCCGGTCCAGCCGCGGGCGTTGTCGGTATTAAGGTATCGGTGGTGAGTAATCCCAGCATCTCCGCCACCTTCAACGAGACCGCGATCGTCCAGATTTCCAGTCTCCAAAAAGTCTCGGGGGACTTGCAGACCGCTCCCGCGGGCAGTGCGTTTTCGTCCCCTGTGGTGGTCCAGGTCAACAACGGTTTTGCTACCGTTGCCAACTATCCGGTTCAGTTCTCCATCTCCGGCCCGGCGACGCTTTCCGCGGGCACCGTCAACACCAACAATCAGGGGCAGGCACAGGTCATTGTGACCGCAAGTTCCGGCACCGGGCCGGTTACCGTGACTGTTTCCGTGGGAGGGTTCACCAAGACCTTCGCCTTGACCGTGATTCCCGCGGGACCGATTCCCAACGGCGTCACGGAGGTGTCGGGCGATTTGCAGAATGCGATAGTGAACACGAATTTCCCGGCGCCTCTGATCGTGCAGGTCAACAGCACCTCAGGGCCGGTCGGAAACTACACCGTCACCTTTTCCTCGTCGGGCCCTGTGACTCTGTCGGCCTCGTCGGCGATTACCGGGAGTAACGGACAGGCGCAGATCGGCGCGCAGGCCGGCGCGACAACCGGGCCCGCCACGGTCATCGCCGCCATCGCCGGCCACTCGGTCACCTTTAACCTCACCGTGAATCCTCCCGGTCCGACGCTGACGGCCGCCAGTTTCCTGAACGGCGCCAGTCTCCAGCCGGGATTCATTTCCCCGTGCAGTATTGCCACCATTATCGCGGCGGGCTTGGCCCCCAATGGCGCCAGCAGCCTATACCCCGGCGCCATCTTCGGGGCATTGCCGACCCACGTGAACGGGCTCAGCGTCTCCTTCAATAACTACCCCGCGCCCATCTTCAATGTTGCGATGGTTGGCGGGCAGCCGCAGGTCACGGTGCAAGTGCCATGCGAGGTCACTCCGTCCGCCAGCGTCCCCGTCACTGTGAACGTCGGCGCCGGCAGTTCCAGCGTCAACATTCCCGTCCTGACGGTCAGCCCGGGTATATTACAGACAACTTACTCGGACGGCGTTGTTCGGGCCGTGGTCCTGCGTTCTGACGGCTCCTTTGCAACGCTATCCAACCCGGCCCGGAAAGGCGAGATTGTTCGAGTCTACGCAACCGGCCTGGGAGGCATGCTTCCGATTGTTGGAACGAACCAGGTGGATAACCCCGATGCCGACCTCCATGGCGCGGACGCGCAAGCCACCGGCCAGATCGTCGTGGGCATCAGTGGAGGCGGCTCCACCGTCATCACTACGCGAGTGGCTCCCAACCTCATCGGAGTTTTCGAGATCGCTTTCATCGTTCCATCGAATGCAACGACGGGTAACGATGTTGCCATCTCGGTGGGCGTAGTGCCCGCCGGAAGCTCAACCAAAATCGACAGCCTCAACAGCAAGATCCCGATTCAGTAACCCTTCCACTCTTGGGGGCCGGGCAACCCGGCCCCACCCATCTTCGCTATCTCTTCGCCTCAATATCTATATGTAGTATGTTGCGCAATCAGTGTAGATCCCGTTGTGTGCATGTAACTCCGTCTATTTCAGCAAGATCCTGGAAAAAGCTCTTGCCAAACACGAAGTCGTGGTCTACTATTGGTTGTGGCCAAAAAGTGGCCATAAGTTGGATCAATTGTGGAGATCCTGGCTCAACAGCAATTGATGGTCGAGCCCCCGCGGGGCATGTACCCGGGACGGCTGGACGATAAAGGCAGGGTAAAGCTGCCGGCGGCCTTCCAGCAGTACTTTGCCGCCCTCCGGGAAAAGAAGCTCTTTGTCACCAGCCTGGATCGCCGCATAGGGCAAATATACCCTATGGACGTCTGGCGTCAAAACGAAAAATTCTTCGAATCGTACCGCGACAACGTGCGGATTGCCCGCAACGTGGCGTTCAACGCGGCGGATCTGGGCGCGGAAACGGAAATGGACGCGCAGGGCCGGATCCTGTTCTCGCCCGAGCTGCGGCGCGAATTGGGGATTGAGAACCAACCTGTGCGGTTGTTCGCATATCGCGGACGGATCGAAGTACTGAGCGAAAAGATCTACGAGGAGCGGAAGCGCGAAGCCGCGCAGACCGCGGGGGACGATGTAGCGCTGCTGGAATCGGCGGGGCTGAACTGATGACTTATGCACTTCCCGGTAATGGCGGCGGAGTCACTGCAGTTGTTGGACCCCCGTCCGGACGGCGTGTATGTCGATGCCACCGCGGGCATGGGCGGGCACACGGCGCTGATCGCGCAACGGTTGACCACCGGACTGGTGATCGCGAACGATCGCGACGCCGATTCCCTGGAGATAGCTCGCCGGAACACCGTGGAGTGGGCGGACCGCATTCGCTATCACCACGGTGCGTTCGCCGATCTGGAAGACGCGGTCCAGTCGGCGGGATATTCCAGGGTGGATGGGATTTTGGCGGACCTCGGAGTGAGCCGGTATCAGCTCATGGAGAGGCCCGAACGAGGGTTTTCGTTTTTGGCGGATGGACCGGTGGACATGCGCATGGATCAATCCACAGGCATGACGGCGGCCGATCTGCTGAATCATACCGCCGAGAAGGCGCTCGCCGATCTGATCTTTCAGTTGGGCGAAGAAAGGAGGGCGCGGAAGGTAGCCAGAGCAATCGTCCGAGCACGGCCCATACGGAGCACACTGCATCTGGCCGATGTAGTGGAGCGGGCCGTGCCCCGGACGGGCCGTTTGCATCCCGCCACGAAAACGTTCATGGCGCTGCGAATGGCGGTCAACGACGAACCGGGGCAGTTGGACCAGTTGCTTCAAATCGGACCCGATTTGTTGCGAAGCGGTGGCCGGATGGTGGTCATCAGCTTCATGTCGTTCGATGACCGAAAAGTGAAAGAGCGATTCAGAGCGCTGGGCCGGGAAGCGGGAGCGACGATTCTTACCAAGCATCCGCTCCAGCCAAGCGACGAAGAAATTACCCGGAATGCGCCATCCCGCAGCGCCAAGTTGCGGGCGGTGCAGATGAAATAGAGAGGTAACAAACAGCCATGGCGACGATGCCAGCATTCTTCCGAAGGACGGAAAAGACGGTGGCTGCGGAGGCTCCCGCCACCAGGCGGGCATCCACCCGCGAGCAGCCGGATCCCTTCCAATTGCGCGCACTGCCGCAGGAAGACGTCTTCTTCTATTGCAAGAAGATCGACAACTCGCGGCTGGTGCGGGAAGCCGACCCGCAAGCCGGTGGAGCCTGCTGGTCGGCCATCGGCGCCGCTTGCCTGGGGTTGGCGCTGTTGACCGGCGTGCTGGCGCCAAACGTCGCGACCACGCTGGCCGGTTACCGCATCCAGACCCTTCGCTCGGAAGAACACCGCCTTAGCGACGAGCGCCGCGCCCTGGAACTGCAGGCAGCCGGACTCCTCAGCCCGCAGCGCCTGCAACAGATCGCCCAGGGTCAAAACCTGGTCCCTCCCTCCTCCAGCCAGGTGGTCCACCTGGATGACAAGGCAAGCAGCGCCGTGGCAATGGTGAAGAAGTAAAGCGAAGGAGGAGCGTGACCCGGTCACGGTGCACGACATGGTGGAGCGACGTCTGACATGGCTGGCCGGAATTGTTCTCATTTGGGGCGGGGCCATATTCTACAATCTGATCTCGCTGCAGGTGGTCCATCATCAGGACTACGTCGGGAAAGCGCGGGCACGCCAGGAACAGGTAATCGAAATACCTGCCTCACGCGGCGCCATACTGGACCGTAGCGGACGGCCTCTGGCCCTGAGCACCCGCACGGACTCCGTCAGCGTGGATCCCTTGAAGGTGCCGGATCTCGACGTCGCATCCGACATCCTCGCCCGAGTGCTGCACACCGGCCGGGCCGAGTTGTACGGCCGGATGCGGTGGGCCTATGACAACCATCGGGGATTCTTGTGGGTCAAACGCGCTATCTCGCCCCAAGAGGCCGCCGATCTCAGGGATTTGCATCTGGACTGGATCAAGCAGGAGAAAGAAAGCGCGCGCCACTACCCCAAGGGAACGCTTGCCGCCCACGTTCTTGGCGGAGTGGATTTTGAAGAGCCCGGCAACGCCGGCATCGAGCAAGCTCTGGACGACGATCTGCGCGGCGAACCCGGCGAGGCCCGCCTCCTGACCGACGTGAAACGCCGCGGAATCGACCAGCAACTGGCTGCCGAAGCCCACGCCGGCACGGAGATCACCCTCACCATCGATGAGCGGCTGCAATTCGTGGCGGAGCGCGAGCTGGCCGCGGCTGTGGAGCTGCATGGCGCTGTCAGTGGCAGTGTGGTGGTGATGAACCCATACGATGGGCAGGTGCTTGCGTTGGCGAGTTACCCCACTTACGATCCCAACGAACCGCCAGCCCGCGCGGACGATCCGGCGCGGGCCAACCACGCGACCTCCGTCCCCTTCGAGCCCGGTTCCGTGTTCAAGGTGGTCACCTTCAGCGCCGCGCTGGAGACCACCAAACTCCGGCCGGAGAGCATGATCGACTGCCACGGCGGCGTGCTCACACTGTTTAAGAGAACCATCAGCGACTCCCACAGAGGCTTGGGCGTCATCCACATGTATGAGGTGCTGTCACATTCCAGCAACATTGGCGCCATCCAGATCGGACTGCAGGTTGGGCGCGACAACATGTATGAGTACGTGCGCAGATTCGGATTCGGCCAGAAGACCGGAGTGCCCCTGGGGGGAGAGGCTAAAGGCCGCCTGCGCCCCCTCACGGCGTGGGGCGCCACCTCGCTGGCATCCATCTCGATGGGGCACGAAATCAGTGTGACAACCGCGCAACTGGCGCAGTTGGCCTCCGCGATCGCCAACGGCGGCCTCCTGGTAAGGCCCCGCCTGGTGTTGAAGAGAGGCGGCGAGACCGAGACGCCGCCCACGCCCACCCGCGTGATTCAACCGGATACCGCCATCACCATGCGCCAGATGATGGAGGGGGTGGTCCTCAACGGAACCGGGAAAGGCGCCCGCATTCCCGGCTACACCGTGGGCGGGAAAACCGGTTCGGCGCAGATCTACGATTACGCCACCAAACGGTACACACACGCTTACAACGGATCTTTCGTGGGTTTCGCTCCCATCACAAATCCGGCGGTGGTGGTGGCCGTCACCCTGAACGGGACGCACGGAACCTCCGGGTTCGGCGGAGAAGCGGCCGCGCCGGTGTTTCGCGCAGTCGCCGCGGAAGCGCTCCGTATTCTCGACGTACCCAAGGATCTGCCGGACGCTCCCGAACCCAAGACACTGCCGGCGAAAAACCAGATTGCCGACGACCTGGCCATCGCGGATCTGGGATCCAATGTGCCCAACATCCTGGAGGATAAGGAAGAGCGGGATGCAGCCGTGTCGCAGGCGCGTCCCCAACGCGCGGCCAACTCCGCTGGGACGGATCTCGCAGTGGCGACGGTGCCCAACTTCCGCGGCATGAGCCTGCGGGATGTCCTGGTACAGGCTGCCGCCAAGGGCTTGAACGTGCAACCAGACGGCAGCGGTACCGCCCGCGGACAGTATCCGCCCGCGGGCGCCACATTACACCAGGGGGAGCGCATTCGCGTCCAGTTTGCCAGATGACACTCGGCCAGATACTCTCGGGCGTTGGGCTCAAACAGCCAATGGCGCCGGAGCTTGCCGCGTCGTCGGTCACGGGGCTGGCTTACGACTCCAGGCGCGTGGAGAAGGGCTTCCTGTTTTTTGCGTTTCCCGGGAGTCGCACCGACGGTCGCCGGTTCGCGCAGGATGCCCTGGAGCGCGGGGCGGTCGCGGTAGCCGGCGAATCGGAAGCG
>OCZT010005402.1_pt1 | contig 12763 bp, 21 predicted proteins | sample 1539031 | NCBI WGS metagenome assembly OCZT01 (sample SAMEA3539308, study PRJEB22396) | soil metagenome | biome: tundra; feature: field; material: soil | place: USA | collected 2010-05 | depth 0.15 m | reverse complement strand
TTCTCCACGCCAAATTGGCTCCAGTTCAATGAACCCGCATTAGGAAGTCTTCCCTTACGAGAATAACCAACTTGATCACAGGTTAGTATCGTATTGATCCCACCAATTGGATAGATCTCAAAACGACCCTCAGTATCAGTAAGCCCAATAAGATCGAATTTAGAGAGCCCGGCCCCTCCCGCAACGAGTTGCGGTGTGCTTAGAATGCGTAGCCTCACCTCTGCGCCAGTAACTGGCGTGAGATCTGCACGAAGGACCCATCCGAATAGCGTGATGCGAGGAGCCGTGGGGAGGGCCGGGCGCACTTGACTGAGTTGAATATTTTGACTAACCGCCTGATCTACTACGGTCACTACGTAAGGCATTGAACCGATGAAGGAGCTATATGGTTTGAAACAGAAAACGTTATAGACCCCTTCAGGAAGTCCTACGTTAACTGTTCCACCAGTAGTTGTACGAACAAGGGGTACAACTGGAACGGACAAATCTGAATTCCAGATCGATATCTCCACTCCGACTATCGGATCACCCGTATATTCATCGGTTGTATTGAAGGTAACCTGATAGGAACCTTCCGCAACGGCGAAGATTGCTAGCAGGGCGTCAAGTTTTTCACTGTCGTTCATCGAAAATCTTTCCCGTTAGCGTGCTGGCCTTGAGATCGCTTACGCAACCGCTCCTCTTCATCCCGAGCGTCCAGCGCCGCAGGCGAAAAATGAGGATTATCAGGTCCAGTGACGTTCAAGTCATGATTCATATCAAAATACTCTGGATGCGCAGCTTTAACCTTTGCATGAGCATCTGAGTCAGTGGCCGTAGTGTGTCCCTTCTGCCCAGAACCAGGTCCACCTTCATCTGTGTCAGTAACTTCTTCGGCTAGCCTTGACTTGTATTTCATCGTTCCCTCTCGTTGATAGTACCTTAATTTGGCTTAGACGGATTCTTTCTGATATCATTTACCGCAGAAACCCCGCGTACCTTTGGGCAGAACCCAGCCAAATCTCCAAGTAGGAGTTGACCAAAATATGCTTTTCTGTAATCAGCCCCCGAACCCTGCTTCTGACGGGTGGGACACTCCGAATGAAACCCCTTGAATTCATCAAAAGTAGTGCGCATAACCTGAAGATCTTCTGAAGTCAAACCATCTTCTTCGTTTTGAGGGTTGAAATCTGCGAAAACAGTTGAAGCCTGCCCGCAATAATGGCAACAAAATTCATGGACGGTAAATCCAAGTTGTGTGGCTTCCATATCAGAAAACAAATAATGCACATGAACGTGCGGGACCTTCGGAAGACAAAATACCCCTATATCTGAAATTCGAATCAGAATAGGTTCATTTTCGTCATGAAGCAATAGCGGTTTTTCTGGTACTTCCGTCATCATCAGCTTTCCTTAAATAACGAGAATCGTAAAGAGATTTCCTTAGTCCAGAAAAGATCTCTTCCTTTACAGCACAGGCGGCTCGTGCTTCAGCCCGCTTTACTTCGGCACGAGCTGCGGCATTCTTTCGTTCAAGCTCAGCCGCAATTAGATTCATGTCCGGATATTCGGCCTGGTCCTCAATGTTACTTGCGATATCAACAGCGACCGCCTTCTTAGCCACCCGAATTTTCTCGGTTTCAGTAACGGCAGCGGAAAACATGATAGCCTTATCTTCCGCAAGTTTCATTTCCTCTGAAAAGTCTTTCCATGCCGAACCGCCAGCACTAATGGCGGCCACCCGAGCCTTTAATTCGGCAATCGACTCATCCGGGTCCATTTTGCGTTTTCTCATTCAGGCCCCGCATAGATAGTGGGCCCTTTTTATTCGGTTCAAACTTAACTTCAAGACGGAGATCACAATCGAAAGCAATATCGGAAAGCTCCCCAAGCTCCACATTTCCATGACTTCTATTAACCCGATCCTCTATCCACTGCGCGGCTAATAGCCTGAGGCCCTCTTCACGAAACTGCTTCGAAAGCTTCTGTGGAGAACCTGAAGCGGAGAAATTAAGCTTCATTGCATTACCCGCGCTAATTTGGTCCAAGATTCCGTCCCGCATTTCGGACAACAGGAATTAACCTCTGAATCGAAAATGTGATCATGAGCGCAAATCCCAGAAGCGCTGAGACTGATAGCGATGACACCCGTAATGTCTTTCTCGAAACTCCTTACCCTGCGCAGGGGCTCTTCAGAAATCTTCGGTGGGCCATAGCCGAGAACTTTTAGCACCGGAGAGAGCGCAATGGTTAATGTCATACTGGCGCCTCCTGACCTCTAATCGTTACAGGCCAATCCGTCGGCAGAACAGTCACAATAGTTCCTCTCTTCTTGTCGTAGAGTGCTTTCATTTCCTTACCTTCGTGCGTGATGAGAAAGAGAGATACCCGATCAGTCTGACGGCCCAGAAACTTAGCTCGACCCTCTTGGATATCGAAAACAAGTTGTCGGTATCCCGCGTGGTTTACGCTAGTACCAAATCTTGTCTGAAGTCGGCGCTTCGTGTGTGCTCGTTGTGCATGTTTCTTTTCCACGCGACCTCCCTTCTGTCATTCGTTGCATCTTGACGGAACACCAAGCAAGGAACAGAACCCCGCCCCCAAACGTAGCCAATGCACCGATGTAGGCAAGCACTGTCTTGATCATGACGATTACTCCTTCTAGGATTTCTCCATACTTAGGATCTTAACACGTCAAGTTTGAAGTGTCAAGGTATCGTATTAGTATGAGTTTCCAGCTCTTGTGGAAATTCGCCTTCTTCGACAGCTCTACCGGTTGACTCTTCCAGACGGTCAAGGACGTTAGCCTTGCCCATCTCGAAACCAGTTCGAAACCCTGTAGACCAGCCAACTGACCAAAAAATAACTGAGAGAGCTACAGCACCAAGGCCACACGCTATAAAGAACATTCGGTAACCTCCCTATCGTTCTTCTTAAAGTTACACAAAGCACAAATTCGTCTAAGATTACTAAGTTGATTTAACTCTTTAACATCTTCTACCGTTTTGGCAGAACACTGCGGACGGATGTGGTCTAAATGGGAATTTTCTAAAGTAATGATCACGCCAATACAAGCAGATTGCTCCTCGCAAGGTTTCCCAATCCACCTTAAAAGATGTACGTGCAACTCTTCGGGAGAGTATCCTAACCACTTAAAAGTAGACACAACTTTAGGTTGCCCAAGTTTTTTAAGCGCTCTCCTAACAGCCGAAGAAGTATTCTTTCTCAACCTCCAGATCAAATCAGTAGCGTATCTCTTCTTCTCGGCCCGGCGCATAATTTCTCGCCGCTTTTCAGGATTAGCTGCTATCCAACGCCGCTGACGTTTATTCGCTTTTTCCGGATTTGCCTTCTGCCAAAGCTTAGAGTTCTCCCGAGTTTTCTCCGGGTTTGCTTTTGCCCAACGTCTATAACCTTCCCGAGGTACTTCCGGGTGTGCTTTTCGCCAACGTTTATTAGCTTCCCTATGCTTCTGAAGGTCCCTCATAATATACATTCGCTAACTTCAAGTACTATTTCTAATGGATCTTTAAGCCAAGGTAGATACGACTTCAAGTTAACCGGATCTGTAATGACTCGATTCCTCAAGCCCCACATTACACCAAGTTGTGATACTCCCTTAGGTAAGAGCAAAGCGAAAAGTGAGCCCTCTTTCCGCACGAGAAACTTCCAGAACACATGCTCAACAGGAATTTCTCTACCGGACGTAAGCAGAAAAGCCTTCGGTTTCAACTTCATTGCTTCTCGAAGAGCGAGATGTGGCTTCCACCCCCCTCTTGGTCGGTAGATCCCCGGGTCTGCAAGGTCCAACGGGACCACCACATCATCGTACAGAAAGATGTCTTGCACATGACTAATAGCAGCTCCTAACGAAGCCTTAAGGAACGCTGCCGGACAGGAACCAGAACGGTCTATTGCTATCACTCCATCCACTAGCGGTAAATCTCCCGGTTCTACCTTTGTAGGATTTGTTCTAGCGGGTGATCTTGACGATAGCGATACGTTACTATCCCCCCTGCCGAACAAAAGGCGGATACGCGGTACGTCTTCACCGTGAAACGTCGGATGGCACAAGATCACCGCATCCCTCAGAGACATTGTATGCAGATTTCTCTTCTTACGATGCGCCCAGGCTTCTTCATCGTTCAGAAGAAGTTCAATCCACTGAGCTGCATACTCTTTTGCCATCTTGTTGGGTCGCCTACCAAGTTCTAGGACAAGTTCCTCCAAGAACCAAAGAAGGTCGTCTACATCGCGCACGACAGGAAAGAAAACCCGACCGAAGTAAGAAGACTTTCGAGCAGCTAAAACTGCCAAGGCTCTCATGCAATGTTTTCGAGCATAGGGAAATACGTGCTCTCGGGACCAGAGCAATACTTTTGCAGCAGCTTCTTCGTCTCGATCACACAGCGTCTTGAAAATAAGAGAAGCCACCGGCCTAGCCATCAAGTAGTTCTCCCCGACAAGGCCCGTAGGAGTCCCACAGCCAAGAATATGACTTACGTTGAACTCTTCTTCTTCGTTAGGACGAAGGTGTTTCATTACTAAACCACCAAAACAATGCTACGGGATACCATGTTTTTTCAGGGAAGACGAAGAACATCCCGTCAAACATACCAAGCCAGTCGAAAGCAACAGCAGCCCAACCCGCTAGGCCCCACGCAGTCGAACATTCTGGACAGAGATGGCCCGGAAACCCCGCGTAGATAACGCGCTGTCCAGTTCCGCCACAAGAAATCCGAGGACACTTCATTTGCCATTCAACTCAGCACGGATCTGTCTGATGAGCGGGAGCGGGCTCGGATCTTCGTGGTCGGGATCTAGGTCTTCACCCCATGCGAGAGCCTTTTTGAGCAGCGATCGAAGTCTGTTATGAAGACGTAGTGCCTCCCGTGCATCCTCCATCCGAATTTCAGGAAGTTTGGCGCACAGAAGATGGTCTAGAATCTGACCCATCTCACCGCCAGTGTTAACTTCAGGAGCATTCTTATAGCTCATACCTTCCCCTCGATCAAGCTCTTGGGTACACCATCATCCTTGAGAGTTTTCTTGAAACACAGATTACCAGCGGTATGAAAAATCACGATGCCTTCAGGGTCCATAAAGCCTGGAGCAGCCATAGAACCACCTTCTTCAAGAGTAACTAATACTGCTTGAATCAGGAAAGTATTGAAATCCCCTGTATAAAGAACAGGGACAACATCGCAGCAAGCAGGACGGACAGCAGGGTCGCTCCAACGAGAGGTATTGAAGAGGCTGAAGTGCTTTTCCTTCATACCATATCTACGCTGAATACCAGCGCCCCACCACTCTCCGTGCCAAACACCAGGTCCGAAATCCGCAAACTCTGCTGAATGTTCTTCTACCCATGCCGCAAATCCGTGATTGTCATCGGCAGGAGTAATCCAACGATTTTTAGATCCGGCCCAGACACCACCGTCACCATCCACCCACACAACCCCACAAGTTCCATCTATTTTTTCTGTGATAACAATATCCCGGCTCAGACGCGGAATCTTCGGGAACGGAACAAAGATAGGAAGATCATCTCGTTTACTCCGTGCTCTCGCCTTAGTACGAATTGCGTGACAATTCGAGCACACAATCTCACACTTAGCGATTTCATCTTCAAGAGCCTTTCGCCCCTGATTCCACGAAGGTCCAATGTTGAATACCTTCTCACCAGATATGTGATCAAATGTCAAGACTTCGGGTGGTCCGGACACCTTACAGTCCACACACCCAGAAGCAGTTTTGATGCTATCAATCCAATGACGCCTCTCCACGTATCGACGTCGGGCAACAGGTTCCCGAACTTCATCTTTTGAATGATGACTTTTAGGTCCGTCTGACATTTTCCCCTCTTTCTCTAGTAACCGTATTCACTTCCATGTCTCGGTGTAAATTCTGACGGAAGTTCATTACTGTCGATATCAGTAACCGCAGGATCTGCATACTTGAGAAGGACAGCTAGCATTTTAGAGAATGCCTTAGCGTACCTACTTGGGACATAGCCGCTCCCCTTACATGCAGTACAAGTCTCCTGAACCCACTTATACTTGGGCTTGCCTTTAGGAGTTAACCCGTCAGGAACAGGGTAAGCAACTTTACCATAAGTACAAAGCCGTTCACGGGCCGTCATTTTAAGCCTTTGATCAGCATTGTTGACGTTCTTGTCGCTGTAAGCGTGACACTGTTCGAATAGATCCCAAGTTATATCGTCGGGCCTAATTTCCATTAATTCCTCCCAGAATGCGGTGCAGGAGCAAACACGCCCTGTTGATGAATGAGGTGATGAACAGCAGGACGAGAAATGATTCTGTCGCCCACTGACTTGTGTTCTATTAGAACGAAGGTTGGAAAAGCGCTAGACTGAATCCAATTGGAAGTGTCCCCGCCCTCCCAAATGAAAGTGCCAATTCCAATTGCGTCGGGGTCTGATTCAGCCACCTGGTAGTATTCCTCAGCAACGGTTGCCATAACGTTTATATCGGGTCCGAATGCCTTGACGTGATTCGCGTCCCAGAAGCCGTCCAGGATATAGAACCATTGCTTCCCAGGAAACGAGTCTTTGTAAAGTGAAACAAAGCTGAGGTACTCGGCATTGTCGGTTGGATGGATGCAGTAGGCGTCAATGGCGATTATGTCTACGTTTGGAAGTTTGCCTCCATCGTGAATGTATGTAGCCACGTTTCCCTTTGCTGCTGAGGACAAACCATCCACGTGCATAACCTTTACCCACGGAAGCGTTGCTTTGATGTAGGCGCAAACGGCTTCGTATTCCTTCATATTGAGACCAGCGTTCATTGGCTCATCGAAGGGGGTAACAGAAAGTACCCGGCTTGGAGTGAAAACGGTTGGGTTAGCGGCTATCCATGTGTCCCAACGAGCCTTCCAATCAGGATACTGAACCTGTGAGTAAGCCCAAACATCAGAACCCGGAATCGGCGCTTCCTTATAAGTCCAGAACACCGGCGCTATGTTGAGCATCGCCTTCTGATTGTGAGCTGCCAACCTATCCATCGTAGCGGGTAACCCGGCGTCCTCTGACGAAGTACCGAAGTAGACGATGTTTGTGTAGTCGGCGGTTTGAACCAGAGCGGTTTCGGAACCGCCTCCTGCGTACCCGAAGTACTGCAAGTGCGGCGCAGGTTGTGCCACGGTTGAGCACGCCGAACAAGCCCCGTAAGTAAGAAGAACAAGAGCAGCCAAAACACTTAAGTTGGGGGATTTCATTACACTGTTTCCTTTCTGGTTTGTGACCATAATAGGATATTAACACATCAAGTTTGAAGTGTCAATAAGAAAACAAACAAAGAAATGGGGCGGCTCACTTAGACCGCCCCGTTGGTTGATGGGTACGATTACAGTTGAGGCACTAGATGCCAGAGATAAGTCTTCGTCAATCCAACAATCCCCGTGTTTATCTGGCCGCTGCACGTATATTGGCCCTGCCCAGACGTATGACCTGCGCTTAGGCTGGTCAGAATGCCTGTATACGTTGCGACACTGACACCGCCGTTTGCGGCGTCGTTCACCAACGGACATGGACCCGTCATGCGAACATTGCCAAAGGTCATATCGGTAACAGATCCTTTTGCAACATATGGGGGAGGCAGCATGGTGATGTTGCCATTCAGAACAGTGAATGTCTTGCCTTGATAGATTACGCTATCCCCGTTACAAGTCTGAAGGTTATTAGCCCATGTGCAGCCGTTCAGCACAAGAGTGTACGTGCCATCGTATTTGTTGCTGCCGTTGTTGCTGCCACCGTTACTGCCCGGACCCGTGACATCGTCGGTGTTAAAACAGCTATTGCCCTGCAACGTCATAACGATGACGGCCATTGCGGCTACCATAGTGAGAGATTTGAAAACTTTCATATTTCCCTACCTTCAAAATGGGGGGAGGATAGGTGGTAGCCACCCTAGCCCACCTATCCCTCCCGTGAGAAGTGTGTTACTGAGGCCAATTTGCAAAGTCGGCCCTGTATGGAAGAAGAAGAAGCCCGTCATTCGTCGTATTGTCTGTTCTTATAGCGTACCCAACCCAAGGGCCGCTGCTACTACTGCTACTGTCGGGGTTAAAAGCCAACTCTCCCTCACCAGTGAGACTGTGAAAAAGAGAATCATAAGATACTTGGGTTGCCCCAATCGGAGGGACGGTAATAGCAATTGAAGGACTCCAGCCAGTCGTTGAGTACGTATGGAATCTGAGGTTCACGGTTAAACTTTTTGTGGCGTTAACGTTAAACACCACCATGTTATGACGATTGAGGGAATCTTGATTCATGTTAGGCACCCGATAACTGGCAGTCGAAGAAAGCAGAGAGCCGTCAGTAAAGACAGGAATCGGGGTCCGAAAAAAGCCGCCGTCAGGGGAAGCCGTATACGTATTGGCCGTTGCGCTCATCAGGTAAGAGGTATAATTACTGTACGCTGAAGAGTCTACCGCCACAAGAACATAACCAGCGCCCTTAAGACCTAGCATGTCGAGAATGTTGTCCCAATGGTAATTAGTAAGTCCGTTGAGTGTAAAAGACCCACCGTGAATAACGCTTGGATTAGAAAGCGGGGAGGTATCATTCGGAATTCCGTACATGTTGACTTTGATTCTGCTGGAAGTCCAATGAGTTACCAGAGAGACTTCCGTTTTGTAAAACGCTCCATTCATGCCCGGAGTGTTCGCGGAAGAAAGAATTATGAAGGAACTAGATCCATCATCTTTCATCAAATTCAACGGAGTACGCTCACCGGGGGACAGGGACCTAAGGATGTCCTTGGAAAAATCAACGCTGGAAACGGTAGCATCGGGTGCTAAATTTCTAACATGCGAAATCTCTTGAGCACCCGCCGATCCGGCAAGCAGGAGCATCAGAAGGGAAGTGGTGGCCAGACTGTGCTTCATAGTAGCCTTTCTACTAGTAGTTGGTTGATGGTTGATTTTATCGAGGCTTGAAAAGGGGGAGGCTCGCAACCTCCCCCTGTTTGTTCGTGGTTACTAAGCGGGGTCAGGAAGGGACATGAAGCAGTAAGTCGAACCCTTATCAATGGTGATGGTCTCGGGAGCACAAGGCCTACCGCAAGCGTGGCTGTAGACCTGTGGAGTACCATCAATTACATAATTGAGAATGCCAGGGTTCGTGCCGAGTGTAACCGAACATTTGGCCCATAGAGAAGAGCGGGCGTCGAGGTGGGCCGATGGCGGAACACAAACGTTACTGCAAGCCCACGGGCAAGAGCAGGACCCGGCTGGACCCTGAGCACCGTTAGCACCCTGAGCACCTGTGGCCCCCTGAGCACCGTTAGCACCCTGAGCGCCATTAGCACCCTGAGCGCCATTAGCACCCTGAGCGCCATTAGCACCCTGCGCGCCTGTGTCACCCTTGGCACCGTTAGCGCCCTGAGCGCCCGTGGCACCATCTTTACCGTTAGCGCCCTGAGCACCGTTAGCACCCTGAGCACCTGTGGCCCCCTGAGCACCGTTAGCACCCTGAGCGCCATTAGCACCCTGAGCGCCATTAGCACCCTGAGCGCCATTAGCACCCTGCGCGCCTGTGTCACCCTTGGCACCGTTAGCGCCCTGAGCGCCCGTGGCACCATCTTTACCGTTAGCGCCCTGAGCACCGTTAGCACCCTGAGCACCTGTGGCCCCCTGAGCACCGTTAGCACCCTGAGCACCTGTAGCGCCGGTCAAACCAACGTCGCCCTTAGGACCCTGCGAGCCAGCAGCACCAGTGAGGCCGATAGAACCCTGAAGCCCTGTCAACCCGATTGGACCTGTTAGTCCGATAGGCCCAACGGGACCAGCGATGCCCTGTGCGCCAGTGAGACCGGTCAAACCAACGAGACCAGTAAGTCCAATTGGACCGGTATCACCCTTGTCGCCAGTAGCGCCAGTAGCGCCCCTAGAACCATCTGCGCCCCTAGTTCCAACCAAGGGATCATTCAGATGGTAACCAAGAACGTCAATTGTTATATCAGTTATACCACCACGATTCCATAGCCAAAAAAATGCATCTGGAACTGCAATTGATCCGGCCTGAACAACAACCTTATTTCCATTTTCATAGAAAAGGAAAGCTGTTGTATTCTGGAGAACACTCCAAAGATGTGGGGTATATTCATTATGATTGAAAACTAAGAATCCATTAGTTCCATCATTAAAACTAGTTACCTGAAGAGTTATAGCAACTACTCCTGTTGAGGGAACTTTATTGAAACAATCATTATCTGCCGGCAAGTTTGAGAACGCATAAGGACGAGCCTCATCCGAACCAAACGGCGCAGGACTGCCGAGGGAACCGGGCCAACCAAGCCGCGTATCCACCAGATGACAGGGAACAATCTCCTTGAATAGCGTCTTGTCCGCCGGAGAAGCGAACGGGAGAATCTGACGATTCACCATGCTAGGAGAGGTCAGAGTGTCTGTTGCCTCACCAAGAGGAACATGATTGGGAATTGTGGCAGACGTTGCCACGCTCCCGACTAAAGCAGAGAATGCCAAAGCCAGAAGGATTCGAGTGAACTTCATATCGGTTTCTACCCTTTCGTATTTTACGTTTGTTAATGGTTAACTTTTTACGTTTTTACAACTCGATTATTTTTACCCAAAATCACCCCCTTAATCAGAATGCGAGGATGTTTGAAAGTGGCTCCAAGGTCAGACCTCTTTGCCTCTCTCTCGCCTCGCGATGTTAAAACCATTCTTCATAGAATTTAATATCGTGACCCCCTTTTTGTAAAGTCCCCCTCCATCCAAGCCAGCATCTTTCCACCAGGCGCAAGATACCGTTTGTACCTGGTTTTGAGCTTCTTGATGTCCTTGAGGTTGTCTGCACAAATAGTAGGCCAAATGTCAAAATAGATAAAGTCAAACCTCTGTCCGCGCATTGGCTTCCACGTGAAAATATCGTCATGAATCAGATCCACGTTAGTCATTTTACCGTCGTTTCCCCACCAGTCTATCGAAGGACCAACAAGATCAATAACGTTCTGATCTTTTTCTACTATCGTAAGCGTGGTAACTCTAGGCACCAGCGCGTGAACGAGCATTCCCATGCCCAATCCAGCAATCAGCATGTGCCCACGAGCATTCTTAACCGCATCGAGATTCGTTTTCTTCTCCATTGGCGTATCTGACATCATCAATTCGCCATTCACGATCAGCTTGGCATACTTTCCAGGACTAATAACATGCTCGAAGCATTTATTTATGACACAGCGAAGATTGTGAAGGTCAGCATCAGTCTTTGACACTTCAAAGTGCTCAATCCTAGACGAATCCCGAGGAGTAGTACCTACCGTCCTCTCGGGGAGAAGCTCTTGCATGCTCTCTGGAAACCCTTGTGCGTCGTATTTCACCACGGACTCCTTCTGTTAATGGTCTTGAAGGTGGCGAAAGTAAGACCTAGTTGCTCAATTAAGATCTGGCTACACTCTCGACAAACTGACATTGAACCACGTTCACTGTTTCTTTTTGGGTTGTTCTCCATAGCAATGAATTCCGGTACGTTTCTACAGCGCACCATTTTAGGAATTCCACCAAACGTCATGAAGGTGTTCCCATTAGGCTTATCTGCCTGACACTGATTGATATCAGGCGGGATTAGTTTTTCTTTCTTCATGGTTCGTCCTTCTTATGATCCCGAGTAGCGAACTTGTAGAAAAGATCCGAAAGCAACCATGCTAGAACCACCAACGGTACTATGGTAGTCAACCAAGCAACAATTCCTTGCTCTTGCATGTTAGTCCCCACACGCTAGATCTAATAGGGCCTGAAGAGGCACCACTAAGGAAGCCAGTTCAAGGGGGAGTTTCATGCATAAAGTTCTTGGGTTACTGTCGTCGAAGAGACGAACATCAGGGACAACAAACGACCCGCGAGGAATCCCGCACAAGTCGCAAAGCAGAAGGGCAAAATGATCCCCCGCCCTGTGGACCTCTGCAAGAGTCGGATCGTGATCAAATACAACGCAGACGTAAGGATCAGTCGTGCCTTCGTGCGGATGGTTAACAACTTCGCTCATTCGAATTCTCCTGCGTCACAACCGCACCGACTTCCGGGCTTCTTGCACCAACCGCAAACCGGTTCAACATCGGTTGTGATCTGATCGACGTGAACGTTGTAAAAGTCCCCATCGAAATCTACGGTCACGTAACCGGCGTCGTTGGCGTAGTCCTCATTGAGACCGCAGACAGTTTTTCCGAACTCGCCTGACTGAATCGTGCGATAACCGGTTACCTCCCGGTTCCCACCGATTTCTTCGGTGGCTTGAACCCGTGTCCCAGGTCTAATCGCACGGGCGCGTTCAGCGTAATCTTGAATCCTAGCTGTTCTTGACATCATAAATTCCTTTCTGGTTTGTAACCATAATAGGATATTAGCACATCAAGATTAAAGTGTCAAGTTTAATTCCTTACCATCGATCTTACGGAGAGCAATGTCAGCAATGGCCCACGACGCATAGCTTGATTGACAGGATACATCGTGACAAAGCTCGTAATTCGCACAAACCTTACCTTCCTTGTCACGGATCTCTTCCAGGGCCTTCTTTAAGATCTGCCCACGCTCAAAGGACGCTTCGAGGCTTTGAAGTTTTTCTTTCACGGAACCGTAGCATCCAGAATGTATTCATCTTCTTCGATCTCACCCAAAAGGTCCACAGACACTTCTTCCGTTACTTCCATGTCCGCCTCAAAAGAATCGGACATGTAAACACCCTCGACTGTCGGAAGAGGGACATCTGGCCGGAGCATGTGATCACAAGCCTCTTGCTTTGAGT
>OCZT010005401.1_pt1 | contig 12764 bp, 15 predicted proteins | sample 1539031 | NCBI WGS metagenome assembly OCZT01 (sample SAMEA3539308, study PRJEB22396) | soil metagenome | biome: tundra; feature: field; material: soil | place: USA | collected 2010-05 | depth 0.15 m | reverse complement strand
TTCCTTCGCCCACGGAGATCTGGTCAACATCTCCTGCACTTCGTCGTCGGTCCAGTCTTCGGGTTTTTTGTCGTTCCAGAATTCGCCGGGGGACGCCAGTGCCGGGACCGCGGCCAGCGACAGCATCAGAATCTCGCGTCTCGTCATATTCCTCTAATGTACTGCGTAATTGTTGCTATCCCCGCCATGACTGGGGAAAACGGAACCCCGACAGTCATGGAGGGGATAGCTGCGGGCGACGCACTACACTAAGAGGACATGGATTATCGGACGCTGGGCCGCACCGGCCTCGAAGTGTCAAAGCTCGGGTTTGGAGGATCGCCCCTTGGCAATGAGTTTGGCGAGACCGATCCCGCCGAGTGCGAGCGCGCCGTCCACTGCGCGATCGACCTCGGCATTAATTATTTCGACGTCGCGCCTTATTATGGACGAACGCTGGCCGAAGCGCGCCTCGGCGCCGCACTGGAAGGCCGCCGCGATAAGGTCGTGCTCGCCACCAAGTGCGGCCGCTACGACGTGAATGGATTCGATTTCAGCGCCGCCCGCATTCGCCAAAGCATCGACGAATCTCTGCGACGCCTGCGGACAGATTACCTCGACGTTTTTCTGGCCCATGACATCGAATTTGTGAGCGAGACGCAGATCGTCGAAGAGGCGATTCCAACCATGCGCGCGCTGCAACGCGACGGCAAGGCCCGATTCATCGGCATCGCCGGATTGCAGTTGAACCTGTTGCGCCGCGTAGCCGAAGCCGTGCCCGTCGACGTGGTTCTCTCTTACTGCCGCTACAATCTGCTGATCGCGGATCTGGACGATCTGCTCACGCCGTTCGTAAAGGAGCATGGCATCGGTCTGATCAACGCATCTCCTTTGCACATGGGGATTCTGACCGCCGCCGGTCCTCCCTCGTGGCATCCCGCGCCCGCGGAGGTGAAGGAAGCGGGTCGAGCGATCGTTCAACTCTGCGAGCAGCGCGGCGTTCGGGCGAGTGACCTCGCATTGCAGTTCTCCTTCGCGCATCCTTATGTAGCCACCACGCTGGCGGGCATGCCCACCGTCGAACGGGTTCGCCAGAATGCCGCCGCGGCGACGAGCGCCGTCGACGAAGCTCTGCTCGCTGAAGTTCGCAATCTAGTCGCTCCTTATAAAGATCGAAGCTGGCCCACGGGCCTTCCGGAGAATTACGATCATGCCTCTTAAACTGGATTCGCATCAACATTTTTGGAAATACTCCGACGCCGAATATGGCTGGATCGACGATAGTACTCTGCGCCGCGATTTTCTGCCCGACGATCTGCACAAGGAACTGAAAGGCGCGGGAATCGACGGCTCGATCAGCGTGCAGGCCCGGCAAACCATCGGCGAGACCGAATGGCTCCTTTCGCTCGCCGAGCGGAATTCGTTCCTCAAAGCAGTGGTCGGCTGGGTGCCCCTCACTTCGCCATCGGTCGAAGGCGACATTGAGAAATTCGCGGCGCGCAAGAAGCTCAAGGCCGTCCGTCACGTGGTGCAGGACGAAAAAGACGATCGCTATATTCTTCGCGACGACCTCAATGCCGGAGTCTCGCTGCTCGACAAGCACGGCCTCGCCTGCGACATCCTGATCTTCGAGCGCTATCTGCCGTACGCCATCCAGTTCGTCGATCGCCATCCGAAACAGCGTTTCATCCTCGATCACATCGCCAAGCCGCGGATTCGCGACGGCGCGGTGCAACCATGGCGCGACAATCTGCGCGAGATGGCGAAGCGTCCCAACGTGTGGTGCAAGATTTCCGGCGTCGTCACCGAGGCCGACCATCAGAAATGGACCGAAGCGCAAGTGCGTTTTTACATCGACACCGCCATCGACGCGTTCACCCCGAAGCGCATCATGTTCGGATCCGACTGGCCCGTCTGTCTTTCGGCGACCACCTATAAAAACTGGGCCGAACTGATGCATCGCGCCACGAAAAATCTGTCGGCCTCGGAGCACGAGTCGATCTTCGGCGGCGCCGCAGCCGCGGCATATAGGATCGAAGCATGAGCGTTCTGGACCTCTTTAAGCTGGACGGCAAAACTGCGCTGGTCACAGGATCGAGGCGAGGCATCGGCAAGGCGATGGCGATCGCGTTGGCCGAAGCGGGTGCCGACATCATCGGCGTCAGCAAATCGATGGAGGCTTCCGGCAGCGATGTGGAGCGCGAAGTGACCGCGCTGGGCCGCAAATTCCGGGGCTACGCCTGCGACTTCGCGAACCGCGCATCGGTGCACGCATTCCTGCGCCAGGTGCTGGCCGAAAACCCCGTCATCGACATTCTGGTCAATAATGCCGGCACCATTCTGCGCAAGCCCGCGGCCGAACATCCCGATGAATATTGGGATCAAACAATTGAAACCAATCTGAACTCGCAGTTTTTTGTGAGCCGGGAAATCGGCAAACGAATGATCGAGCGCGGTGCCGGAAAAATCATCTTCACCGCGTCGCTGCTCACGTTTCAGGGAGGCATCAACGTGCCCGGCTACGCCGCCAGCAAGGGTGCCATCGGCCAGTTGACCAAGGCGCTAGCCAATGAATGGGCCTCGCGCAACGTGCAGGTGAACGCCATCGCGCCGGGCTACGTCGAGACCGATAATACGACCGCCCTCCGCGCCGATCCCAACCGGGCGCCGGCGATTCTCTCTCGAATCCCCGCGAATCGCTGGGGCGCGCCCGACGATTTCAAGGGAGCAACGGTGTTCCTCGCCTCGGCGGCTTCCGATTACGTCACCGGCTCGATTCTGGTGGTCGACGGTGGCTGGCTCGCCAGATAATCGTCAGTCTTAAGTGCGGCGCCAAAATATTGCCGCCTCACCGTCCGCGCTTCTATTGACGCCATTCGTTTTAACTATGGCCTGTCTCTTGCCAGGAGTGACACGTGTCCGCACCTGCCACTGCAATCGCTCTCCAACCGGTTACGCTACCCGAGCCAACGCCGCCCCTGCGACGAAAACTCGACATCTGGATGCTCGCCGGTATCGTCGTTGCGATCGGCGCCGTCCTGGCCGGCATCGCCACCGCCGGAATCCGCATCGGATATTTCTTTCAGCCGACGGGCGTGCTGATCGTCCTGGGAGGCACTATCGGCGTCACCTTGATCACCACGCCGCGGCAGGCCCTCTATTGCGCGGTGCGCGGCGCGATCGCGCTTCTGTGGACGCCGGCGGAGAATCGCGAAGCGTTGATGGAAGAGATCGTCGCGTTTTCAAGGACCATGCGCCCGAAGGGAATCTTTGGACTGGAGCCGCTGATCGGCCAGGTGAGTCAGCCATTTTTGCGCGAGGCTCTGCTCTTGGCGATGGACGCACGCAATCGTGCCGAATTGCAGACCATGCTCGAAACGAAGTTGAGGCAGATCGAAAAACAGGGCGAAACAGACGCCCGGGCGTTTGAAGTGGCCGGAGGATTCGCGCCCACCATCGGCGTATTGGGCACCGTGGTCGGATTGATGGATGTCCTGCGGCAGTTCTCGAACATTTCGTCGGTCGCCGCCGGAACCGGCACGGCGTTCGTGTCGACCATCTACGGCCTGGCGTTGGCGAATCTGATCCTGCTGCCGTCGGCGCAGCGAATGCGCGCGCACGTGGCAGAGCAGTATGAAATACACGAAATGATGGTCGAAGGCACGCTGTGCCTGTTCGACGGTCTGCATCCGGCGCTGGTCCGCGACCGGCTGAGTTGCTTCCTCCGCCGCGAGGAGCGGGGCGCATGAGGCCGGCCCCTCGCCGCGCGCCAGACCTGAATCGCGATCGGTGGATGGTCAGTTATATGGACATTCTCACCATCCTCCTGATCTTCTTCGTCGCCGCGGCCGCCCAGAGCACGATTCCGCACCCTGTCGAAAAGCCCGTGGAAAAAACTCCGGAGCCGCCGCGACTGCTCGAACCGCAGAGGAAGCTCGCCTTACTCGGGCTCGATTTGAAAATGGAACCGCGCGGACTGGTGATCAGCCTGCCGCAAACCATCCTGTTCGCCTCCGGCGACGACGCGATCAGCCCGCAAGCCCGTCCCATGGTCGAACAAATCGCGGCTGTGCTTCGAGAGATTCCCAATAAGGTGACTCTGATCGGCCACGCCGACGCTGTGCCCATCCACAACCGGCGCTTCAAAAATAATTGGGAACTGGCTGGAGCCCGCAGTCTCCGCCTGCTGGAATTGCTCGGCCGGGATGGCGCAATCGAGGAATCGCGCCTATCGGTGGCCAGCGACAGCTCCTTCGACCCCAGGGACACGAACGACACGCCGGATGGCCGCGCGCGGAACCGTCGCGTCGAGATCGTGATCTTGGACCGGAAGTGATCGTCGCGCGTTATTTCGCCGTGGCCTTATACGCCGCGACCACTTCTCCGGCAGGCCCTTGCATTACCACGTGCCCCCGTTCGATCCACAACGCCTGCTGGCACAGCATCGTGATCAGTTCCACCGCGTGCGACGCCAGCACAATTGTTTTCCCCGCGTTCTGAAAACTTCGGATTTTTTCCAGGCACTTCGCATAAAATGCCTGATCGCCCACGCCCAGAACTTCGTCGATCAACAGCACCTCCGGGTCGGCGGCTACGGCCACGGAGAAGGCCAGGCGGACGGTCATGCCGGCGGAATAGACTCGCAACGGTTCGTTGATAAACTCGCGGACGCCGGAAAAATCCACGATGCTCTCGAATCGCTCCGCCATCTCCCGCCGCGTGATGCCCATCATGGCCGCATTGACGCGCACATTCTCGGCTCCCGTTAAATCCGGATGAAACCCGGCGCCCAGTTCCAGCAGCGCCGTCACCCGTCCGTCGACTGTGATCGAGCCGCGATCCGGCTGCGAAAGGCCTGTGGCCAGGTTCAGAATGGTGCTCTTGCCCGCGCCATTAGGGCCGATCAGGCCGAGGCTTTCTCCCTGCGCCAGCTCGAACGAGACGTCTTTCAACGCCTCAAAACGCGGCCGGCGCGAGGGCCGCAGCATCTCGATCAGCCGCTCCCGCAGCAGCAGTTGGCCGGCGTGATGAACGAACGTCTTTGTGACGCGGTCGAATCGCAAGGCGGGATGCATCAGATATGTTCGTAAAACCCGGGCTTCAGGCGGCGGAAAATCAGGAATCCGAGACCGAGGGCGACGCTCGCCGCGATCGTCAGGTTTTCAATCAGCGACCAGGGCGGCGCGATTCCGTCCATCAGGATATTTCGCATCGCGAATACCAGCGCGGCAACGGGATTAACTCGGTAAATCTCGGCGTATTTTTGCGGAATAATGGAAAAAGAATAAAAAATCGGCACCAGCCAGAATAAAACGGTGTTAAACGACTCCAACACGTACCGCGTGTCGCGGATGTAAACGTTGATCGCGCTGGCCCCCAGCGCCAGCCCGCACAGGAACGCCACGTACAGCGCCCAGATCACCGGCATCCACAGCCAGTACCGGTTGGGGCGCAGCCCGAACGCCACGGTCAGCAATAACAACAGCGCGATCTGAATCAGCAGGTGGACGCAGTTGGACAGAACCGCCGCGATCGGCACCACCTCGCGCGGCACCAGGACCCGTTTCACCAGTCCCGAGCTTTCGACGATGGACGTTGCGCCCGTCATCAGCGCCCCCACGAAAAAATTGAACGGTACCAGCCCACACAGAACGAAGACCGGAAACGGCCGGTTATGCACGTCGCCTCCACTGCCGTAGACGCGGCCGAAGATGAACGACAGCACCGTCATCATCACCAGGGGGTTGATCAGCGACCACAGGATCCCCAGAGACATGTTCCGGTAGCGGATCCGGAAGTCTTTCAGGATCAGATTCTCGAAGAGAAAGACATAATCGCCTCCCCAATGCCGTTCTGCCATTCGAGCTTCAGTATACAATGAGATAGAAGATGTCTTTTCCTGCCAGTTATCGTGAGAGTCTGCTCCAGACCATCCAAACCATTGATGAGACGAAAGTAAACCAGGCGATCGCGTGGTTCCGCGAGGCTCGCGACCAGGGCCGGGCGATCTTCGTCGCCGGCAACGGCGGCAGCGCGGCTACCGCGTCGCACTTCGTCTGCGACATGATAAAAGGCGCCAGCCTCGGCAAGCCTTCGCGGTTCCGGATTCAAGCCTTGCACGATTCCATGCCCACGCTGACCGCCTACGCCAACGATCTGCATTATCAGGACGCGGCGGTGGAACAGCTTAAGAATTTTGCCGCCCCCGGCGATATATATATGGCGATCAGCGGATCGGGAAATTCCCAGAACGTGATTCGCGCCATGGACTATGCCAATTCGTTAGGTTGCCGCACCGTTGCCCTCACCGGACGTGACGGAGGCAAGCTGGGCACCATGGCGCAGTTGAATATCCAGGTGCCGGAGCAACATATGGGCCGGATCGAAGACGCGCATCATATTATTTGTCACATGATCTGTTACTGCTTTATGGACACTGAGTAATGTTATCCCCTCCATGACTGTCGGGGTTCTGTGAGCCGGGATAGAACCCCGACAGTGATGGAGGGGATGGCAGGCCAGTAGGATAGCCCTTACCCCGAGGGGTAGGAATGTACAGTATTTACTTGGTCTCCGAAAAAGGACGAAACTGTAAAAGATGGGACAGGGTAGCCGATAAGATAACTCAGAGGGGATAATCCCCTCGGCGGCCACAATGAAGGTAAACGACTCCATTTCCACCTCCCTCACCCCGACCGGAACGTCGGGGACGCAGGAAGCCGCGCGTACGGGCCAGAGCTCGAGCGCGGGTTCTACGCAGACGACGGCGACCACATCGAGCACGATGTCGAACGATGATGTTCACCTGTCCGAGTTAGTGAAGAGTTTGCGGTCGCTGGCGGCGGATTCGCCGGAGCGGCAGGCGAAGCTCGAGTCGCTGGCCCGGTCGTACGCCAACGGGTCGTACGGGGTGGACGCCGGGGCAACGGCCTCGAAGATCATCGACGATGCTTTTGAGAATTAAACAGGCGCGCGACAGGATTGAGGCGCTGCGGCTCGCCCTGGTCGGCTCTTCGCCGGAAGAGATCGGTGCGGCGCTGCCCGGTCTTGAAGAAGCGGTGTGCTGCCTGGAGACGGTCGAGCACGAACTCCGGGAAAGCGCCTGCGCGCCCTATGAAGTCCGCCGCGAGCTGAAGCTCTTCGAAAACGATCTGCGGATCAATGCGCGGCTGATTGAGCATGGCGTCGAATTCTGCCTGGGATGGGCGAAAATGCTCGGCGCCGGTCCGGCCTACACGCAGGCGGGCCATTCCGCGCCCTCCGAACAATTGGCTGGGGCGACACTGTCGCTCCGCGGGTGAAATCGCTATGGGACTCCTTACATCTATTCTGAACTCGGCGAACGCCCTGAAGGTTTACGATCAGGAGTTCTCCACCATTCAGAACAACATCGCCAACGCGAACACGCCTGGCTACGCGGACCAGAACGTGACGCTGGCGGCCGATTCTTTCAACCCCTCGGCGGGGCTCGACGGCGGCGTTTCCACCGGGCCGCTGGCCAGCACCCGTTCCCAGTATCTGGAACAATCGGTGCGCACCCAGACCACCCTGCTCGGCAGCGCGCAGCAGCAGGCGTCGGATCTGGCGCCCTTGCAATCGTTGTTCGATCTCAGCTCAGCCACCGGCATTTCCGGATCTCTCAACTCGTTCTTCAACAGCTTTTCGGCGCTCAGCGTCAATCCCAACGATTCCGTGGCCCGCCAGAACGTCATCATCCAGGCGCAAACCGTGGCTACGTCGTTCAACCAGGCGGCCATCGGGATCAACTCCGCTTCGAGCAATGTGGAACAGGAGACCAACAACGCGGTTTCCACCATCAACCAGATTGCCGGGGATATTGCCAATATCAACAAGCAGTACGCGGCCGCGCCCGGTGCGTCCACCGATGCCGGCCTGGACGCGAAGCTCAACTCGGATCTGGAAAATCTGTCGCAAGTCGCGAATTTCTCCGTGCTGAACGTCAACGGGCAGGTGAATGTCTACCTGGGCGGGCAGACGCCGATCGTCATGGGCCCTCAGACGTTCAATGTCTCGGCCGATTTCTCCACCCCGCAGACCATCGTCCGCGACTCGCAGGGCAACGATATTACGTCGCAGATCGCCGGAGGCCAACTGGGCGCCGAAATTCACGAAAACAACGTCACCCTGCCCGGCTACACCAGCTCCCTCAACACTCTCGCCCAGACCTTCGCCGATACCGTGAATAACGCACTTTCGCAAGGCGTCGATCAGAACGGCAACCCTCCGGCGAACAATCTTTTCTCATACAATACTTCGGCCGACGCGGCCTTCACGCTCTCGGTGACGCCGGGCTTTACCGGTTCTCAGATCGCGGCGGCTCTGCCCTCGGCTCCGGGCGGCAACGGCAATGCGCTCGCCGTCGCCCAACTCGCCACCGCGTCCGCCGTCAACGGATTTACGTTCACGCAGGCGTTCGGCAACCTGGGACAGCAGGTCGGCACCGATATTTTGAGCGCCACCAATAATCGGACCGAGCAGCAGAATCTGGTCACCCAGGCGCAGGCGCTAAGGGCCGCGGTCAGCGGCGTGTCCTACGATACGGAGGCGGCCAAACTGCTCGAATTTCAGCAGGCCTTCACCGCCATGAGCAAGGTGGTCACAACGCTGAACAGCATGACCACTTCCCTGATGGCCATGATGCCGGCAGCTTAAACGGAGAAACTTGTTATGGTGTCCAGTCTTAACCCCCGATCGCAAGAGTTCTTGAACAATATCAACCGGATTTCCGATCTGATGACGCAGGCCCAGACCCAGCTCTCGACGGGCCTCAAGGTGAACGTCGTCTCCGATAATCCGGACGTCATCTCGACTCTATTGCAAGCCCGCTCGAATCTCAACACCGCCCAGCAGATCGGCACCAACCTCGGCCAGGTCGCGACCGAAGTGAATACCGGCGAGCAGGCGTTGCAGAACGCCACGACTCTTTACGATCAGGTGCAGACGCTGTCCGCCGAAGGCACCACCAGCACGCAGACCGCCTCCGGCCGCGCCACCATCGCCCAGCAGTTGCAGTCGATCGAGCAGCAAATGGTCGGCCTCGCCAATACGCAGGTGAATAACCGCTACATTTTCTCGGGCGATACGGACCAGACCCGGCCCTATACCTTCGACGCCACGCAACCCGATCCGGTCAGCGCGTATCAGGGCTCGGCCTCCACCCGCACCATCCAGTCCGCCAACGGAACGACGTTTCCGGTGGCGCTCTCGGCGCAGCAGATTTTCGATTCCACCGACCCCGCCACCAACGTCTTCACGTCCATCAACAACATGGTGACCGCGCTCAACAACAACGATCAGGCGGCCATCCAGACCGCGAATGCCGCGCTCCCCGCGGTGTCGACTTATTTAAACGGCCAGCTCGCCTTATATGGCAACGCGCAGAATGCCGTCACCAACGCGACCACTTCCGCCGCCACTCTGGTCACGCAGCTACAGACGCAAATCAGCGGCCTGCAGGACGCCGACGAAACGCAATCGATTCTGCAACTCACGCAAGCGCAAACCGAGCAGCAGGCGGCTTTGCAGTCCTTCCAGCAGATCCCGAGAACCACGCTGTTCGATTTTCTGGGCTAAAACCGATCCCCTCCATCACTGTCGGGGTTCCTTGGTCGCCACGGAACCCCGACAGTCATGGAGGGGATCTGGTAATCCTGCACTCTGTACGCCGTGCGCAGCAGCGCGCGGACCCCGGGGAATACTCGGCCAGCGCCCGCGCGTCGCCCGAGTTGTTCGGCCGAACCGACGCGACGTAGGAAATGGGCGCCTGCGCACTCAGTAGACCGATCGTCATAACCATCGCGCGCCTGATCGTTCAGTTCAGCCGGAACGTCACGTCGATGGTGGTGATCACCTCCACCGGCTGACCGTTCAGCAGCGCCGGCTGATAGCGCCACAGAGGCACCGCCGCCATGGCTGCCCTCACCAATCTCGGATCGACTCCGTTGCTGACCGACTTGATACTCAGCAGGCCGCCCTCCTTCGAAACGATCGCGCGCAGCAGGACGGTCCCCTCCACTCCCTCCGCCTGCGCATCGGCCGGATAGTCGGGGTTTACCTTCGAGATCAGTTTGATGGCTTGCACCATGCCGCCGACGCGAATTCTCTGCGGAGCCGCCGAAGCGGTCATGGATGCCTGCGGCCTTTTGCCCACGATGTCCACCGCTTCCCGCACTTCGCCGATGGCCAGATTCACATTCACCGTCGACGCCGTGCCCGCGCTGAGCTTCAACTCCTTCTGATACGTCGCGAACCCCGGAACCGAAACCTTCATGAGGTACTCGCCCGCCGGAACGCCTTGCAGCTTGTACTGACCCGCCGCGCCCGTTCGCACGACCTCCTCGTTCTGACCGCCGACGCTCTTCAGAGAAATCGTCGCGCCCGGAACAATCGCGCCGCTCGGGTCGTACACGACTCCGATCATCGAAGCCGTGGATTGCGCGCGAACCGCCGCCAGAGGCACCATCAGCGCCACCGCCGTGGCGAACATCGCGGCGCACAGTTTCCGGCTGGCCGCCTTCCGCGCCCGCCCCGCATCGAGCAGCGCATGAACGCGCCCTTCCAGGTCGAATCTTTCCGCCATCCCCAGCGCCGGCTCCGGAATCGCAATCGACCGCGCCAGGTCCACTAAATGCGCCGCATAAACCGTCGAAGCCGTTCCCGCCATCACCACCGCATCGTCGCAGGACCGTTCCTGTTCCTTCCGGAACTGCTTCGCCGCCGCCCAAGAAAGCGGATTAAACCAGTTCACCGCCAGCGCGCATTGCGCCAGCAATCCCCACAACGAATCGAGCCTGCGGGCATGAATCATCTCATGCGATAAGACCACGCGCCGCCGCTCTTCGCCCCAGCAATCGGATTCCCCCGGCAGCAGCACCGTCGCGCGCATGACGCCATAGCTGAGTGGAACATCGGTCGCCGTCGAGCGCTTCAGCCGTACCGCGCGCCCGAACCCGATGCTTGCCGCGACGTCCCGGGCCGTCGCCAGCCATTGTGCATCGCGAATCTCCTCCGCTGTTCCAAACAGCGAGCGCACCCGCCAGTGTCCGACAGCAACGCGCCCGAACATCGCGATCATGCCCGCAATCCAGACGATCGCCGGCCAGTTTGGAGCAGGCGCAGCCCGCCGCGCATGAACCACCACCGAGATCGACTTCACCGCCTGTGTGGTGCTTGTGGCGCGGCGCCATGCGCTGCGATCAATACTCCATCCCGGCCCGATCGACGTTGCCACTAGTGAAATCAACGGCAATACCAGCACCCCCGCCAGCGCGCAAGTCCACAGCGCATATCTCACCGAGGCCGACCTCTTCCGCAGCGCCGTCACCGCCTGCTCGGCCGAGTTGTCGAAAAACGTGGCGAGAAGATGCCGCAGTGCCGACTCTTTCGCTTTGTCCCGCGTCACCACCGGCGCATAAATATAGCGCGCCGCCTGCGTTTCATGCCGGATGTGGCCTTTTTCCTCCAGAACCCGCAGCTTCGCGCGCACCGCGGAATACGACGGAGGGTCGGCGAGCAATTCGTGAACCTCGGCCGCGGTGGCGCGCCCGCGCTGGTAAAGAATATCCATCATCTGCCGCTCGCGGCGGCTCAAGTTCCGGTCGGGCAGTTGTTTTTCCATGGCCAGTATGCTACAAAAGCAGCAGATGCTGCAAATGTAGCACTTCGTTTCAGATTGACGGTGCGAAGAAGGATTATAGCGGCCAGACCGTGTTTACGCTGAGCTTCGCGGTTCAGAATGCGGAGGAGGTCTCGATCGACCCTCCCGTGTTCCCGACCCTGCACGGCGCGCTGTCGGGGCAATTTTCAGTGAAGCCCGACAAAACGACCGTCTACTCGCTGATCGTAAAAGGAAAAAACGGCCACGTCGCGCGGCGGCAGTTGACCGTGCAAGTTCCGTAGTAGCCTATCGGCGGTTATTAGACGAGAACGTCCTTTATGTCCGGCGATCCGGGCGCACCTCTTTGCATGCGGCTTGAGACTAAAGCGTGAAGGAGCTGTTTTCCAACACGATTTTCTGAATGTCTGAAAAGAACGACATCAAATTGTACTCAGTTATCGGCGCTTCACCCGGGTGGGCACATTGGCACCGCATCTCGAAGCAGCTTTTTAAACGTGTATGTTGGTTTGAGTCTATGAGCCGCATGCCCTCGATGATCCACAAGATAACGTTGTCAAATACTTCTCGCAGCTCGCTCAAGCTGGTTACGTTTTGCCGTTGGTTGAAGTTCTTATAGCGCCCTTTCATTTGGGCCGCCATTTGTACTGAAACCGTGTTGAAGGTCGTGAAGCCAATCTGGTCGATCTTTCGGTGAATGCGATCGATCGCAGCGGACCATCCCATAACAGCCGCAGCTCTTAGGAATCCATGGTCAGCGCAGTCCAAAGCCTCTTTAAAGTACGCGCTCTCGTCGACATCCGATAGACTCGCGACGAATTGACTAAACACGGACGTCTTGCTTTGCTGGACCTCGTTTCGCTGGAGTGGAAGTATGAAATCATCGCGAAAGTGGCGAATGAGTTTGTCCAGAATGTCGAGGTAGCTCGTCCTCTGATTGTTGTTTTCAGTCAGCTTGATGAGACGCTTGCAGTGGTTGGAATATCGCTCGATCATTTCGGGCGCGAACGTGTAGTGTTCAGTCGCGGTCTTGGCGATTACATTGAACCACCGAGACGCGAGCTGCTCCGCGTTATCCCTAACAGGATGATGAAAAAGAAACTTGGGTAGCGCGTGACCCTGGAAGACAAAATGGCGTCTTTATGTTTTA
>OCZT010005400.1_pt1 | contig 12767 bp, 13 predicted proteins | sample 1539031 | NCBI WGS metagenome assembly OCZT01 (sample SAMEA3539308, study PRJEB22396) | soil metagenome | biome: tundra; feature: field; material: soil | place: USA | collected 2010-05 | depth 0.15 m | reverse complement strand
GTCTGAGATCCGCACGCTCTTGCGCTCCGGCCCCGCGATGACGCGGTAGATGGCTTCTTCGAGATCGGCCATCGTGATGCCCTTGCGGCCCGACCGCGCTGCCAGGATGGCACCTTCGTTGACCAGGTTTGCGAGGTCGGCCCCGCAGAAGCCGGGAGTCTGCCGGGCGAGGACGTTGAGGTCGACCTCGGGCGCGAGCGGCTTGTCGCGCACGTGCACGTCGAGGATTGCGCGCCGGCCGCGGACGTCCGGCCTGTCGAGGACCACGTGGCGGTCGAACCGGCCGGGTCTGAGCAGGGCAGGGTCGAGAACGTCAGGCCGGTTGGTGGCGGCGATGACGATCACGTGCGTGTCGGTGTCGAAACCATCCATCTCAACGAGCAGCTGGTTGAGCGTCTGCTCCCGTTCGTCGTTCCCGCCGCCCAAACCGGTGCCTCGCTGACGGCCGACGGCATCGATCTCGTCCACGAAGACGATGCAGGGACTGGACTTCTTGGCCTGTTCGAACAGGTCGCGGACGCGCGACGCCCCGACGCCGACGAACATCTCGACGAACTCCGAGCCCGAGATGCTGAAAAACGGGACGCCCGCCTCTCCTGCGACTGCGCGCGCGAGCAGCGTCTTGCCGCTGCCGGGCGGTCCCACCATCAGCACCCCTCGGGGAATGCGCGCGCCGAGGGCGCGGAACTTCTCCGGGGTCTTGAGGAACTCGACGATCTCCTTGAGCTCGTCCTGGGCCTCTTCGACTCCCGCAACGTCGGCGAAGGTCACCAGGGAGCGCTCAGGCGACATTAGGCGCGGCTTGGATCGGCCGAAGGACATCGCCTGTCCCTGACCGCGCTGGATCGAGCGGTATGACCAGTAGATGAGGCCGCCGATCAGCAGCAGGATTATCAGGTTGGGCAGGAATGTGATCAGCAGGGTTCCCAGGTCGGTGCCGGAGGCGAACGCCACCTTCACACCGTCCGCCCTGAGCTCATCGGCGAGCGTCACGGTCTGGTCTGAAGGCAACGCCACGTTGAACTTGTGGCCCGAGGTGTCGATCGCCACACCTGAGCCGGCCGAGATCGTGATGTCGGTGACCTTGCCGGCCTGTGCGTTGGTCACGAGCTCGGAATAGCTCCACTGGCCGGGCTGGGAGCCCGACGTCAGATACTGGGTCAGCAGGATGAGCCCAGCCAAGCCCAAGGCGATTGGGAGAATCCAGCGCTGTAGCCGCTTCATCTTGATCTCAGCTTAGGCAAAATGCGTTTTGGCCGTTTGGTAGAGCGCCACTCTCCTTTGAGGCAATCGCCACTTCTATACAATCCCGCGATGTATCAGTGCCTCTGAAGCCCAACAAGGATTGGAACGGGAAGCGGGTCGTTGTGACAGGGGCGGGAGGCTTCACGCCCCTTCAACTTGATCGGACCAGGAGTCTCCTGCACCGCTGCGGTGGACGACATCACCAAGCGGCTGGCCGAGGCGAGGCACGAGCGAGGCTCAGGCGTTCTGGACGTGTGTGATCTCGACCGATGGCGGGACTACGTCGATGCTCGTGACGCGGCCGCGGCTTGCAGAGTTCTGCTGGAGAGCGCTCAGCCCGGCGGCGTCTACAACATCTGCAGCGGCATGCCCGTGCGGCTAGCCGATGTCGTCGAGCGGTTGGTGTCGCTGGCCGGCGGGAAGGCGCGGTTGCGCCGCGTTGATGTCAAGCCGTCGTTGAAGTTCGTGGTCGGCGATTCGGCAAGGCTCCGCGCCCTCGGCTGGTCGCCGGCATATGACCTGGAGACATCGTTGCGCGATGGGCTGCAGGAGCACCTCAACTCAGCGGACGATTGCTGAGAGAAGGCCGGGCGCGTGACTGGTTACGCGCTTTGCTGGAGCAGCGTTTCATCTCTATCAGGCACTTGATTCTTGTAGCGGCGGCCACGGCGATGACAGCCTGCGGAACGGGGACGCCCTCCGGCGGGTCCCCGCCCCAGAGCCCGATTCCGGCCGCCGTGACCGCGTTGATTAACGAGCTCGAAGCTCAGCCTCCCGCCAATCCGCCGGCGTTCGTCGCCAGCTACGACTACAGAGGCCAGGTTGTCTACTACGTTCCTCCGCGTTGCTGCGACATTTTCGGCGACCTGTACAACGCCGCGGGGCAGATCATCTGCCACCCCGACGGCGGGTTGGCCGGGAGGGGCGACGGGCGCTGTCCCGACTTCGAGAGCCGGCGCACAAACGAGAGAATCGTCTGGCGGGATCTGCGGCCGCGAGGCTGAGGTATGGACGCCGAACACCGTTACCCCCGAAGTCGATTATTTCGCCGCGTACTTCTGATGGCTGTCGCGATCGCCGCAGTCACGCTCGTCTCGCTCCCGTACTTGATTCCACGCAAGAGCAGCGGTGGGGTCGCTCTGCAATCGAGTCCTTCCCCAGGTTCTCTTGCGACGCCCGCAAACGTCTCCTGCCCACCCACTGAGTTGAAGCTCACAGGAGTCTTTGAGGAGTGCGCCGCGATCGATAAGGGGCAGAACTGTCCAGCGGGTTCGTTAGGCCAAGCCAGGATCGTTCTCCTGCATGGCACCCAGCATGACTTCCTGCTCTATGTCGAGGTGAACGGGGCTTACCACGGTCCTGGAACCTATGCTCTGGCGCCCTGGCCACATGCCACATTCGGTGTGCCTGATGGGGTGGCGAAGGTCGCCATCCGCGAGTACGTGACCGGCAGACTGTGGGAGTCGACAGCGGGTTCGGTCACGATCGACAAGTCGGGGGAGGATGGATGGGTGTATGCGGGGCTTGGAGCAAGCGCGGACTCTCCGGTGGACGTGGGGTTGAACGTTGCTGGATGGTGGAGCTGTTCATGAGTTTCGGCTCACGGTAGGTAGACGGTCATTGCCGCCGCAATCGCATTGCCTCAGCAGGCTGGCCAATTCGAACCGCAGACTGGTGCCCCGCGAGGGATTCGAACCCCCGACCCTCTGCTTAGAAGGCAGATGCTCTATCCACTGAGCTAGCGGGGCGGTGGCGCCACTCCGAGAGGATACTTAGGTTGGGGGGCGTGGCATGAGTGAGCGGCTGGAACGGCTGAAGGACATCCTGGGCGAGGTATCCGACCTCAACCGGGCCGGCGCCGTGCTGGCCTGGGACCAGGAGACTTACATGCCGCCCGGTGGCATCGCGAGCCGGGCCGATCAGCTCACGACTCTGCGGCGCCTGGCCCACATCCGATTCACCGCCGATGATGTCGGCGGCCTGCTTGACGAGCTCGAGGGTGAGGTGGGTGGCCTTCCGTTCGATTCCGATGAGGCCAGCCTGGTTCGTGTCACACGCCGCGACTACGATCACGCGCGCAAGCTGCCGTCGGAGCTGGTGGCCGAGATTGCTCGCGCCGGATCGACGGCAAGGCCGGTGTGGCAGAAGGCGCGCCAGGATGCGGACTTCGAGCTCTTCGCGCCATACCTCGAGAAGAATGTCGAGCTGAACCGGCGGGTCGCCGACGCGCTGGGCTACGAGGAACGCCCTTACGATGCGTTGCTCGATCGCACCGAGCCGGGGCTGACGACCGACCAGCTGGAGGGCATCTTCGCGGAGCTCAAGGGAGCCATCGTGCCGCTGGTCGGCGACGTTGCGAGGCATGCCGAGGCGGTGGACGACCGGGTTCTGTACCGGGGTTTCGACCCTGCCGTTCAGCTCCAGTACGCGTTGCAGCTCGTGACCAGGCTGGGGTATGACGTCCAGCGGGGGCGGCAGGATATTTCGGCTCACCCGTTCACGATCTCCTTTGGGCCTGGTGACGTGCGCATCACGACTCGGGTGTCGCGTGACTTCTTCAATGAGTGCCTGTTCGGCTCGATCCATGAAGCGGGGCACGGAATGTACAACCAGGGGATCGGGGAGAACCTTGATCGCACGCCGTTGTGGAGCGGGGCCTCGCCCGGGGTGCATGAGTCGCAGTCGCGGCTCTGGGAGAACCTGGTCGGGCGCAGTGCGGCCTTCTGGCGCCACTTCTACCCCAGCTTGCGCAGCGCGTTTCCGGGGTCGCTGGAGGGGGTCGACGAGGAGGGTTTCTTCAGGGCGGTCAATAAGTCGTACCCGTCGCTGATCAGGGTCGAGGCCGATGAGGTGACCTACAACCTGCACATCCTGCTTCGGTTCGAGTTGGAGAACGATCTGCTCGAAGGGTCGCTAAAGGTGAGGGACCTGCCGGAGGCGTGGAGGGCCCGGGTCAAGTCATATCTGGGGATCGAGGTGCCGAACGACCGCGAGGGCGTGTTGCAGGACGTGCACTGGTCGGGGGTCTCGTTTGCGACCTTTCCCGCCTACACGCTGGGCAACCTCATGGGGGCGCAGTTGATGGAGAAGGTGCGAGAAGAGGTTCCGGGCCTGGAGGGGCACATCGAGCGGGGGGAGTTCGGGGTTCTGCTCAAGTGGCTGCGCAGCAACGTGTACCGGCATGGACGGAAGTTCACGCCCAACGAGCTGATGGAACGGGTCACGGGGAAACCGCTCACGCCGGGGCCGTGGATCGCGTATGTGCGAGAGAAGTTCGGGGCGCTGTACGGGGTGAAGGCGACGCCTTAACAGGCAGGGTTGCGGGGGCTCTAGGACGCGGGGCTGAGCTGGAGGGCGAGACTGTCCGCAGCAGTGGCCTGACTCGCCTGATCAGGCGCTGGTGGAATTCAAGTGGTCAACTCCGCGACGACGGCGCCGAGTTTGTCCAGCCGGCGCCGGTATGAATCCAGCCGTCCTGGCCGGCCGCTGCCCGGGTAGAACGGAAATCGCAGGTGGGCCCCGGTACGGCTCGGCGATGCGATCGACCTCCATCGACGGGATCACGAGGCACTCGTCGCCAAACGCACCCTGCTCCCGATCCCACGCCACCACAACAATCCAGGTCGTAACGCTTGGGCGAAAGCTCTTCAGATCGATGTCCACCGTGTCTCGAGGATGCCGGCGATCCACTCCGACAGTCTTGACCTGGATCCCAAGCACGCGTCGCGTCGTCTCGTGAATCACCACGACCTCAGCCGTCTCGAGGTCGGGAAACGGGCGGTAAAGGGTGAGGTCGTCCCGCTCAGCGAGCCGGCGAATGACCTCCACCTCCCCGCGGAATCCCACCGCGCGCGCGACCCGGCCACGTTGACGCAACGGGCGAGACGGAATGACGGCACCCGGCTTCACCCCGGCGATGAGCGCCTCGGCCAGCCGCTCGCGCGCGAACACGTACCGAGCCCATCGACTGCGGCGCCCGGGCTCCAGTGACACCTGGGCTGCGATCACCGGTATGCCGTGGGTTTCGCTGCGTGTTGCCATGCGTCTGAACGCCCGCTCGGTGATGACCAGCAGCCAGGGTCCCAGGTGATCATCTTCAAGTGCCGCGCCGATGACGTTCGCGGCGGGGTCCACCATGGACCTGGCCGGGATCGTGAGCTGCAGCGAACCGTTGCGCAGCCTCGAGCGGCCCTTCACCTGGACCGGGATCCAGCACTCGTCGTCAAGGCGGTGCACAAGCGCATCCACACCGCGATCCAGGAGTGGCAAGAACACATGCAGCCTGCCCCGCGACCGCACCCAGAGCTCGACCCACACCTCCCACTCGACCAGCTGACCGACAACCGGCGCCTGGGCACGATGCCAGGGACTTACGTCAGTCCTAGCCCTCGTAGCGATGACTCACGACGTCTTGGTCGCGAAATCGACCGGCACCCGCGCCTCGCGGTTCACCTCCAGGCGGAATATGTCCGGCCGGCCGTAGTGCCCCGCGATGTCGAGGGTCCGTTTCGCGGCTGCGGCTCGGGCGGGGTCGCAGTCCGCGTAGAGGATCCCGTACTTCTCGTGCAGCGGCCCGGCCACAATCTTCCCGCCCGGATCCACGATCACCGAGTCGCCTGGGTTGAACCACGCCTCGAGATCCGGGAACAGGCGGCTCCGGTCCGGAAAGTCGCGCGGAATGTCCTTGCCCCGCATGCTGCTTCCATTCCCGAGCACCCAGCAGCGGCCCTCGAGGGCGATGTGCTGCATGCTCGCCAGCCACGTGCCACCCTCGTCCCAGGTCGGGGCGATGTAGATCTCGCAACCCTGGGCGAAGATCGCGAATCGGGCCAGGGGCATGTAGTTCTCCCAGCAGATGAGGGCGCCGACCCGCCCCGCGGGCGTTTCACTGACCCGAAGCCCGCTTGCGTCCCCGGTCCCCCACACCATGCGCTCCGGGTTGGTGGGCATTAGCTTTCGGTGGCGGTTGAGCACCTCTCCATCGGGGCCGATGAGAACCACCGTGTTGTACAGGGTTCCACGGCTGAACTCGCCGTCCCGTTCGTGGATACCCATCGACACGGTCACCTTCAGCCGGCGCGCGGCCGCCTGGATCGGCTTCAGCTGGCCGGCCTTGAGGTCGACTGCGTTCTCGAGCAGGCGGCCGTGGATCTCGCCGGTCAGCGTGTAGTCCTCGGCGGGGCGCAGGCGCCAGATCCATTCCGGGTATCCGGGCACCCACGCCTCCGGAAATGAAACGAGCCTGGCCCCGGTCCCGGCAGCCTCCTCGAGCAGCTCGACGCCTCGCTCGAGGGTCTTCTGCCGGTGGAGCGCGACCGGTGGATGCTGGACGACCGCGACACGGTGCGGGCTCGTTTTCTTTTTTGGCATGGGGCCATGTTGCACGGTTGCGGTGGTCGGTGGCTAGCGGTACGCCGGATAGTCCCCCGCACGCGCGACCATGCCGGGCAGCTCCTTCCCCAGCTGCTCACCGAGCCAGCGCGAGCAGGAGATGAGGGCATCGAGGTCGATCCCGCTGTCCACGCCCAGGCCCCGCAGGAGATAGACGAGGTCCTCGGTGGCGATGTTTCCGGTTGCCTTGGGCGCGAACGGGCAGCCGCCGGCCCCCCCGACCGACGCATCAAGGGAGACGGCTCCCTCGTCGAGGGCGGCCACAGCATTCGCATAGCCGGTGTTGCGGGTGTTGTGGAAGTGGGCGCCGACGGTCGCGCCCAGGCGCCGCGCGCCCCCGACCAGCACCTTCACCTGCGTTGGCACGCCGACCCCGATGGTGTCGGCCAGGCAGATCTCGTCGGGTGGGGCGGCCATCAAACGCTCGACGATGCCGAGGACTCGTCGGGCCGCAACCGGGCCTTCGAAGGGACACCCGAAAGCGACGCTGATGGTCACGGTGATCGGCATCTTGTCCGCTCGGGCGCGCGCCACCAGGGCAAGCGCCGTATGCAGGCCTTCGTCAGTGCCGGCATTCTGGTTGCGGCGCCCGAACTCGTCGGTGGCGGCGAACGCGTAATGGATTTCGTCGACTCGCGCCGCGAGCGCGCGCTCATAACCCTTCTCGTTGAGTACGAGGCCCGCATACACCGTGCCTTGGCGCCGGTGCAGAGCTTCCATGACCTCCTCCGCTCCGGCCATCTGCGGGACCAGCTTGGGGTTCACGAAGCTCGCGCCCTCCATACGCTTCAGGCCGGCAGCCGCCAGGCGATCGCAGAGGCCGGCGCGCGCGACGGGATCGAGCACGCGGTCCTCGTTCTGCAGCCCATCGCGCGGACCGACGTCGCAGATCAGCACGCCCACAAAGTAAAGGTATAGAGATGTCGTCGGTGGCCCAGCCGCCGGTTTCGAGCTCAGGGCGCCAGCAGATCCTGCATGGAGCGAGCGCTCGCCGCCTCTGCGAGCCTGACGACCCCGTCGAGGTGGTGAGCCGCCTGTCTCGGAACCTGATGGGTGAGCCGATCCTGGTGCATTCCACGTCGTGGCGCCGCGCTCGAGGTGCCGTCGTGCTGAGCTTCGTGGTCGTCAACTCAGACGATCAGGCGCCCCAGCTTGCCGGCGTGCCGATCTCGAGGATCGAGCTGGCCCGCTCCGGAGCCACCAGCGCGGCCAAGACCATCGCGTCAGCGCAGGTACTGGAGCACGGTCTCCGGCACCTCGCGTGGCTTTCCAAAGAAGACCAAGCCGTCATCGATGCATTGAGCGACGAATGGAAACGGGCGCTCGACGACTACGTGCCGGAGCCCTTCCGCAACCTGGTCTAGCAGCTCACGCGTGAGGCACGGCGAGCCTCATGTACGGCCGGGGTTGACAGCTGCGGCGGTGACGAGTGCCGCGTTCTGGACGAGTCCGTTGACGCCATCGATCGTGCAGGATGCTTTGGTCGTCGCGTTGTAACTGACATCGGGCTTGACGTCTGTCGTGCAGCTGCCGAGCACTGTGCTGGTCGCCGGATCGGTCATCGTGAACGTGACCTTCGACGGTGCCAGGGCGCCAATTCTGCCGCCGAGATTCTTCAACAAGGCTGCGACGACGCACGTGAGGCTGCAACCGGACGTGTCGACAGACACCACGGTATAGATCGGAGGCAGCGTGGAAAGATCGGCGAAGTCGATGGCGCCCTTCGGTGCGACGATCCCGAAGTTGCGGTCGAAGTCGGTGTAGAGCAGATCGGCACCTTCGATTCCATCGATGACGACCCGGCTCTTCATGTGCAACCTGAGCACCTGGTGGGGAGCCGCCTCACCGATGAAGACGTCTGCACGCGGGCCAGACAGGTCGATTGCGGCCACGCCGCCGACCGAGACGTGGTCGGTGCGGGCGGTCACCGCGGAGCCCAGGAAGGTCGCCGCCAGGCGGGTGCCCTTGGTGAAATCGGGAAGCTCGGGCGCCAACGCCGCCGACCCCTTCCACCAGGCATTGCCGGCCGCCCGGACGCGGCTTTGGGAAAGTGGATCGGAGCTGGTGTGACTGGCGAGGAATGCCCGACCTCGAAAATAAGCGGCCTTGTCGATGAGGATCGCTTCGAGAGCAAGGTTCGCGCCGCTCAACAGCACGTGCTCGGTGCTCGGCCTTGCCAGCTCCAGCTCGACCGTCCTTTGATTCCCGGAGACGGTTTCGCCGCTGACAACGGCCGTGGCGTATGAGCCGGTGATCTTGAAACTGGTGGCGGCGTCAAGGCTGGCAGCGGCACCGTCCTCCACCGCCCGCGTGGTCGGCAGTCCCAGGCCGAAGGGAGGGTCGCAGGCCGCTAGCACCACGAGGACCGCCATTCCGACGGCCGCCCGTCCGGCCAGGCAGCCGCACGAACGCCTAACCCGACGAAGAGTCATCACCACAGTCGCTCCTGTAACGGCGAGAGTATCCTGCCCGTTACCCCACCGTGACCAAATTAGCGGGGCGACCCCTCTTCGCCAGATGGCGGAGAGCGCCGGACAGCTCGGCGCCGGTTCCTCCAGCGCTTGGCGCGGGTGGCCCCGCCAAGCGGTCCAAGCCAAAATCGATGCGTATACGGGGTCGCGAGTACACCGTAATCCCGCCCAGCATTCGAGACCCCCGCATGCACGTGGCGATGGTTCTGCTGACCCTCCAGGTCCTTGGCCAGACCGTGCTCGATTTCAGACTTTCGGTGGCCCAGATCCTGGCCTGCCTGGTCACAGGCGCATTGATCGAATTCGTGGTGGTGTTCTTTAAGGACCACTCCATCATGTGGCCGGCGAGCGGGTTGCTGACCGGCAACAGCACAGCCTTCATCCTTCGGGTACCTGGCACCCTCCACGGCCAGTGGTGGAGTACTCACGGGATCGAGATCTTCGTCGGCGTGGTGGCGATTTCGATGGCGTCGAAGTACCTGATCCGCTGGCGGGGAAGGCATATCTTCAACCCCTCCAACCTGGGTCTGGTCCTCGCTTTCGTCGCTCTCGGACCCACCCGCACAGAACCGCTGGATCTGTGGTGGATTCCGATGGGCCCCTGGATGATCGTGACCTACATAATCCTGATCGGAGGCGGCCTGCTGATCGGCTGGCGCATTGGGCTTCTCGGGATGGAAGTGTCGTTCATGGCATGCTTCGCCGCCTTCGTCGCCTTCGGCATGGCTTATGAGCCCGACCACTGCATGGTCGCCAGTTGGCATCTCTCGCCTCTTTGCGGAATGTCGCTCTGGCAGATCCTCGTCACGTCCCCCGAGATCCTGATCTTCGCCCTGTTCATGATTCCCGACCCCAGGACTGTGCCGGACGGCAAGGTTTCCCGGGTTGTTTTCGGGGCGGTCGTAGCCCTGATCGCGGTCCTTCTGCTGGGCCCCACGACACTGGAGTTCTGGACCAAGACGGCGATCCTTGCCAGCCTGGTCGTGGCCTGCGCGCTGCGATTTGCACTGGTCCGCTTCCTGGCGCCATTCGAAGCAGAGCGAGGGGGCCTGAGGTGGATGTTTGACCGCTTCCGGTGGCGAGTGCCGGCCGGCATCGCGGTAGCCCTGGTTTGCGTCGGGTGCCTACCCATATCTTCCGACCTGTCGACCCACGGCCCGCAGCCCGTCGCCGGGCTCTCCGATGGCTCAACTCCGGCCATCGCGCTGAACGTGGGATCGGGACCTGACATCGGGGACTGGGTGACCACGACCGCGAGCGCCGCGCTGCCGCCGCCCAGCGACGCCCAGCCTGTCTCCGGGTCGGCCTCTGCGCGTCTGTGGGTGCTGCCGGCCATACCGCCTGTGACCGTTTCCGCCAGCGTGAGGAACTTCGATCCTGGTACGACTCAGAAGGTGGCGACAAGCATTGGTCATGACGCGGTTTTCGATCTCATCATCGAGGCGGAAGCACGCCGGAACCATGATGCCAATCTGGCGTCAAGCGGAGCCGTCGCGGACGGCCTCAAGGTCTTTACCGACTACATCAAGCAGGACGTGGCGGCGGGAAGGTTTGTGACGTCGACCTACACTTTCTCCAGCGCCTCCATCAGCTTGTTTCTGCCCAAGTTCGCCACCCAGGCCTCCCGATTAGAAGGGCTCACGCTGATCGGGTCGGTCACGCTGGTCACGAGAGATCGATCCGGGAACGTGATCTCTCAGACCACCGCCCCCTACAACCGCAGCTGGAGCGTGCAAGGCGTTTCACCGGCATGCGAATCCGATCTTCCGCCGCCGGGTGAGTGCGAACGGCGGCTTATCGACACCGATTACACCGGCCTCGCGCTCGCCGGCTGACCTGGCAGAGCGGGGCTAGCGCTCGCCGCGATCCCTGGGCTGCTCTCGGGTGATCGCGCCGGGAATACCGGTCGGTTCGTAAATGGCGGGCGGCTCGATGCCGAATGTGTCCGCAAGACGAACGAACAGGCTGAACAGGGCTGCGATGTACGAGGCCTCGGCTATCTGCTCGTCGGTCCAGCCCACATCGCGCAGGCCCTGGACCTGCCCATCGGTGACGCGATAGGCCGCGCGGGCGATGGTGGCGACGAACTCCATCAACAGACGCTCCGGTGGAGCCAGGTCCGCGGCGTCGAGGTCACCGTTGCGGAGTGCTTCGGCCACCCCTTCGAACGCGTCGCCCTGCAACTGCAGGAACCACGTGTGTGCGCTCAGTCAATACCGGCAGCGATTGAGGGCGGAGACGTACGAAGCGATCATCTCGTGCTGTGCCCGGGTGAGCGCCCCGTCGGTGAAGTGCATGAGCGAGGCGGCCTGGATCGCGGCCAGGAAATCAGGCCGCAGGCTCATCGTCTTCATGATCGGGGCGACGATGCCGATCGGGCTCAGGGCCTTGGCTTTCGCATACACCTCGGCCAGGGGCCCATCGGCGTCCGACTCCTCAACCATTCTGATCCGGGTCACGGGGCGGATCTTACGACCGGAGGCCCAAGCCTGCCGGAGGACCGCACGGTATCAGTCTCTGTGCGCGGGTTTCCTTTGGTGGATGCTGTGCCGCATGAAACACAAGCTGGTCCGCAACGACGACGTACATCCCAACGCCGGGTTCAACAAATGGCTCGCCCTGTTCATCACCAAGGGCGTCGGCAACATGTGGTTCTTCTACTTCCTGATCGCCTTCATGGGGGGTTGGATGCTGCTCTCGAAGCTGGGCCTGCTCAGCTTCGACCCCTACCCGTTCGCACTCATGCTGCTGATCGTCGGCGGCATTTTCCAGGCGCTGGCGATGGTCGCCATCATGGTCGGCCAGAACGTCCAGTCAGCCGCGAGCGACGCCCGTGCCGAAACCGACCACGAAACGCTGGAGGCCATCCACAAGCTGTCCGCGCAGTCGGTCGAGATCCTCGAGAGTCAGAACAAGATCCTCGCCCTCCTCCAGGAGCAGGTCAAGAAGGGCTGACCGAAGCTGAATTGGGTGGCTATCTGGACGCTGATTTAGAAAGGCCCTAGCGGCGCCGGCGAGCCCTCGATACTTCGTCGTCGGCACGCTGGATCAGATCATCAGTCGAGTCGCCGGCCTGGAACCGCGCAAAGCCGACCGTGATCGAGGCGCCGGGTAGAACGGCCGCCAACATCGTGCTTACGGCCTCAAAGCGCCGACGCGCGTCTTCGACAGCACTCCCTGGGAGCACGCATACAAACTCATCGCCACCGACGCGAGTGATCACGTCGTAGGAACGCAGGCATGCTCGCAGAGAGTCCGCCACGGTGACGAGCAGTGCGTCCCCAGTAGCGTGACCTGTGGCGTCGTTCGTGGCTTTGAGCCCGTCTACGTCTACATAGGCGGCCACGAGCTCTCCGCTGACACGCTCTGCGCGATTGATCTCGCGCCCTATGGCAGCGAGCCCGGCGCCCCTGCGGCTTGCTCCGGTCAGCTCGTCGGTCCCGGAATCTTCACGGTCCTTGGCTGCCTGGGCGCGATCTTCCGCGGCAATCTGGCGGTCGTGGCTGCCTTGTGCACGATCTTCCGCTGCAACCTTGCGATCGTTGATGGCCCGTACGCGGCTGTCCGCAGCCTCAGCGCGCCCGGAGTCGGCCCGGGCACCTTCATCTGCCGCGCGCTGACGGTTGCTCGCCGCGCGATCCCCTGCGGTTCGGTCGAGAT
>OCZT010005399.1_pt1 | contig 12769 bp, 12 predicted proteins | sample 1539031 | NCBI WGS metagenome assembly OCZT01 (sample SAMEA3539308, study PRJEB22396) | soil metagenome | biome: tundra; feature: field; material: soil | place: USA | collected 2010-05 | depth 0.15 m | reverse complement strand
ATCGCGCGGCCGTGCTGATCCGCGTGAGCGACGACGGCCGCGGCATCGACCGCCCGCGTGTGCTCGCGCGCGCGCGCACGCTCGGGCTCGTGGACGAGGGCACGCGCGAGCTCGACGACGACGCGCTCTTCCGGCTGATCGCCCGGCCGGGATTCTCGACCGCCGAGCAGGTCTCGGATCTCTCGGGACGCGGCGTGGGCATCGACGCGGTGCAGGTGAAGGCGCGCGCGCTCGGCGGTTCGGTGGAGCTCAAGACCGTCGCCGGCGAGGGCACGACGATCACGATCCGGATCCCCGTCACGCTCGCGATCGTGCGCGCGCTGCTCGCGAGGTCGGGCACCGAGCGCTATGCGCTGCCGCTCACGCACGTGCGCGAAACGCTCGAGTACGATCGCGACGTCGTGCAGCACGTGAAGGGAAAGCCCGTGCTCGTGCTGCGCGACGAGGTGCTGCCGCTGCTCGACCTGCGCGACGTGGTGCGGCAGCGCGCCGCACCGTTTGCCGGCGGCCCGAACCGCGAGATCGTGGTGATCGAGCGCGGCGACCGGAAGTCGGGGCTCGTGGTGGACGAGCTCATCGGACAGCAGGACATCGTCGTGAAGCAGTTCGACGCGGCGCGTGACGGCCTCGCGCTGTTCAGCGGTGCGACCATCCTCGCGGACGGCGCGCCGGCATTGATCATGGACGTGGGCAGTCTCTTCGAGGGGACCTGAGCCGTGGACGACATTCGCAAACTCAAGGCGCTTCAGCTCGACGCCCTGCGCGAGGTGGCGAACATCGGCGCGGGTCACGCCGCGACCGCGCTCTCGCAGATGACGGGCCAGACGATCATGATCAGCGTGCCGCAGATCAACATCGCGCCGCTCGAGGACATTCCGAACCAGGTCGGTTCCCATGAGGAGCCGGTGGCCGCCGTGCTCATGAAGATCCTCGGCGACCTCACGGGCCTCGCCCTGCTCGTGTTCACGCAGCCCACCGCGCTGCGCGTGGCGGGCCTCATGATGAAGAAGGAGAACCTGACGGAGCTCGACGAGATCGGGCAGTCGGCGCTGCGCGAGGCGGGGAACATCCTGACTGCGGCGTACCTCAACGCGCTCAGCGAGTTCATGGGGATGATCCTGCTGCCGTCGCCGCCGTCGCTGGCGATCGACCTGTCCGACGCCGTGATGAGCGCGACGTTCCTCGAGGTCGCGCAGGGCGCCGAGTATGTCTTCTGCGTCGAGACCGAGTTCCAGCTGAAGGAGCTCAACGAGACGCTGCGCGGGTTCTTTCTGCTGCTCCCCGACCTCGGCAGCCTGACCGCCATCCTCCGCGCGATTCGCGTGGGCTGATCGACGCCGTGTCCGCTCCCCTCGCCTCCGACCGCGATCGCGACACGCTGAAGTCGTTCGCGCGGCGCATCGATCCGTCCGACGCGGGCGCGCACAACAACCTGGGCGTCCTCTACTACAACAAGGGGCTGTACGAGGAGGCGGCGGCCGCGTTCACGAAGGCGCTCGAGCTCGACCCGAAGATGCAGGTGGCGCAGCGCAACCTCGAGGTCGCGTACTTCAACACGGGCTACTACGACCGTCGCATCGCCGAGCTGCGCGAGAAGCTGCGCTTCCGCGTGGACGACCGCGACGCGCGCTGGGAGCTCGGCCGCGCGTACGCACTGCTCGGGCAGTCGGACGAGGCCGTCGCCGAGTTCACGGCGCTGCTGCGGCACCATCCGAACGATCTCGGCGCCGTCGTCCAGCTCGGGCTCGCGGAGAAGGCGAGCGGCAATCTCGGCGCCGCGCAGCACTGGTTCGAGGACGCGATCCGGCTCGATCCCGCGAGCTCGGTCACGCGCTTCTATCTCGGCGAGGTGCTCTACAACCAGGGACGCATCGAGGAAGCGCTCGATGCGCTCAAGCGCGCGATCGAGCTGAATCCCGAGAATCCCGACGCGCAGTTCCTGCTGAGCTTCGTGTACGGCGACATGGGACGGCACGAGGAGGCCGCCGCCGCGAGCAAGCGCGCGGTGCAGCTCAATCCGACGCTGTCGCGCGCGCAAGCCAACCTCGCGATCGACCAGCGCAAGCCGGGCCGGGACGCGGAGGTGCCGGCCGGCGTTCACGAGCGCCGCTCGCAGCGCATGATGCAGGTGAGCGAGGGCGTGGAACTCGCGCACTACAACCTCGGGCTCGCGTTCCGGCAGAAGGGCTACTACGCCGAGGCGCAGCGCGAGTACCAGCTCGCGCTCGAGCGCGGCGAGGATCGTGCGCTCGTGCTGCAGGCGATGGCCGAGGTGCACCTGCTGCGCAAGGATCCCGAGGGCGCGATCGCGCTCTACGACAACCTGATCGTCGAGTCGCCGCACAGCCCGAAGCTGTGGAACGAGCGCGGTGTCGCGGTGCACCAGGGCGGACGATTCGCCGAAGCGGCCGGGAATTATCGCAGGGCGCTGGAGGCCGATCCGCACTACGCGATCGCGCACAACAATCTCGGCGTGGCGCTCTATCACGCGGGCGACCGCGAGCACGCGGTGGACGCGTTCCGCGATGCGCTCGCCGCGAACGCCGGCTTCGTGAAGGCGCGGCTCAACCTCGGACTCCTGCTCACGAAAAGCCGCCGCTTCCAGCTCGCCCTCGAGGCGTACAAACAAGTGCTGGTGACGCAGCCGGAGAGCCCGCTCGCGTGGAACGGCATCGGGCTGGTGCTCGGCGAGCTGCGCAAGTTCGAGGACGCGCGCAACGCGTTCGCGCGGGCGATCCAGGCGCGGCCCGATTTCGCCGAGGCGCACTACAACCTGAGCTTCACGCTCTCGAACCTCGGCGATCACGAGGGTGCGCTGCGCGAGACCAAGCGGGCGCTCGAGCTCGATCCCTATTACGTCGCGCAGAAGTTCTCGCTCGCGATCGACCTCGAATACGAGGATCCCGATCTCTCGGTGGTCCCGGATCTCGGCGGCGAGCAGCGCATGAGCGGCGAGGTGGAGAGCTTCACGTTCGACCCGCGCCTCCTCGAGTCGCTCTTCAGCGAACTCGCACCGCCGCCCGAGCCGGCGCCGCAGCTCGTCGTGGAAGCGGACGCGTTCACGATGGCCGCCGACTACCTCTCGACGGGGCTGTACGATCGCGCGATGGCGGAAGCGAGCCGCGCCATTGCACGGGGTGCGGATGCGGCGGAAGGGAATGCGCTGCTCGGCGACATCCTGTGCCGTCAGGGTGCGTACGGCGACGCGCTCGAGAGGTATCGCGCGGCGCGTGTGGCGAATCCGCATCATCTGCGCGCGCAGCGCGGCGAAGCGCAGACGCTGCTGCTGCTCGGGCGCGGGCCGGAAGCGCGTGACGTGTCGGAGCAGGTGCTCGCCGCCGCGCCGAGGGACGTGGAGGCGCTCATGCTGGCGGCGACGTGCCGGTTCGAGGCCGGCGACCCGTCGGCGGCGCTCGACGCGCTCGATACCGCGCACGTCCTCGCGCCGCGCCGCGCCGACGTGCTGCGCTGGATCGGCAACATCACGCGCTCGCTGGGCGACGTCGACGGCGCGATACGCGCGTATTGCGACGCGCTCGCGCTCGACGCCGATTTTGCCGCGGTGCGATTCGATCTCGCGCGGCTGCTCATGCAGCGCGAACTGTGGTCCGAGGCGGAGCGGGAACTCGTGGCCGCGCTCGACGCGGTGCCGACGTACGCCGAGGCGACGCTCGAGCTCGCCACGCTGCGGCGGCTCATGGGGCAGCAGCGGGAGGCCGTGAGCCTGCTCGTCGACCTGCTGCAGCGCGACTCGTACAACTTCGACGGCCACATCTCGCTCGGCGAGACGCTCATCGAACTGAATCGCCCAGCCGACGCGGCGACCGCGTTCCGGCGCGTGATCGCGTTCGATCCCGACCACGCGGGCGCGACGTTCTACGACGGCGTGATCCTCGCCGGCCAGAAGCGCTACCGCGATGCCATCGACCGATGGCACCGCGTGGTGGAGCTCGAGCCCGCCGGCGAGTACGCCCGGCGTGCGCGGCGTGAAATGCGCACGGCGGAAGACCTGCTCACGGTGTTCGGCAACCGGCTCGGAGGTCACTGACCGTGGCGATCGAAGGCCCCCTTCGCGAACTCGGCATCCACGACGTCTTCCAGCTGCTCGACCTGAGCCGCAAGACGGGAATGCTGGCGGTCACCTCGGAACTGCGCGACAACGAGGGGACGGTGCACTTCCAGAACGGCCGCGTCGTGGCCGCAACGATCAAGAGCAATCCGCACCGTATCGGCGACCTGCTCATGCGCGCCGGCCGCGTGACGGCCGCGCAGGTGGCGGAGGCGAGCGCCGCGCAGCTGGAGCGCGGCGACTCCCGCCGCCTGGGCGAAATCCTGCTCGACATGGGCGCGATCACGCACAAGGAGCTCGAGCGGCAGATCCGGATCCAGATCGAGGCGGTCGTCTTCGAGCTCCTCTCGTGGCGGGAAGGATTCTTCCGCTTCGAGGAGGGACCGATGCAGGGCGAACCGATGGTGCAGATCGGCACCGAGGCGCTGCTGATGGAGGGCGCCCGTCGTATCGATGAATGGTCGCGAATTTCCGATCGCGTGCCGAGCCTGCTCGCGATTCCGCGGCTCACGTCGCTGCAGGACGACAACCACGCGCCGATGCTCGACCTGCTGCCGAGCGAATGGGAAGTCCTGACGATGATCGACGGCGCGCTGGACCTGCGTGCGATCGCGGCGAGGCTCGCGCGCACCGAGTTCGACACGGCCAAGGTCGTGTACGGACTCGTCAGCACCGGCGTGGTGGAGCTCAAGGTTCCCGCGTCGGTGGCGGAACGGGTCGCGGCGCACGCGTCCACGCCGGCGATTTCGATGCGCGCGGTGACCGATGTCCCGACTCCGGTGATCGGGGCGCCCACCGTGACGTCTCCTGCCGCGGTGCCGGCGGCTCCCGCGGCGCCGTCGATCACGGACGACCGGCCGCCGCTCACCGTGAAGCACGAGCCGCCGCCCATCGCCGACGGCATCGACGATCTCGAGCGCGGATTCCAGTACCTGCTGCGCGGCGACTTCGACAGCGCCGTGGTGTCGTGGGCTTTGTGGCTGCAGTCGCACCCGAAGAACGCGATGGCGGAAAAGGTTCGCGCCGGTCTCGAGGCCGCGGCGCGCCTGCGCGGGCTCGTGGAGGCGCGCTACGATGAATGACGACATCCGCTCCCTCAGCGAGACGCTCGCGGCCGATCCGGCGAGCGTGGTGTTCGTACAGCTCGGCGAGGCGCTGCGCCGCTCCGGACAGCTGGAACTCGCCTGGCGCGTCGCCTCGCGCGGTCTCGAGCGGCACGCGCAGCGCGCCGATGCGCACGATCTCGTCGCGCGCATCGCCATCGATCGCGGCGATTTTCCGCGCGCGCGGGCCGAGTGGGAGTCGGTGCTCACCCTGTCGCCGGGACACGGCGGCGCGCAGAAGGGACTCGGCTTCCTCTGTTTCCAGCAGGGCGATCTCGACGAGGCGGCGCGGTATCTCGGCGCCGCGCTCGCGAGCGATCCGCTCGACGAGTCGCTCGCGGCAGCGCTCGACACGGTTCGCGCGTCGCAGCCGGACCGGCGGCCGATCGAAGAGGCGCCGACCGCGCCCGCGCCGGTCGTCGATGCGCGCACGCTGTTCCACGAAGTGCTCGGCGACGCGCCGCAGACCGCGATCCTGCTCGACGCGGACGGTTATGTCGTCGCGGGCCAGTACCTCACGGCGGACGGACGCGATCTCGGCGCCGACATCGGCGCGCAGCTTTCCGGGGTGAGCGAAGAGGCGAATCGCGCCATGCGCCATCTCGGCCTCGGCCGCTGGCACCAGATCGTCTTCGAGGCGGAGACCGCGAGCGTGGCGATGGCGCCGAGCGGCGGTGGCGTGCTGCTCGTCGCGGCGCCGCGTTCCGTCCCGCTCGGATATGTCCGGCGCCTGTTGGAACGGTCGCTCGAGCGCGCCCGCCGCTGGACGGGACAGCGCATATGAGAACCCCATGAGCAGCCCGTTCACCGCGCTCCTCTCGTCGCTCATCCGCCACCGCGGCGTCACCGGGTGCATGGTGGTGGGCGAGGCCGACGGCATGATCGTCGACTCGAGCCTGCAGATCGGTGTGAATGGCGAGGCGTTCGCGGCACTCACCGCGTCGATGTATCACAAAGCGAGACGGGCGGCGGCGGCGGCGGGATTCGGCCCGACCGGATTCTTCGAGCTCGACGCCGACGGCGGCCGCATGTGCGCGGCGGGGAGGAACGAGCTCGTCATTGTCGTCTTGGCCGAGCCGAGGGTGAACGTCGGGCTGCTGCGCGTCGAGATGCTGAAGGCGCTGGAGGCGTTCGCATGAGGCTGTCCGTCACCGAGAACTGGGTCGAAGCGCCCCTCAAGCAGTTCGTGGACGAGGCGCGCGTGCAACTGGCCGTGCTGTTGAATCGGAGCGGGCAGGTGCTCGGCCAGTACGGGTTCTCGAGCTCCGTGGACGTGATGACCGCGTGCGCGCTCGCGGCGGCGACGACGGCGTCTTCGGCGGAGCTCGGCCGGCTGGTGGACGGCAAGCCGTTCGCCGGACTGCACTACCGCGGGAATGTGCGGCAGATCTTCCTCGGGCAGGTACCGATGGGAAACGGTTCGCTGATCCTGCTGACGGTGTTCGACGACGAGAGTTCGCTCGGCCTGGTGCAGCTGTTCTTCGCGGAACTCTGCGCGAGCCTCGCGGCGGTCGCGCAGCCGGACGCGCCGGCCACGCCCGCGCTGGCCGAAGATTTCGAGCGCGAGCTGCACCGCAATCTCGCCGTGATGTTCGGGCGTTCATGATGTCCGGTCTTCCCGCGTCCCGCATTCCTCATCTGCATCCCGGATCTCGGACGTGTCACTAGTCAACTACGCGGCCCGCGAAATCACGTGCAAGATCGTCTACTACGGCCCGGGACGGTCCGGGAAGACGACGAACCTGCATTACATTTACGGCCAGGTGCCGGGCGACCGGAAAGGGCAGATGGTCTCGCTGGCGACGCAGACGGACCGCACGCTGTTCTTCGATTTTCTTCCGCTCGACCTCGGGATCATCTCGGGCTTCACGACGCGATTCCAGCTCTATACGGTGCCGGGACAGGTGTACTACCAGACCACGCGGCGGCTCGTGCTGCAGGGCGCCGACGGCGTCGTGTTCGTCGCGGACAGCCAGGCCCGGCAGCTCGACGAAAACATCGAGTCGATGCAGGACCTCCACGCGAATCTCGCGGAACACGGCGTCGACGCGCGCACCGTGCCCCTCGTGATCCAGTACAACAAGCAGGACCTGCCCGCCGACCTCATCCTCAGCGTGCCCGAACTCGCGGAGCAACTCAACTTTCGCGGGGTGCCGTCGTTCGCGGCCGACGCGCTGCACGGCCCGGGCGTGTTCGAGACGCTGCGCGCGGTGAGCGAGCAGGTGCTCCGCAAGTTGAGCGCGGGCGGAGGGGGCTGAGCGTGCAGCTCGATCCGCGGCTCCGGTTCGACAGCCTCGTGGTGGGCGCGGGGAACCGCCTTGCGGTGGCGGCCGCGCGAGCCGTGGCCGAGTCGCCGGGCGCGGTCTACAACCCGTTGTTCATCTATGGCGGCACCGGGCTCGGCAAGACGCACCTGCTCTGCGCCGTGGGACACTTGGCGGCCGCGCTGCAGCCGCAGCTCGAGATCGAGTACCTCTCGCTCGACGAGTTCGTCGAGCAGCTGCATGCCTCGGTCTCCGCCGGGCAGATGGACGCGTTCTCGCGCCGCTACGAGCGCGTGGGACTCCTGCTCATCGACGACGTGCAGTTCCTCACCGGGCGACGCGAGACGCAGGCCGAGCTCCTGCGGCTGTTCGAGCGCATGCAGGCCGCGGGCGGCCAGGTGGTGCTCACGAGCGACCGCCCGCCGGCCGAGATCCCGGACGTCGACGAGCGGCTGATCAGCCGGCTCTCGGGTGGGCTCATCGCGGACGTCACCGCGCCGGACTACGAGACGCGCGTCGCGATCCTCCGCGCGAACTGCGAGGAGCGCCACCTCGAGTTCACGAACGGCGTGCTCGAGGAGCTCGCGCGGTTCAACTTCAACAACGTGCGCGCGCTGCAGGGCGCGCTCAACCGGCTCATCGCGGCCAACGCGGTCAGCGCGGACGAGGAACCGCCCGCGACGACGGCGTCCAAACCGGCACCGAGGGAGCGCCCCACCGGCGAGTTCGAGAACTTTCTCTCCGAAGTCACGACGGTCGTGCAGCAGCAGGTCGAGTCGTGGCAGGCGAGGCTGCGCGAGGCGATCGCGTACTGGAATGGAGAGGGATACCGTACCGCCGTGCTCGCGCGCGCTCTCACGCTGACCAAGGCCCCCGACGTCGCGGGCCTGCTCTCGACGTTCACGGCGGCCGTGGAACACCTGCGCGACCTCGAGCGCGCCGCCGTCGACGTGGATCTCGCGCTCGGCAGCGATCCCGTGTTCCGCGATCCCGAACGGATGGCGGCGGCGGAGGACCTTGTCGAGCGCGCGCTGGCGGGCGAGACGCCGCCGGGTGGGCCGAGTCCCGCGTTCACGCGCGACGCGTTCGAGATGGGAACGTCGAACCAGCTCGCCGTGCATGCCGCCGACGCGGTCATCGCGTCGCCCGGAGTGAAGTACAATCCCTTGCTGATCCACGGCGCGAGCGGCGTGGGAAAGACGCACCTGTTGCACGCCATCGGCAACGCACTCGTGCAGGCGCGCGGCTCGCGCCTCGTCGTCGCGTGCGTGCACGCACAGCAATTCATCGACGAGCTGATCACGTCGATCCAGGGCGGGACGATCGAACGCTGGCGCGCGCGGTATCGCTCCGTGGACGCGCTCCTGATCGACGACGTGCACTTCGTCGCGGACAAGGAGCGCACGCAGGAGGAGCTCTTCCTGCTGTTCAACGAGATCGTCAACGCGGGGAAGCAGGTTGTGCTCACGAGCGACCAGCCTCCCGCGATGATTCCCGATCTGGAAGCGCGGCTGCGCTCGCGGTTCGAGGGCGGGCTCGTCGTCCCCATCCAGGCGCCCGACCGCGCCCTGCGCGAGAAGCTCTTTGCGCGATTCCTCGCCGCGGCGGGCCGGGAGTCCGACGCGCACCTGCTCGCGCTGCTCGGGCAGCAGCCGGTGCAGAGCGTGCGCGAGATCATCGGCGTCGTGAATCGCCTGGGGGCGGCGGCGCACGCGGCAGGCGTGCCGCTCGACGCCAAGCTCGTGCGCCGTGAACTCGGCGCGGTCACGCCGTACGGCGGCGTCCCCGTCATCGCGCAGGCGAACGACGGGCGCGATCCCGCGTTCATGGACGCGGAGAAGATCGTGTGGGACTGGCCTGAGGTCGGCGCGCGCGTGATCGAGGAGTTCCGCTGATGGCCATCAAGGGCAGCTTGAAGGAGGCGAGCCTCCCCGACGTGCTCCAGCTCCTCGCGATGGGGAAGAAGACCGGATGCCTGTCGGTCACGCACCGGAACAACTTCGGCTCCATCTATTTCGACAAGGGTCGCATTTGCTACGCGGCGATCGTGAACCGCCGCGACCGGCTCGGCGACATCCTCCTCAAGAGCGGCGCGATCACGCCCGCGCAGCTGCAGGAGGCGATCGAGTCGCAGGAAAAGCAGCGCGACAAGCGGCTCGGCGAGATTCTCGTGGGGCTCGGCATCATCTCGCGCGACGACCTGCACAAGCAGATCCGGCTGCAGATCGAGGAGGCCGTGTACTTCCTGTTCACGTGGACGCAGGGCACGTTCAACTTCGAGGCGGACATCCGACCCGAAGAGCAGGACTTCCTGGTGCTGATCAACCCCGAGTCGCTCCTGCTCGAAGGGGCGCGGCGCGTGGACGAGTGGAGCCTCATCGAGAAGAAGATCCCGTCGTTCGATATCGTATTCGACATCGACCTCAGGCGCCTCGACGAGAGCGCCGCGAAGCTCACGCAGGAACAGCAGGTCCTGCTGCCGCTGATCGACGGCCGGCGCGACGTGTTCGCGATCATCGAGGACTCGGGGCTGGTGGAGTTCCAGGTCGGCAAGGCGCTGTACGGTCTCTCCACCGCGGGCTTCCTGCATCGCGTGGGCAAGTCGCGCGCGCCGGACGTGATCGCGCCCGACGCGCGCGTGGAAGAACATCGCAACCTCGGCATGGCGTTCTACAAGACCGGCATGCTCGACGAAGCCGAGCGTGAGTTCCGCCGCGTCGTGGAGCTGCGCGCGACCGACATGCACGCGCGGTTCTTTCTCGGGCTCGTGCACCTGCGGCTCGCGCGCTGGGACGACGCGGTCTCCGACTTCGAGCATGCGGCGCACCAGCGTGGCGCGGCCCCGGCGGTCCTGCACAATCTCGCGTTCGCGTTCGAGCGGAAGGGCGAGCCGGCCAAGGCGCGTGAAGCGTTGCGCGAGGCGGTGAAGCGCGGCGGCGAACACGATGCGCGCGTGCACACGTCGCTCGGCGTGCTCGCGCTGCGCGAGGGCGACCTCGCGGCCGCGGAGGCGAGCTTCCTCGCCGCGCGTCCGCTGTTCGACGGGCGCCCGCCGTCGCCCGCGTGGTTCCACTATGCGGCGCTCTGCGTCGCGCTCGCGGGCAAGGCGGACGAGGCGATCGCATTGCTGCAGGAGGGCGTCGAGGCGTATCCGCACGCCGCCGTGCTCCACAACAACCTCTCGGTGGCGTTCGAGCGCGTCGGACGCCATCAGGAGGCGCTCGCGGCGGCGGAACGCGGCGTCTCCGAGGACGCCGGGATCGCGCAGCTGCACAAGAACATCGGCGACGCGCATTATCGCGTGGCGCTCTTCGACGAGGCCTACGACGCGTACCAGCGCGCGGTGAAGTTCAACGAGGCGCTCGGACCCGACGTGTGGATCAAGCTCGGCAACATCCGCCTCAAGCGGAACGAGCGCGACGACGCCATCAAGTGCTGGGAGCATGCGCTGCAGCTCGACCCGGCCAACCAGACCGCCCGCAACAACATCAAGGCGGCCCGGGCGGTCACGTGAACGACACGGCGGACGACGACGCCTTCGTCGCGCTGACGTCGAAGATCTCCCGCGATCGCGGGTTCGGCGCGGCGAGCTACAAGGACACGTGCATGCGCCGCCGCATCGCCGTGCGCATGCGGGCGCGCGGCGCCGCGGACTACGCGTCGTACAGCCGCCTGCTCGACAGCGATCCCGCCGAGTACGAGTGGCTGATCGCGGTGCTCACGATCAACGTCACCAAGCTGTTCCGGAATGCGGAGGCGTGGGACGCGGTGGCGCACTCCGTCCTTCCCGCGCTCTGGTCGCTGCCGTCGCCGCGCCTGAATTGCTGGGTCGCCGGCTGCGCGTCCGGAGAGGAGGCGTATACGCTGGCGGCGCTCTGGCTGCAGCACGCGTCTGAACACACCCGGCCGGGCGAGCCTGGCGGCGCGAGCCGCGTGCGCGTGACCGCGAGCGACATCGATCGCGAGAGTCTCGCGGCGGCCGAGGCCGGCACGTACGCCGACGATTCGTTCGCCGAGGCGCCGGCCGGTGTGCGCGAGCGCTGGTTCGCTCCCGCGGAGAAAGGGGGCCGGTGGACGGCGGGTCCGGAGCTGCGCGAGATCATTCGCTTCGAGCGCCGCGACCTGCTGCTGGATCCCGCGCCGGCCGTCGCGATGCACCTGATCACCTGCCGCAACGTGATCATCTACTTCGACCGCGAGTCGCAGGAGGCGCTCATGCAGCGCTTCCACGATACGCTGGTGCCGGGCGGGTATCTCGTGCTCGGCAAGGTCGAGACGCTGCTCGGGCCGTCGCGCGCGCTGTTCGACGCGGTGGACTTGCGGCAGCGCATCTTCCGGCGCCCGTGAAGGAGATTCGCGTGCGCATCGCTCATCACGCCGTGGCCAAGGGGCGCTCCCGTCTCGTGACGATCGGCCTGGGCTCGTGCGTGGCGATCGCGATCCACGACCGCGCGGCGATGGTCGGCGGGCTCGCGCACGTGCTGCTGCCGGATGCGACGCTCGGTCGCGGCGTGGAGAATCGCGCGCGCTATGCGTCGACCGCCGTTCCGCTGCTGCTCGATGAGATGAAGGCCATCGGGGCGACCGGTCCGTTCGCCGCCTCGCTCGCGGGCGGCGCGGCGCTGTTCGGACCGCTGCTCGCGTTCGGCGGTTCCGTCGGCGCGCGCAACATCGAGGCGGCGCGCACGGCGCTCGCCGCCGCGCGCGTTCCGGTGGTGGCGGAGGATGTCGGCGGCGAAAGCGGCCGGACGGTGTCGTTCGACGTGTCCACCGGCGAGGTGCACGTGCGGTCGGTGCGGGGGGGCGAGCATGTCCTATAGCGAGTCCCGCATTCCGGATCGCAGTGATAAGGAGTCCCGTATCCCGCATCGCAGCGCACGGCGCACGGTCCTCGTCGTCGACGACAGCGCGCTCGTGCGGCAGGTGGTGTGCGACCTGATCGCCGGCTTCGACGAGTTCGAGGTGATCGACACCGCGCACGACGGCCTCGACGCGCTGGGCAAGGTGCATGCGCTCGACCCCGACATCGTCACGCTCGACATCGAGATGCCGGTGATCGACGGCATCGCCGCGCTCGGCTACATCATGAGCGAGGCGCCGCGCGCGGTCGTGATGCTCAGCGGCGTCGAGTCGCGCGGCGCGGTGGACCTCACGCTGCGCGCGCTCGAACTCGGTGCGGTGGACTTCGTGCGCAAGCCGGCCGGCACGTTTGCCGATGCGATGCCCGCGATGGCGAGCCGGCTCCTCGAGGCGCTGCGCGCGGCGGCCGTCGTCAACCTGCGCGGCGTTCCAGATCGGCAGAGCGTCGTGTAAGGAAAGAGTGTAGATCTCGG
>OCZT010005398.1_pt1 | contig 12773 bp, 13 predicted proteins | sample 1539031 | NCBI WGS metagenome assembly OCZT01 (sample SAMEA3539308, study PRJEB22396) | soil metagenome | biome: tundra; feature: field; material: soil | place: USA | collected 2010-05 | depth 0.15 m | reverse complement strand
TAGTCAAAGTGGCCCAAGTTACCGCCGTCGTTGCGACCTTCCCCCACCGCGTCACCTATCATGACGCCTGCCACTCGCTGCGCGAACTTCATCTCAAGCAGGAGCCCCGGGAATTACTGCGGCACGTTCGCGGCCTCGATCTGGTCGAGATGCCTTACAGCGAAGATTGCTGCGGTTTCGGCGGTACCTTTGCGACGAAGTTCAACATGATCTCCGCGGCGATGGGCGATGCCAAGGCTGGTTTTGCCGAAAGCTGCGGAGCAGAGTTTCTGGCTTCGACCGACCCCAGTTGCCTGATGCAAATTGAGGGCGTGCTTCGGCGGCGCAAGTCGCGAGTACGAACGATACATCTGGCCAGCATCTTGGCCAGAACCGAAGAGACAGCGCCTTCTGACAACATGTCCGGGCGGGAGCGTGCCCGGTGAGCACGGCCGCTCAGGAGTTTCTCCGTAACGCTATCCAAAAGTCTGCTGACTTGCGGCATCGGCAGATTATCCGGCGCGGAATCGATCTCTACAATGCTGCGGCTGAACGTGGACAGGCACGGTTTCGGGATTGGGCCGTTGCCCGCGAGAACTGCCAAATGATTAAGTGGGAGGCGATCAATCATCTCGATCGCTATCTGCTGGAATTTGAGCAGCGCGTGAAAGCGCGTGGAGGGCAGGTCTTCTGGGCGGAAAATTCTGAGGACGCGCGACGCTATATCGTCGACCTAGCCGTCCGCCGCGGTGTTCGTACCATCGTCAAGTCGAAATCCATGGTCGCGGAAGAGATCCACCTCACGCCGGCACTCGAAAAACAAGGAATCCGCGTTTTCGAAACTGATCTCGGCGAGTTCATCGTGCAACTGCGAAATGAGCCGCCCTACCACATAGTGACTCCTGCCATGCACCTTACGCGTTCGGACATTGCGGCCCTCTTCAAAGAAAAGTTAGGTGGAATCGACACTGACGATCCCCCCCAACTCGTGGCAGCCGCGCGCGAAGCGCTCCGCAAAGCCTTCTTTACGGCAGAGATGGGCGTTACCGGAGCTAACTTTCTCGTGGCTGATAGCGGCATGATTGCCATCACCACGAACGAAGGCAACGCTCGCTTGGGAACGAGTCTGCCGAAAATTCATGTGGCCTTGGTCGGTATTGAGAAAGTAATTCCGCGCCTCGACGATTTGGCTGCTCTCTGGCCGGTTCTGGCCACGGCAGGTACGGGACAGCCCATTACCTGTTACAACACGCTCATCGGCGGTCCGAGGACAGAGAATGAGAGCGACGGCCCGCAAGAGTTCCATGTTGTGTTGCTCGATAACGGGCGCAGCGAACTTCTGGCCGACGCAGAACAGCGCGAAGTGTTGCACTGTATTCGCTGTGGGGCTTGCCTGAACGTGTGCCCGGTTTTCCGCACCGTCGGCGGACACACCTATGGCACGACCTACCAGGGTCCGATTGGCAGCGTGCTGACACCCCATCTGCGCGGTCTACAGGAGTTCCAGCATTTGTCATCGGCTTCGTCGCTCTGCGGAGCCTGCACCGATGCTTGCCCAGTCAAGATCGATCTTCATCATCACCTTCTGCATAACCGCCGCAACGCGGTCGCTACGGCCGAGCGGCCGTGGAGTGAACGGGTCGGCTTCAAATTGTGGCGCTGGGCCATGTCGAGCCCACGTCGCTTCGCATGGCTGGGGTGGGTCGGACGCGTCAGTTTGCGATCCCTGTACCAGTTGCGAATCGAGGGAACATTCCTGGATCCGCTGCGCCCTTGGACCAAGCATCGCTCCGCTCCAACAATCCCGGCTCGGTCGTTCCGTGCACTCTGGAGGAAAACAAGTGGACTCAACTGAAAACCCTGGTCGGGAACGGATCCTGCGACGCATCCAGACAGCTTTGCGCGTGCCTGCCAAGCCGCCAGCAACAAGCACGGCGTCAACCCTGTTCGCTCCTGTTCCAAACCCACTCGAACGTTTCCGGCAAGAATGCGTCGCCAACAATACGGAGTGTGTACTCGCCGATGACTCCGCAGGGACCGCCGCCGCGGTTTCATCCCTGGTGACGTCATTTCCGCCCGGAGAAATCTTTGTGCAGGATGAGCCTTCGCTACGCCGAATGGACTCGATCTGGAACAATCATACGGTACGCTGGTCGAGCCAGAGTGCTCCTCAGGAGTGTTCTCTGGCGACGATCACGCTGGCTGAATGGCTGGTTGCTGAGACTGGGTCGGTATTTGTCTCGTCTTCGTGCGGGGGGCGTGCCGCCACAGTGTCTGCGCCTGTTCATATTGTAGTGGCCAGCGTGGCGCAACTTGTCCCAGATCTGACAACGCTCTTCTTGAAGGTTCGCCAGAAAGGAACAGCGGAGAGTAACTCCATGCTGTGTCTCATCACCGGATCCAGCCGCACTGCCGACATCGAGAAAACTCTGGTGATGGGTGCACACGGACCGCGAAGATTGATTGTTGTTCTTGATCTCGAACGCAAGTAAATCTGTCATTCCAAATTAGCGATCACGATAAGGGGATTCGAAATGCCTGACATCTTTCCGCACCTCGATTACAAACCCAAATTGCCGCAGCGCTTGGACCACGGAATCGGCATTGTCGGCACCGGAGGGATCGTGAACTACGCGCATCTGCCCGCCTACAAGAAGGCCGGATTCAAAGTTGTCGGCGTCACTGACCGGAATCGTGAGCAGGCGGAGCGCACCGCGAAAGAGCACGGAATCGGGAAAGTCTATGCCAGCATTGAAGAACTACTACATCAGCCGGAGGTCGAGATCGTCGACATAGCTGTTTATCCCGCCGAGCAGGTCGCCATCGTCGAACAGGCCGCGGCCGCCGGCAAACATCTGCTGTGCCAGAAGCCTTTTGCAGATGAATATTCAAAAGCAGTTCGGAGCGTGGAACTCGCGGAACGCGCGAAGGTAAAGATTGCTGTCAACCAGCAGATGCGCTGGGACGCGGGGATCCGTTGCGCCCGACTCCTGATGGATGACGGCTGGCTCGGCGCACCCAGCTACGGCGCCATCCAAGTCCACTGCAAGACCGATTGGAGTCTCTGGCCCTGGATTTATCAAGGCAAACACGTGGAGATCATGTTTCACAGCATCCATTACATCGATTCCCTTCGTTATCTGCTGGGCGACCCAGCCTATGTTTTCACCAGCGGGAGTCGAGCTCCCGGTGAAACCACGCAAGCCGAAACCAAAACGCTGACCACTTGGGAGTACAAGTCCGGCCTGCAAGTGCTGATCGATGTTTGCCACACGACTTGGCAGGATGACCCCTATGCCCTCTTTCGTTTTGAAGGTGCAGAAGGGGTGATCAAAGGAACGATCGGCCTGATGTACAACTACCCCACTGGCCGCCCGGACACCTTGGAATTCATGTCAAAGCGTAATCCGGGTTATTGGTTCTCCGCTCGCCTCGACAGCATGTGGATTCCGGATGCGTTTGTGGGTCCGATGGCGTCGCTCATGTGTTCCATAGAGAACGGCTCGGAGCCGGAGACCAGCGGACGCGACAACCTGCGCACCTTGCAGGTTGTGTTTGCTGAGTACCGTTCCATGGCGGAGAAGCGCGCGGTCCGCCCGGAAGAGATCACCACATGAAGCCAGCTACGCTCCCGGCCGCACACCTTTCAGGTCGGAGGAGGACCCCGGCACCTGCGGGGTCACGTAGACGCCGTTCTCTATGCGAGCGGGATTCACGAAGTGCGGCTGGAGATGCGGGATGCACTCGAGGAATACCGCTTCGTGTCCCATGGCGATGTGATTGAACAGAACCAGGTGCTGGTGAATCTGTCCCATGTCACCGACGTGAGGAACGACCCGCAGGCCGAATTTTCGCGCCAGCAGGCTTACCGTGAGGAACTCGGAAATTCCCGCAACCCGCGTGCAGTCCACCTGCACAATCTGCACTGCCTCCGCCTGCATGAAGTTCTTAAACATGATTCGGTTCGGAACGTGTTCGCCCAGTGCAATAGGGATGGGCTTTATCGCTTCGGCGAGCCTGCGGTGCGCTCGAACATCGTCTGGATGCGTAGGTTCTTCCATGAAATATGGGGACATGTCCCGCAGCGTCTGGCACATCTCCAGCGCACGTGGAAGTGTCCACTGCTGGTTAGCGTCGAGCATGATCAGCGCATTTGCGCCGGCGAGTTCGCGCAGCATGAAGGCGCGCCGCACGTCGCGCTGGCCATCACGGGATCCGACCTTTAGCTTGAAAGCGTGAAATCCTTTTTCCATGGCCTGGCGCGCCAGGTCCTTCACCTGATTGTCTTCGTATTGGAACCAGCCGACAGAAGTATCGTATCCGGGATACCCGCTCTGCAAGATGCCTTCCCGCTGTTGCCGAGAACTCACGTGGTTACGGAGGGTCATTTCGGCCTCATCCCGGGTGAGCACGTCTTCGAGATAGCTCAAGTCGAGCAGGTCGACGACCTTTCTTGCATCGAGATCCAGAAGCAGGCGCCACAGGGGTACACTGCGGCTCTTGGCCCACAAATCGAAACAGGCGTTGGTGAGCGAGGCGAGCGCCAGGTGAACCACGCCTTTATGAGGGCCCAGCCAGCGAAGCTGCGGATGTTGAGCAAGTTTCTGCGTGACCGTGCCGAAATCCGCCATCAGCTCTTCAATTTCCCGGCCAATCAGTTCCTTGCCGAGCCATTCCATCGCTTCACAAACCAGCTGGTTGCCCAGGCCGAGCGTGAGCACGATACCGGTGCCGAATATCTTCTCGTCGGAGCCGAGGAGGGCGGTGGCAAATGCGTACTCGGCTCCCGAGTGCACTGCGTCGCTGCCTGCGCCGTGCTCCAGAGGGAAGCGCACGTCGCGTGTTTCCAGTGAAATGATCCGATGTTGTGTCATGTCAATTACTGCGAGGATGAATCGCCATCGCCTCGGTTCTCACAAACTATAGCCACCTTTCAAAGGCATCGAATATAGTAGAGCAGCTTTGCAGAGTGCAACTGTCACTCTCGTTATCAGTGCGGGGGTGAACACTCGAACCCGCAGACCGATCGTGAAAGGATGATGACATGAAGCGCTACGGTTCCGTGATCAGAGTAAGGCCGGAGTCTCTTGAAGCTTACAAGAAATACCACGCGGCGGTGTGGCCAGAAGTGCTCGCCATGATCCGGCGTTGCAACATTCGGAACTATTCCATCTATCTAAAAGACGGCCTCCTCTGCGGATACTTCGAATATCACGGTACGGACTACGCGGCGGACATGGCGAAAATGGCGGCGGATCCCAAAACCCAGGAATGGTGGGCCATTATGATGCCGATGCAGAAGCCCCTGGAAACACGTGCCCCAGGCGAGTGGTGGGCCGATATGGAAGAGGTTTTTCATTGCGACTGATTTCACTGCGACGGATTTGACAGCTTCCCGACGTTGCAGTTACAGTTTTCGCCCGGTCAACCAACTATGCAGATCGTGGACACACACCAGCACCTCTGGGATTCGGACCTCTTCCGCTATAGCTGGCTCGCATCCGTGCCGTCGTTGAACCGCTCCTTCCGGATGCCCGACTATCTCGCGGCTGCCAAAGGGCTGAACGTGGTGAAGTCGGTGCACCTGGAGGCCGACGTCGACGAACCCTACATGCTCGACGAAACCCGGCATCTACTCGCGCTTGCCGATCAGCCTGACAATCCCCTTGAAGGCATTGTGGCTTGCGGCCGACCCGAGAGCGAGGATTTCAAATCCTATCTGGACAAGATCGCAAGTCATCCCAGGGTAAAGGGAATTCGTCGTGTACTACACACTCAACCGGACGAAGTTGGCCAGGGAGTGACCTTCACCAAGAACGTGGCTGCACTCTCGGGCTACGGTCTTTCGTTCGACATCTGTGTTCTGGCTCGGCAACTTCCCATCGCGGTCCAATTAGTCTCCAAATGCCCGGATGTAGGTTTCATTCTTGACCACTGTGGGGTACCGCAAGTTAAGGAAAAAAATCTCGATCCATGGCGCTCTCACATCACGGAGATTGCCAAGTTTCCGAATGTCTCTTGCAAGATCTCTGGTCTCGTGGCCTACGCGGATCCCAAGAGATGGACTGCGGAAGACCTGCGGCCTTTCGTCGAACATGTGATCGCCAGCTTCGGCTGGGACCGCGTGCTCTTCGGGAGTGACTGGCCGGTCTGTACGCTCTCTGCCAGCTATCAACAGTGGGTGGAGACATTGCAGGCAATCACGCAAGGGGCAGGCGAGGTCAACCAGAGAAAGCTGTTCTACGATAACGCCGTCCGCGTATACCGGTTGACCTAGAGCCCAAACTCCCTCTGAATTGTCTCGGTGTGTTGTCCCACCCTGGGAGCGAGTCGCTCGCTTGTCAGCAGACCTCCATCCAGGCGAATTGGAAGGCGGGTGGTGAGAACCTCTACCCCTCGGCCATCCCGGAGGGTTTGCACCATGGCGAGTTGCTCGAACGCCTCACTTGCGCAGAGCTTGGGCCAATCCAGAACTTCTGCGCACCATATGTCGGCAGCATTCAGAATCTCGAGCCAATGCTCGGTCGTGTGTTCTTTGAGACGCTTGGCGATGATCTGCTTGATCTCATCGCGCCGGCGAAAGCCGTCGGCCGGGTTCGAAATTTCCTGGAGTGCAGGCAAATCGAGCAACTTGCCCAGTGTTGGAAGATGCGTCATGGCCAGCGCCAAGTAACCGTTTGCCGTGTCGTAAACTCCATAAGGCGCCGCCAGGTAGGCGTGTGCATTGCGGAACGCACTCCTGCGCGGCGGCCGTCGCCCGTCATTCAAGTACGTGGTGAGCACTTCAAATTGGAAATCCAGTAAGGCCTCAATCAGGCTGGTTTCCACCAATCCACCTCGGCCAGTCACGCCGCGTCGCACGAGACAGGCAAGAATTCCTTCGCAGAGGTTGTGTCCCGCCAGCATGTCGGCGATGGCCAGAGCCATCGGTGTAGGAGGATCTCCGTCGTTGCCGCTCAGCCACATGATCCCAGAGCGCGCTTGCGCCAGCAGGTCCTGCCCCGGTCGATCGCGCCATGCTTCAGCATTTCCATATCCGGACACGATTCCGTAAACCAAACGGCTGTTGATCTGCGACACCTTGTCGTAGCCGAATCCCAGCCGTTCCATCACCCCCGGGCGGAAGTTCTGCACCATCACATCGGCCCGCGCAATTAGCTGACGCAGTTTATCCAGGTGAGAGGGATTCTTCAGATCTGCCGCGTAGCTCTCTTTGTTGCGATTGATGGCGTGGAACAGCGTGTTCTCGCCATGCACATCGGTGTCACTCAAGTAAATCGTGCGGCCCAGGTCTCCGGCCCCGGGTCGCTCGATCTTGATCACGCGGGCGCCCATGTCCGCCAGCCGAAGTGTGGCCAGCGAGCCGGAAAGAAACTGGCTGAAGTCCAGTACCAGAATGCCGTGGAGAGGTCTTTCTGCCCTCTCATGGTTACGAGCTGTGGAAGTGGTCACGGAAAGCTCCTGACTTGCGGCCAACACCGGTCATCTCGAACTCCAGGGAGTCTGGGATGCTTTTGACTCAGCCACAGTGAGACCACTAATTCTACACATAAAATAATGTTTTCATTAGGAAAATTATGTAGTACGCTAAGAAACGTTTCCCATTATGACCACCCGGCGCGTGCTCGCAACTCGGCGGCAGGTGATTTCGCGGAGAATCCGCTACGCGGCTCCAGCCCTTGACAAAGGCCTGGACATCCTGGAACTCCTCGCTTCGGTCTCAGAGTCCCTGAACCACAGTGAAATCGCCAACCGTCTCGGCCGCACCATCCACGAGGTGTTCCGCATGTTGGTGTGTCTCGACGAGCGGGGCTACATCTCCCGGACAGGCCCGGACGAGCGATACCAACTCACACTGAAGCTGTTTGAAATTATCCACCACCATCATCCGCTGCAACGGTTGGTCACTCAGGCGCGCCCGCTGGTGCAGCGGGTGGCAAGCGACACCGGCCAGTCCTGCCATCTGGCCATGCTCAACAATGCTGAGGTGGTCGTGGTAGCGCAGTTCGACGCGCCGGGGAACATGGGTTTCTCGGTTCGACTGGGGGCAAATATTGACCTCTTGAACACAGCTTCCGGGCACGTGATTCTGGCTTTTCAAAGCGATGAGGTTCGTGCCCGTGCGCTGGGAGCGTGGCGTCTCCGCTCCAAAAAACCAGTCCCGGCTGGTCTCTACCGCCACCTCGACCAGATTCGACGGCGCGGCTATGAGGAACTGGCTAGCTATCAGGTTCACGGAGTGGTGAACATAAGTTACCCAGTATTGAATCAGCACGGAGAAGCAATCGCAGCAATGACAGTTCCTTTTCTTGCGCGCATCGGAGACAGCGTGGATCCCCCGCAGGTCAAGGAGGCGTTAAAACGGGCGTCCCGCGCACTTTCCTTGGCCATAGGTGGTAAGACGCTGGAACTCTCTTCTGGTGCGGTGCAGACATGACGCGAACTGAGTATTTCGAAGATTATGTAGTCGGCGCGCAGCGAGTCACCTCTGGGCGCACGATTACGGAGACCGATGTGGTCATTCATGCGGGGCACACGGGAGACTACTTCCCGCATCACGTAGACGCGGAGTTCGCCCGTCAGACTTCCTTCGGTCAGCGTATTGCCCACGGCACCATGACCTTCGCCATTGGCATCGGCCTCACCGCGAGTCAAATCAATCCCGTCGCCTTCACTTACGGGTATGACAACTTGCGCTTTCCCAAGCCGGTTTTCATCGGAGACACGCTGCGGACTCGCGTCACCGTCAAGGAAAAGCAGGAAGACCCGAAACGGAAAGCACTGGGTCGTATCGTGGAAGCTTGTGAAGTGCTGAACCAACGCGATGAAGTGGTTTTGTATTGCGAGCACATCTTGTTGGCCGAGAAGCGACCGGCCGCTTGACCCGGCGTGAAAGGACTCTTCTGGAGCAGGGAGGTTAGTGTGGGAATTATTCTCAAAGGGCTCACCTGGGATCATCCCCGTGGCTACGCGCCCTTGCTCAGAGGAGCTCCCGAATACGAAAAGCAGCATCCTGAAATCAAAATCCATTGGGATCGCCGAACTTTGCGGGAGTTTGGCGAAGCCCCCGTCGAACGATATCTGGATCGTTACGATCTCCTCATCGTGGATCACCCGTTCGTCGGATACGCCGCAGCTCACGGGGCGTTAGTTAACCTCGCTCCCTCCATCAGCGAAGCTGAGAAACTTCGTTTTGCGGCTGACTCCGTGGGACCTTCCTGGGAATCCTACTGGTACGGCGGCGGCCTTTGGGCCCTCCCCGTCGATGCCGCGACGCAAGTCGCATCGTATCGGCCCGATCTGTTACTAGCGCTATCTCCCGCTGTTCCTATCACCTTCGACGGTGTTTTGGGATTGGGAAAGAAAGCGCGCAAAGCGGGGAAATACATCGTGGTGCCCGCGTGCCCGACGGATGCGATCAGTCTTTTCTTCACGCTAAGCGCGAATCTCGGATATCCCATCCCTGAGGAACGTGAACTGTTCGCGGATGACTCCGTCGCCGCAGAGGTACTGGATCGCCTTCATGCCCTCCTAGCACTCGCCCATCCCAGTTCTGTGGAGTGGAATCCGATCCAAGTTTACGATTTCATGACCAGCGGTTGTGACGCGGTCTACTGTCCGTACGGTTTCGGATACTCCAACTACTCGCGAGTTGGCAACTCGGTGCGATTAAAGTTTGCGGATGCTCCGGCCGCCGGTCAGCGCGGATATGCCGGAACCATGTTGGGGGGAGCGGGGGTAGCAGTCAGCAATCTCAGTGCACATCAAACGGAAGCCATCGTCTATGCCAAATGGCTCGCCAGCCCCGAACACCAGCAAGGTACCTACTTCCGCGAAGGGGGCCAGCCTGCCAGCCTGGCCGCATGGACCGACTCGTCAGTTAACGCCGCAGCCGACGGTTTCTTTTCCGGCACTCTGCAAACTCTGCAGACTGCCTACCTGCGGCCTCGATTCGACGGATTTGTACGTTTCTTTGAAGCCGCAGGAATCGAGATCAATCGCTGCTTGCGCGGAGTCGTGAAGGACGGAGCCCTTGTCCGATGGCTTAACGAGCACTATGCCACGCAGCGAGTTGCAGCACGCGCATAACGAGAAAAGAGGACACTGGTGAAGAATCCAAATCCCGATCCCGCTAAACACAAAGAAATCCCCATCTGGAACGCCGAAGATTGGTTATACGAGGACTTCGAGGTAGGCAAGCGTGCACGTTCGATTCGCCGCACGATTTCCGAAGGCGAAAGCATGTTGTTCAATGCCATGGTCCTCGACATGCATCCCTATGTGGCCGATGATGTCTTCGCCAAAGAAGAAGGAATTTTCGGAAAGCGCCTGGTGGCGGGTGCTATGGTATTCAGCCTGGGCCTGGGGCTGATGGCGCATAACAACATTCACACATTTAGCTACGGATATGACAGGTTGCGATTCATAAAACCGGTTTTCGTGGGCGACACGGTTTACACTATTCGCACGCAGCTTGAAAAATGGCCCAGATACGCCGAGATGGGGATGGTGAAGGTCTCGTACGAAGTTTTCAAAGTGCCGGGAGAACTGGTTCTCTATTGCGAACACTTGCAGACCGTGAAGTATCGTGACCCGGCGAAGTTCAAGGACCAACTGCGGCAAAAGTAAGCCGAAACGCTGATGACGCCAACTATCTCACTCGCCGAAAGGCTGGAAGGCTGCTACTCCGGAGCCGTCTATGACGTGCTGCGGGCGAAGGGCTATGTCCAGCAGACGCTCCCACAATACCTTCGCCCACTGAATCTGCAACACAAACTCGCTGGTCCCGTTTTCACCATCCAGGGCAAATGTGACGATTCTTTGGATGCCCATCAGAGTCTGCTTAAGTGGTGTGAGCTCTTGTCGAAGGCGCCCGCGAACACCGTCATCGTCTGCCAACCAAACGACCATACCCTCGCTCACATGGGAGAGTTGTCGTCGGAAACACTCGTGTACAAAAAGGTGCTAGGCTATATCGTCGATGGCGGCTGCCGGGACTCGGCATTCATCGAAAATCTGGGATTTCCGGTATTCTGCAAGTACTTCACTCCGGTGGACGTGGTTGCTAAGTGGGCAGCGACCGCTTTTGGGGAACCGGTCCAGATCGGTGAAGTGACGATTCATACGGGTGATTACGTACTTGGGGATCGCGACGGAATCGTAATCATACCGGGCGCGATCACCGAGGAAGTTGTGCAGCAGGCCGAAGAAGTCTTACGTACGGAGAACCTGGTGCGCAAAGCAATTCTGCAAGGGGTTGATCCCGTCGCAGCTTATTTGCAGTACGGAAAGTTCTGATGCAAGCCGAGGGAACATCTCGAAAGTTATTGCGGATCCACCGCGATGATAACGTTTTGATTGTAGTAACCCCGATCAAACCGGGAGACCGTGACCTGATTGACGGCCTGGAAGTCGTGTTCGCCCGAGATGTCGCGATTGGACACAAAGTCGCAGCGCGATCCATTAAACCGGGGGAGAAAGTGTACAAGTGTGGAGTGCCCATCGGGTCTGCGAAAGAAGCGATTCCGGTAGGAACTCACATTCATCTGCACAATTTGAAAAGCGACTACATCGCAACCTACACACTGGAGAAAGATCGTGTCTTCGTCAAGTAATTCGCCCTCACTGCAGGGTTTCCTCCGCAGTGACGGAAGAAAAGGCATTCGGAACTGCATTGTTGTCGCCTATCTCGTGGAATGTGCGCACCATGTGGCACGCGAGATCGTGGATGCTTTCAAAGGCCAACCGGTTCACCTGATCGGCTTCGGGGGGTGCTACCCGAATGCGTATGCCGACCGCATGATGAATATGTTGTGCACGCATCCCAACGTTGGAGGAGCACTATTGCTCTCGCTGGGGTGCGAAAGCTTCAATCGCCACCGTCTCGAGCAAAACATCGAGAAGACCGGCCGGCCGGTGGAAACGGTCGTAATCCAGCAAACCGGTGGCACCCGGAAATCCATCGAAGCCGGCAAGGCCTGGGTGGAACAAGCTCTGAAGCAGATCGAAGCAGTGCCCAGAGTTCCGCTGCGGTTGAACGAGCTGATTGTTGGAACAGTGTGTGGCGGCTCCGACGCCACCAGCGGAATCACCGCCAATCCAGCCGTGGGACGCGCGTTCGACCTGCTGGTTGAACAAGGTGCGGCCACCATCTTTGAAGAGACTGGGGAAATGATTGGACTCGAAGAGGTCATGTCTTCGCGTGCCGTGACCCCGGAACTAGGCGAGGAGCTGAAGAAATCTGTCGAGAAGGCGGCTTACTACTACAGGGTCATGGGCCATGCCAGCTTCGCTCCGGGAAATGCCGAGGGCGGGCTGACCACGATAGAAGAAAAATCGATCGGCGCGTATTGCAAGAGTGGGGACTCGGAAATCTCGGGGCTGATCAAGCCGGGTGACGTCCCGCGAAAAGGCGGATTGTATCTTCTGGATGTTGTGCCGGACGGTGAACCCCGCTTCGGTTTTCCCAATATCAACGATAACGCCGAGATCGCAGAGTTGATCGCCTGCGGCTCCCACGTGATTCTCTTCACTACCGGGCGCGGCTCTGTCGTCGGTTCGGCGATTTCTCCAGTCATTAAAGTTTGCGCCAATCCCGAAACCTACGACCGCATGAGCGATGACATGGATGTTAATGCCGGAAGAATACTGCGTCTGGAAGCCAGTGTGGACGAGGTCGGCAAAGAGATCTATGGCAAGGTGTTGGAAGTAGCATCGGGTGCGCAAACCTGCTCCGAGAGCCTCGGACACCAGGAATTCGTGCTGACGTACAAGTCTTTCGAGCCCATCGGGCC
>OCZT010005396.1_pt1 | contig 12778 bp, 12 predicted proteins | sample 1539031 | NCBI WGS metagenome assembly OCZT01 (sample SAMEA3539308, study PRJEB22396) | soil metagenome | biome: tundra; feature: field; material: soil | place: USA | collected 2010-05 | depth 0.15 m | reverse complement strand
CGCAAAGTACCGATCTACGTAGCTCCCGGCGACCTCGCGGTATCGGGCGATGATTGGCCCCCGTTCGTCAAAGGGGACCTCGGTTGCGTAGAAGGTCTCGGTCCGCCCCTTGCTGGTCAGCTCTCCCGTGCCGGCGGTTCGCAGATTGCGCACCCAGTCGGACTCGCCATAGGGGGAAACCAGATAGCGGCGCTGGCTGACCTCGACGGGAATGACGGGCACCTTGCGGAGATCACCGCTGTGGCGACCGACGACGGTGAGAGTGGCGATGCCGTGGGCACCCAGCCGCATCGCCACAGGGTTGGTTAGGTGCCGAGTGAAGGCCGGGGGCTTCAGGTACGCCATGGTGGGCTTATCGGCTCTGGCTGTTCTCGCCGGTGGCGTCCAGCTTCGTCATTTCCAGCGCGATCCCATAAGCCCAGTCCTGGATCTCATCCCAGTCCCTGAAGTCGCCCTCGGGCAGAATCGCCCGGGCGGACGGCAGCTTTCGCAACGACCGTTCGGTGAAGCTGAGTTTGCCGGGATCAAGGACGCCGAAGAAGATGTGATGGTCTCGGGGATGGATGGTCTCCTGGAACTCGGGGAGCTCTTTTGGCTCGGCGGACGTGCGTAGGTCCACTCCCTTGGCGTCAGTGGCTTCGGTGCCAAGTGGACCGCTACTGAACAACCACACCGGCCGTTTCGCCAAGACGTCCCGGTTACTGCCCACGAACGCCGTCGCGTCCTTCAACCAGTGCCCCATGTAGGCGGCACTTCCGAGGACAAACCCCTCGTAGTCGCCGAGATCTCTGGCCTCCTGGACAGGTCGGGCATCGGCATCCTGCCCTGCCTCCCGCAGACTCTCCGCGATCCGCTCGGCGATCTCACCTGTGGCACCGTGTTTGCTGGCATACGCAACCAGAATCGACATCTCAATCGCCTCCTGTTCCACCGTGGATCACCTGCCCTGGCGTTCCACAGGGCCAAAGGTCCTCCCGGGTGTGCCCAGCCAGTCTCCATTGCAGCCCGTCGTATGGTGGAGCGGTGGATTGTTGGAACGGAGGTTCCGGCTAATGCTCCGCCGGCAGGTGGCCGCTCGTATCTTGTTCGTCACAGGGTTCACTACGCCGTGGGCCTATCTGGGATGGAACCGGCCTTGGCACCTGCGGTCGCGCACGACCGAGGAAGAGGCGCGAACCCACCTGCCCGGCGACGACCTGGTGCCGCACCCGATGATGGAAGCAACGTGGGCGCTGAAGATATCGGCGCGGCCCGAGGGGGTCTGACCATGACAATTCGAACAGCCGAGGATGGGGCGCCGTTGAACTTCGAGATCGTGCCGGGTGACGCGTCCTCGCCATATGTGGTGCACGTGCCGCACTCGTCCACCAGAATCCCGGACGACGTCCGCGCGCAGTTGCTGCTCGATGACGACGCACTCGCCGAGGAGCTGCGCCGGATGACCGATGCGCGCACCGCGGAGCTGGCCAGCCTTGCCGCCGGACAGGTGAGGCCCCGACCGTGGTTGTTCATCAATGGCTTGTCGCGCCTCGTCGTGGACCCCGAGAGGTTGCCCGACGAGCATGAGGTGATGTCCGGCATCGGTATGGGCGCCGTGTATACCCGCACCTCTGGCGGGATGGTGTTGCGCGACGATGACGAGCAGGTCCGAGACTCGCTCCTGAGCCGCTTCTTCACGCCGTATGCGGAGGCGATGGCGAACCTTGTCGATGAGCGGATCTCTGCCACCGGGCGAGCCGTTGTGGTCGACCTTCACTCATACCCGGTGAAGGCGTTGCCTTATGAACGTGACCAGGATGCCAGGCGTCCCGCGGTGTGCGTTGGCGTCGATTTCGACCACACGCCGGCTGCGCTCGTGCAACGGGTATCCAGCGCCTGTTCGGTTGTCGGTGACATCGTAGTGAACGAGCCCTTCAGCGGCTCGTACATACCCATTCGCCATTTCGGCCGTGAAAGCAAGGTGACCTCCGTGATGCTGGAGCTACGGCAGGACATGTACCTGCGCGAGGACGGGAGCATGGACCTGCAGGGCGCCGGCAGGGTCAACGAAGCGCTGGTGACCATCCTGAGAGCCTGAGCCTTGGCCTAAGCGAACCAGCACTGCGGTGGACCTCGGCGGCTGAGTAGTCTGCGTCAGGTGGCGCCGCGATGACCAGTGGGTCGACGGTCGGCGAACAGTCGCGGTGGGCTCAAGTTGGGAGATCAGATGGACACGGACCGCGCGGGCACGTCGGAACAGGGGCAGGACCGCGGCCCTCTCAGCGGGCGTCCGTGGCTGGTGAGCTACGCCCCAGGGGTGCAGCCCGAGGTCGAGGTTCCGGCCGAGTCTCTGCCTGAGATGCTCGCGGCCACTGTGGTGCGTTTCGGCGACCGGGTGGCGCTCGACTTCTTCGGTGCGGAGACGACATACGTCGAGCTGGCCGATCAGGTGAGTCGGGCCGCCGAGGCGTTGGGTGTTGCGGGAGTGCGAGCGGGGGACCGGGTGGCGCTGGTGCTGCCGAACTGCCCGCAGCACGTGGTGGCCTTCTATGCCACCCTGCGGCTCGGCGCGGTTGTCGTGGAGCACAACCCGTTGTATACGGCGACCGAGCTCGAGCACCAACTGTCCGACTGTGGGGCAACCGTCGTCGTCTGCTGGGACAAGACGGCATCTGTGATCGACGCTCTGCGGGGTAGGACCGCTGTGCAGACCATCCTGGCGGTCGACCTGACGACCGCACTGCCTTGGCGCAAGCGCCTGGCATTACGGCTTCCGGTGGCCAAGGCTCGCTCGGCACGCTTGTCGATGACCGGCCCGCTGCCCGGCCGAGGGGTCCTGAGCTGGGAGCGGGTCTTGTCCTGCAGCGGTCCGCTCGATCCGCTGCACCCACAGCCTCGCCCGCAGGACGTCGCGTTGTTGCAGTACACCGGCGGCACCACGGGGACGCCCAAGGGCGCGGTCCTGACCCATCGGAACCTTCGTGCTAACGCCGCCCAGGGGCGGGCATGGATGCCTGGGCTGAAGGACGGCCAGGAGACCGTATACGCGGTCCTGCCTCTGTTTCACGCCTACGGGCTAACGCTCTGCCTGACCTTCTCCATCAGCGTGGGCGCGACGCTGGTGCTGCTGCCCCGCTTCGACCTCGACCAGATGCTTGAGGCGATTCGCCGCCGCCCGCCCACCTTCCTGCCCGCAGTGCCTCCCATCTATGAGCGGCTGGCCGCGGCGGCCCGGCAGGGCCGCGTCAACCTCACCTCTATCCGTTACGCAATCTCGGGCGCCATGACGCTGCCCCCTGACGTGGTCGAGACGTGGGAGTCGGTCAGTGGAGGGCTGCTCGTCGAGGGTTACGGAATGACCGAGACCTCGCCGATCTCCTTGGGCAACCCGGCCGCCGCAACCCGCCGGCCAGGGACGATCGGCGTTCCGTTCCCCTCAACCTGGATTCGTATCGTCGACCCGGACGACACCTTGCGCGACCTTCCGATCGGGCAGCCCGGTGAGCTGCTGATCCGCGGCCCTCAGGTGTTCGCCGGGTACTGGAACTGCCCGGCTGAGACCGCGGCGGTGCTCCTGCCCGGCGGCTGGCTGCGAACTGGTGACATCGCGGTCGCGGACGGTGACGGTTTCGTCAGCATCGTCGACCGGATCAAGGAGCTGATCATCACCGGTGGCTTCAACGTCTACCCCTCTGAGGTCGAGGACGTCCTGCGGGACCTCCCCGAGATTGACGACCTGGCCGTGGTCGGCGTGCCGGCCGACGGCGACACGGGCGAGGAGGTCGTCGCGGCCGTCGTGCCAGTGGCCGGCGCCACTGTCGACCTCGATCGAGTGCATGCCTACGCACGTGAGCGGTTGGCGGGTTACAAGGTGCCACGCCGGGTCGTGATCATGGAAGACCTTCCGCGCTCCCAGATTGGCAAGATCATCCGGCGTCGCGTCCGGGACCGAATTGAGGCGATAGAAACATTCGACGCCGGCTGAAGGCCGGATCAGGGCAGCTTGACCTTGACCCCAGCTGAGCTGATGGAGTCGTGAAGCTCGATGTCGGCGATTCTGGTGCCGGCAGCCACGTCAAACAGCAGTGGGACGTCATAGACCGTGTTTCCGGGGTTGATCTTCTCCAGGAGAATTTTCTCTGAGCCCTGCAGAGATGAGATTGCCGCACTGGTCGCGAACCTCTGGCCCTGGCCACTGATCAGGAACTGATCAGTGGCGGTGACGGTTCGCGGCTCGTAGCCGATGTTGGTGACACTGAGTCGGACGATGACAAACTCGCCCTGAGCGGTCTGGGTGGTGCCGGCGCGGTCCGTGAGGAACTTGCTGGGCGGCTGCACGGAGGCCACGATGAATGAGAACTGGCCGTCGCGGACGCTCTGGCCCATGGTGGCGGTCGCTGGCGTGCTGACAGCGCCATCCACGTTTGACTCCAGGGCGCTGGTGGTGAAATCGAAGATCCCCGGGTCGTTGCCACCCGTGCCGATCATGATGATCACGAAGACAAGAAAGACGGCCGACGGCAGGGCGAAGCGCTTGTTCTTGAACCAGGAGGGCGCTTCCCCGCGCTGTGCCATCTCGGCTGCGGCCCCGGTGGTGGCTGGGGCTGCGGCCCCTGTGGACTCAGGGGCGATGGGCTGCGCGGTGGCATTCTCCAAAGGCATGGGCCCAGGGGATGCGGCGGTCTGCTGATCGGTCATGTCTGGTTCCGTCCCTAAGAACTCCCGGCAGGTGCCTTGCGCTCCTGGCCGGCGTCATTCTCACGCCCTCTTGTGCTTGCGACGGGCGATTTGTCGTGTGATCTTCGCTGTAATGGCAATGACAGGAACCTTGGTCACTATCAGGGGAAACGTCTTCGGCTGGACGATGAGTGCTTTCGACTGGAGGATGAGCGTGCCGCAAAAAGCAACCGCAAACCTGGCCGACCGGCCTGGGTACACGGCAACAGTGAGGAAATCTCGTGAAGGCTTTGGTGTACCACGGTCCTGATCAGAAGTCGTGGGAGGAAGTACCGGACCCCAAGATTATCAACCCGACTGATGTGATCGTGCAGGTGGATGCAACCACGATTTGTGGTACCGACCTGCACATCCTCAAGGGCGACGTCCCGGCGGTGACCGACGGCCGGATTCTCGGACACGAAGGTGTCGGGACCATCACCGAGGTCGGCTCGGCGGTGAGCAAGCTCGTGGTGGGCGACCGCGTGATCATCTCCTGCATCACCTCGTGCGGCTCGTGTTCCTACTGTCGCCAACAGCTCCCCTCGCACTGCCTGGACGAGGAGGGCACCTCGGGCATCGGCTGGATCTTCGGCCACCTCATCGACGGAACCCAGGCGGAGTACGTGCGCGTCCCCTTCGCCGAGAGTTCCCTGCACAAGCTGCCCGCGGGCGTGAGTGACGAGGCCGCGGTCATGCTTTCGGACATCATGCCTACCGGCTTCGAGATCGGTGTGCGCAACGGCAAGGTCCAGCCTGGCGACGTCGTCGCCGTAGTGGGAGCAGGACCGGTTGGCCTTTCGGCGATGATGACCGCCGGGCTCTACGGTCCGTCCCGTGTCATCGCCATCGACCTGGACGGCAACCGTCTTGCCCAGGCGATGACGTTCGGCGCTACCGACTCGGTCAACAGTGGCAACGCCGGCTGGATGGACGAGCTGATGGCCATGACCGAGGATGGGCTGGGCGTGGATGTGGCGATCGAGGCGGTGGGCGTTCCGCAGACCTTCCAGATGGCCCTGGACATCATCCGCGCTGGCGGGACGGTGGCCAACGTCGGTGTGCACGGAAAGTCGGTGGAGCTACAGCTCCAGGACCTGTGGATCAAGGACATCGACATCACTACCGGCTTGGTCAGCGCTACCACCACGCCGATGCTGCTCAAGCTTGTCGCTCAGGGCAAGCTCACACCGGACAGGTTCGTGACTCATCGGTTCACGTTCGAGAACATCATGGATGCCTACGACACCTTCAGCCGCGCGGCGCAGACCAATGCACTCAAGGTCGTCATCACCGCCTGACCGGGTGTTTGGGTGGCGCAAGCACAGTCCAGCAGGTCTGGGCTTGCGCCACTGTCGCGGCCTGCTGGGTCGTTCCATGTTGTTGGGCGATGACCAAGGCCTGCACCGCTGCAGCGCAACACGAAGGACGGTCGCCCCGGGCTGGCGGAGGCCGTAAACGCTCGTGGAAGCGGCCTCGGAGCGGGACTTGTCTTGGTCAACACCAGCCATACCCCGATGACTTGTCGTGGTGCGTGCCGAGCCACCTTTGCCACGCGTGGCCATCAGATCCGGTTGTTCAGCGGAGGCCGAGCGTGCCGTGATCCGAGGGTGGGGCTAGTCGAAGAACTCGATGCGGGGTTCGCCTTTGACGCCGCCTCGCACCATTGCGTCCCGCAGCTCGGGATTGGCGAAGAACGAATGGGCGGTGTCCAACGAGTCGAACTCGTGGATGACCAGCACATTGTCGGGATCGCCCGCCATCCGGTGAACGGACTCGGCGGTAACGCCGCCGGCCGCCTGCATGGGAGCCACGGAGTCGTACACCTCTCGGAAGGTGTCGAAGTCGTTGACTCGGTGGAGGATGAGTGCAATGGCCATGGCTTTGCTCCTGACTTGTGATCTGGGGTTTCTTCCTACAACGTGTACAAGGCAACGCGACTAAGGGTCACCTTAGAGAAAATTACCTTCCCTTGGGCCGCTAGTCCAGAGACAAGTCGGACACTGTGATCGAGCAGATGGAGCGCAAATGACATACCGCACCCACGATGTCCCGGTTGACGGCGGGATTCTTCGGGTTGGTGAGTGGGGTCCGGATGACGCTGACAGTTCGGCGGTGCCAACCGTCATCGCCGTTCACGGGATCACGGCTTCCCATCTGGCCTGGGCCGTGATCGCCCGCGCCATGCCGAAGGTGCGTCTGATCGCTGCGGATCTGCGTGGCAGGGGTCGCAGTGCCGGGCTGCCTGGGCCCTTCGGGATGGCGAGGCACGCGTCGGATCTCGAGGCCGTGATTGAGGTGCTGGAGCTGCCGCCCGCCGTCCTGGTCGGCCATTCGATGGGCGGTTTCGTCGCGGTGGTCGCGGCCCATTTGTACCCGGATCGGTTCACAGATGTGCTTCTCGTCGACGGCGGCCTTCCGCTGGCTATCCCGGACGGCATCAGTGAGCAGGACCTGCCCGAGCTCATCTTGGGTCCGGCTGTGCGCCGCCTGTCCATGACCTTCCCGGATCGCGGGACGTACCGAGAGTTCTGGAAGCAGCACCCGGCCTTCGGCGCCGACCAGTGGAGCCAGGCGGTGGCCGACTACGTCGACTACGACCTGACCGGCACAGAGCCGGCGCTGCGTCCGTCGACTTCGTTGGAGGCGGTCAGACAGGACTCGATGGATCAGTTTGGCGGGGGAGTTGTGCAATCAGCCTTGGAGGATCGCAGACTGGGCGCACCGGGGCAGGGCAGGAGTCTCTCGCTCCTGACGGCGCCACGAGGCTTGCTCAACGAGGCGCCCGGGCTCTACAGCCCGAGCGAGATCGAGCGTTGGAGAGCCGAGCTGCCCGCCATGAGAGTCCGGGAGGTGCCTGACGTCAATCACTACACGATCGTCATGGGTGACGTGGGGGCCAGCGCCGTGGCGCATGAGGTGATGCGGCTCTTGGAACGCTGAGCCGAACGATCTGGGCCAGGGTCGTCGGTTAGCCGACTCTGACCCGCTCGCTGAGCTCGGGCACGACGGCGCACCACCCGGTCTCGGCCCTGACCTTGGCGGCCAGAGCACGGGCCGACTGCGGCTCACCGTGGACGATGTAGACCGTCTCCGGGGCCTCGGGCAGTGCCTGCAGCCAGGTGAGCAGCTCGGTGGCATCGGCGTGGACGGAGAACCCATGGTCGACGACCACCTCAGCCCGAACCGGGACGTAGAGGCCGAACATCTTGAGCTCCGTTGCGCCCTGCGCCAGTTGGCGCCCTCGTGTGCCGACGGCTTGGTAGCCGGTCAGGATCACGGTGTGTCGGGAGTCCGGCAGGAGATGCATGAGGTGATGAACCACCCGACCGCCGGTGGCCATTCCGGACGCGGAGATGATGATCGAAGGCCTGTCTGGCTCGTTCAGCTGCATCGACTCCTGTGCGCTATGCGCGGTGTGCAGGTCGGGCAGGTCCACCAGGCGCGCGGGGAGGTCAGGCCGGAGGTCTTGGCGCACCGACTGGCTGCGGTAGACATCCAGGGCGGCCAAGGCCATTGGGCTGTCTACGTACACCGGTATCGCAGGAATTCTGCCCGCCGCGGCGAGCTGGCTGAGCGCGTGTAGCACTAGCTCGGTGCGGTCCACGGCGAAAGCGGGGATCAGGACTGAGCCGCCTCGTTTCACTGTGCGGCAAATGGCCGCAGCCAGGATCTCGTGGTTGGGGACGCCATCGACTGGGTGAGCCCGGTCGCCGTAGGTCGACTCGATGACGACGGTGCGGGCGCCAGGCGGTGCCTCCCGGGACTGGAGCAGCGGGTGGCGGGTTCGACCGAGGTCACCGGAGAACAGAACCGTGCTGGCGCCGATCGTGATCAATGCGCAGGCCGATCCCAGGATGTGACCTGCCCGGCTGAAGGACAGATGTGCACCCGAGTGAAGGGCGCAGTGCTGGTGGTAGTTCAGCGCTCTGAATGAGGTAATTGCCTTCTCTGCATCGGCAGCGTTGTACAGCGGGCGTGGCGGGTCGTGCCTGGAGAACCCCCAGAGCCGGGCATTCTCGGCGTCCTCTTCCTGCAGGTAGGCGCTGTCGCGCAGGACGATTGCTGCCAGGGCGGCAGTACCCTGCGTACACCAGGTAGGCCCGGTGAATCCTTCACGCACCAGGGCGGGCAGGTGACCGCAGTGGTCCAGGTGCGCATGGGTCAGCACGACATCGGAGATCAAGTTCGCGCTGACCGGCAGCGGCTGCCAGTTCAGGCGCCGCCAGGTCCGTTCACCCTGGTAGAGGCCGCAGTCCACCAAGGTCTTGCGCCCCTCGTGCTCGAGCAGGAACTTGCTGCCGGTGACCGTGCCTGCGGCCCCAAGGAACGTGAGTGTGGTGACCATGGCGTCGTCCGCGTTCTCCCGGTTAGTGGCTATGGGCAATGCCAGCTGCAGGCAGTGCTAGCCGCGGGTAATCCCAACGTTGGCCACGTGCAGTGAGCGCGGAAGGGAACTTGGTCCCGTCATGTCGAGCCGCAGGTCTATGTAGTACAGGGACTTTCGACTCTGCCGCTTGTGGCTGGCAGGCACGATCATCAGTTTCATGCAGACATCTACCACGTCCAGCCCTGCGGGCACGCAGTCGTCTAGTTTCCAGCCCGATGTGGTGGCTGGTCTGGTTAATGATGGGATGGCGACCCTCGTGGCAGGTGCCGCTGTGCGAGAAGCCGTGCATCGTGGGTCCCGTGTGCGCTTCGTCCAGGTCTTGCCCGCGGGTCTGAGCGCCGAGGACCGCACCGAGATGGACGTGGCGATGTTTGGGGTGGCCCTGCGTGCCTTGCACCGGCAGCGCCGCGTGCCGTGCACCTTTGAGACCGTGGAGGGTGACGCGGCGCTGACGCTGGTGGAACGTAGTCGCGGCGCGGCCGTTCTCGTGGTTGGTCGCGATGCGCCCGATACCGCCAACTCTGTGGGCAAATACTGTCAGGAGCACGCCTGTTGCGACGTTCTGACCGTCGCCGGCCCTGAGTCCTCGTTGCAGCCCGCTGGCGGCAAAGATGTGACAGCTTCGGGCAAGTCCTAGTTCAGCGGATTCGCCCTAGAATCGACTAGGTGGAGCCCGATCCCGGTACTGAGGCACTGGCATCTCAATGGCCTGTCGTTCCCACACTCGACCCGGTCACGCTGCTCAATGAGCTACGCAGTCGTGAAGAGGCTTCGAACCGGGCGCAGCAGCGCCTGACCGCGCTGCTTGAGGCCGTGATGGCGGTCACCGCCGACCTTGAGCTGGCCGACGTCCTCACCCGGATAGTGCATTCTGCCTGCGAGCTGGTCGACGCGAAGTACGGCGCGTTGGCCGTGCTGGGCCCCGACGGCGAGCGCGTGGTCGAGTTCGTGACCCAGGGGGTCACCCAGCAGGAGCGCGAGGCGATTGGGGACCCACCTCGTGGTCACGGCGTGCTTGGTCTGCTGATCCGGGAGGGGCGGGCCCGTCGGCTGCCAGATATTGCGGGTCACCCGGACTCATACGGCTTTCCGCCCAACCACCCACCGATGCACAGCTTCCTGGGCACCCCGATCCGCATTCGGGACGAGGTCTTCGGAAACCTCTATCTGACCGAGAAGCAGGGCGCGGCTGAGTTCAGCCCGGACGACGAAGCGATCCTGGTGGCCCTCGCGGCGGCCGCCGGTATCGCCATCGACAATGCACGCCAGTACGACAAGAGTCGCCAACAGCGGCGGTGGCTGGCCACCACCGGGGCGGTTACCCAGCTGTTCCTTGAGGGGGACGACGAAAGCTCAGCGATGCGCTTCCTGGCTCAGCGCACCTGGGAGCTGTCCCAGGCCCAGCTGACAATGGTTGCTCTGTATGACGACGACGGAGACCTAGTGGTGCGGGCTGTTCAGGCGGCGGAGCCCCAAGATGCCGGAGGGTCCAAGTCCGCGCTCGGCACGGTCTTGCGCAAGCGTCACTGGCGCGAGCTTGTAGCCTCGCGCGAGCCCGTGCTCCTGCTCACCAGGCCCGGTGACCTCAGGACAGATGGTCTGACCAATGATGTGAGGGCGCTGGGGGCCTCAGACGCTTATGGTCCGACGGCGTTGCTGCCCATCACTGTGGGCGACGACGAGATTGGCGTCCTTGCTGTCGCGTGGGCTGCTGCTTCGGAGCCATTTGTTGGTGACGTCGTGCCGCCTCTGGCCGCGCTTGCCCAGCAGATGGGCCTGGCCCTGGTGGCGGCGCGCGGCCAACAGGATCGCTCACGTGTTGCCCTCCTGGAGGACCGCGACAGGATCGCAAGGGACATGCACGACCACGTGATCCAGCGACTCTTCGCGACAGGGCTGTCACTGCAGTCGACGTCTCGGCTCGCTGAGCATCCGACCGTTCGTGCGCGGCTCGACGAGGCCGTGGACAACCTCGATGCGGCCATCAAGGACATCCGGCAGACCATCTTTGAGCTTCATCGGGCCAAGCCGACTCGAGAGCTTCGCGAGGAGATCGCGGATCTCGTGCGGGGATCCACACAGACCCTGGGTTTTGTCCCCGATCTCACGATCGAGGGACGTCTCGACTCGCTGACCGCCGCCCTCGAAGCCGATCTGGTCGCCGTTGTCCGAGAGGGTCTGGCTAATGTCGTCAGACACGCCAAGGCGTCCAGCGTCAGTGTTCGTATCACCATCAACGGCACGATTCAGATCGAGGTTGCCGACGACGGCATCGGGGTCCCGCCGACCGCGGTGCAGAGCGGTTTGGCCAACCTCCGCGAGCGGGCCGAGTCTCATGGCGGGTCGCTCAGCTTGCGGGCGAGGACGCCGAGGGGGACTGCGTTGGTGTGGGAGGCGCTCCCGGACCGCGACCCGTCGTGAGAGGTTTGTCACTGTTCCTGTCCTGCTCGCGGCGAGGCATGCTTGTCGTAGCCAGTTGTTGCGTTCAAAGGGATGGTCGAAATGCTTGTTCGCGAGATCATGACCAGTCCGGCTTACAGCGTGCACGAGGACACGACCCTCGAAGTAGCGCTGAAGCTGATGGCTACGGCGAGGGTGACCTGCCTTCCTGTTGTTGACGGCGCCGAGCGCGTGGTCGGTGTCATCAGTGAGGCCGATCTGCTCAAGGCAGATCTGGAGCCAGACCCCAGGGCACATGTGCGCCCGTCGCGGCAACCGAGCGAGCCGCTGTTGGCCACCGTGGCTCAGGTGATGACGGCGCGACCACACACGGTGCGCGAAGACAGCGACGTGGCGGAGCTGGCTCACACGTTTGCGACCACGTCCTGGAAGAGCGTGCCCGTTGTCCAGGGCGAGGTGCTCCTGGGAGTTGTCAGCCGAAGTGACGTGATCCGGGCCATGGCTCGTTCGGACACCGAGATCGCTGAGGAGATCACCCAGGTACTTGCAGAGACCGGTCTGCAGGCCTGGCACGTGCAAGTTACTGACGGGGTTGTGCGCGTGACTGGGAACGGCTCGGACCGTGAGCAAGGAGCAGCCATCTCCATCGCCCAGTCCGTCAAGGGCGTGCGCCATGTCACCTCGCCCGAGTCGGACCGCTGACCGCGCGTTTGGGTGGCGCAAGCCCAGTCCAACAGGTCTGGGAGAGTCGCTGTCGCGCCCCTGCTGCTGTGTTGCGTGTTGTTGGGCGATAACCAAGCCCTGCATCGCTGTACCGCAACACTGAACATGGTCGCGGCCGGGTTAAGCGCTCGTGGAGGCGGCGTAAGACTGGGACTTGTCCCAGCGGCTGCCTGTGAAGGGAGAACCCGCCGGGGTGCCGCGGCAGTGGCACGGTAGGAATCCCGGTCACTCATGGCCGCGAAGATGTCAATCGATCAGAAGTTGGCCGGGGCCAGGATGACCGTCAGCGGGTCGCGTACGGCGCCCAGGATCCGGTGTCACGGCGATGCCGAGCGTGGTTGCGGGAGGGCTCTTCGGGCCGAGCTGCTGAAGTCGGTGGGAAGCCTGAGCCGGGGCCGGTGGCTGGGGCGGTGACGTGCTCGCGTTGGCCTCCTGGGTGCTCATGGGTTCCGCTGGCCTTGTCATCATGCTGGCGGCGGGCCCTGCTGGAAAGGGTGGCACTGACGCATGACTGATTTGATGGACGATGATGGTGGGATCGGGCACGGGAAGGCGACCAGATGACGATCC
>OCZT010005395.1_pt1 | contig 12779 bp, 14 predicted proteins | sample 1539031 | NCBI WGS metagenome assembly OCZT01 (sample SAMEA3539308, study PRJEB22396) | soil metagenome | biome: tundra; feature: field; material: soil | place: USA | collected 2010-05 | depth 0.15 m | reverse complement strand
CGATGGCTGAGCTGCTCAGCGGCCAGTGAAGATCGAATGGTCGCCCGCGGCCAGAGCATCGGCCCGCCGCTACATGGCAGACCAGGACGCGATGCGCGCCATCGGCGGCGCGCCCAGTAATAGCCGGGCGGAGGCTTTACTGGACTACCTGCTGGGGATTTTGGCGGTGATCAGGCTGCGTAGCCGCAGGATTTCCCTGTCCCTGGCGTCCAGCACCGGCTCGACGACGTTGATGGCAGCGTGCACAGCGATGTCCAGATCGCCGGGGATGTTATAGCGCAGGAAGCTGCGCATCAGCGCCCGGCGGAGCCGCTCGGCCGTGACGGCCAGCAGGTCCGCGGTGTCTTTGCCTGGCCCAGAGTTTCCTTTGCCCGCTGCAGTTTCCCCGCTTTCGGGACTGCGGCTTGGCTGGCCGACGAGAGAGAGTGCGTTTGCGCGGTGGCTGGCCCGCCGGGTCCGAGGTGCGGCGCGGCGCCCGGGTGGCCGTGCCGGGTTTGTTTCCGGGCCAGTGCTGGTCGGCGGGCTGAACAATGGCGTCATCACCCAGGGGCCCGAAACGGCCGGAGGGGCGACTGACAGCTTTGGTATGGTCGACTCGGGGAGCATTGGCGTGACCTTCCTACCGGGATTGTCTTCACAGCGCTGATGCTCCCTCTTTGATGCCTTTATGTAGTGGATGTCCAGGTCACACGGCGTGTCATCGGCGTTCCGCAGCGTCTGAACTGGCCGGTTCCGCGGGTATTTTACGAGCATATCTACGGCACTCTCACTGTGTCTCGAAATAACATTCGAGCGTAGTTGGGATGACAAGACGCAGTCCGACGCGCTTGTGCCGATAATCACGGCGCAGATCTCCTTCTCTGCTTACAGGCCTGAGATCTGCACGCCGGGATTGAGCCTGAGCTGGGCAGCCTTTGCCGACGTTGTGCCGTGCCCTCTCCGGTTTGGCCTGCTTCATTGACTCTGGTCTGCCGACCTTCTCCCGGACGGCCGGTGAGTGCCCGGTGCCTGCAGGTGAGGTGCGGGAGCGGCTGCCAGCCGATCTCAAACTGTCGGCGCCGAGAGTGATACTCCCAGTTGAAGCCATCTCATCCGAGGAGGAATTCCCATGAGCACCGATGGAGACGGCTGCGTGGCCTGTACGGCTCGATATGGTGATCAGGGTTAGATGTGGCCAGCCGCCAGTACACTCGCGGCCCGGCTGCTGGCTTGCCCGGTGGGTTGGCTTGGGAAGTACTTCCCCCCCATACGCTCCCCGACCAGACGCGCCGTCACGTGTTTTGCCAGGTAGCAGCCTCAAACAGCACTGCCCTCCGGAGCCGTGTGCGCAGGTGCCTGGTCCAAGCATGTGCTCGCAGAATGCCGAGGCGCGTTTTGCAGACGCATGTGGCAGCAATGGTTCGAAGACGGCCCGTCTGGTCACGGAGCGTGCTCGGCAGCGTGCGGACCCGCTCGACGATGTCCTCCGGGACCTCTACGGGCGCCCTCACGCGAGACATCTGGCGCGCTGCTGGCGAACCACCGTCGTTCCCATGCCGCACCGACGACCTACCGGCGGAACGCGGCTCGGGTTGCGGCTGCGGTGGAGCTGTAGTACTCGGGTGGTTCGATGAAGCCCCACTCGTGGAATGCCCGGCCGTTGGTGAGGGCGCGCCGGTAGCCGAAACAGGCGAGGTAGAGCGTCCGGATGTACATGACCGCCTCAAGCCGGCCGAGTTCGTCGCCGGTCGGCTCGATGTGCCGGCGGTAGGCGTTGACGGCAGCGTCGATCCACTCCTGGTTCGGCCGGCGTGGGTTCCACGAACCCGTGCCCCACATCAGGTAAGCGAAGTCGGCGAGGCGCGGTCCGCGCCCGGACGCTTTCCAGTTGATCGCGACTGGCCCTTGTTCGCTCAGGACGGCGTGATCGGGGGCGTGCAGGAGATTTCCGTGGAGCAAGCCTTCCGGAAGGCCGTGACCGTCGTCGGCCGAGCGCACCTGGTCGCGGAGCTGCTCGAATCGCTCGCGCTCGGCGGCCGCGACCTTCGTGTCGACGGCATCGAGAAACGACAGGGCGGCCAGCAGGTCCTGACGCGGCGTGCCCTCACGGCTCGGGTCCTCACCACTCGCTCCACCCGGGCGGCCGACGGAATCGTCGTACGGCAGCGCGTGCAGCCGCCCGAGCAGCTCACCCATCATGGCGAACTTCGCGGCACCGTCGGGGAGCTGGACGCCTTCGACGAACCGCGTCACCAGGACCGCACTGCCATCGAAGTCAGATACGGCATCATCGGCCGCCAGGCGCTCCGCGGGATAGTCCTGCCGCTCCAGGAATCCCAGGATCGCGGCGTCGCCCTCAACACCGGCACGCGGCCGAGCGGGAGGAAACGCGCGGGCGACCCACGGGCTGCCGTCATTGCGGTCGATGCGGAACACGTAGGTCTTGTGCACACTGAGCTTCGTCGCCGCGACCGGGTCAATGCCGTAGCGATCCCGGAGATGGGCGAGAAGCCGCTCAGCAACGGGCTCGTGGTGCATCCGCGCGCCGAGACCCTCGAGATCCGTCAGCGCTTCGGTGTAGCGCTGCCCAGTCTCCTCGGCGTGGCGCCGGACAACCTTTTTGAAGCTGGCGTCCCTGGTCATGGACAAGCCTCCCCTTGACACCCTCGTCCCCCAGCGACGCGGTGTTGGAAGATGGCCTGTGACATTGACGACCGAGAGGGCGAATCCCCTTCGCCAATGGAACCCCGGCTGGGGCGGATGTTCCACAGCTCGGCGACCGGTCGCCGCCGAGCAAACTCTTCCTGAGGCGCTCGGTCTTCGTCAAGCGGTTCACCCACGAGATGACACTGCGGGAAGTGCCTGGCAGTGAGGCAGGGACGACCAGGAGCGATGCAGCCGGCCGAACTTCGATCGCGAGCCCAGCCCGGATGCGCGACACGAATTCGCGAGCTGACCGCGTACGCGGCGACGGGCGACCGTCCTAGAACGCGCTCCGATTCAAGATCCTCAGGCCCCCAACCGCCGGGCGGGGGCGCACATAACGGCTGCGGTCAGTCCGGCCGGCGCAGCGACGGATTCGGCGATCTGGTCGGTTCTCGGCGGGGCTGCATGGCGGGCCTGTTACGCGTGGTGACGGCTACGGTCAACCGTTCGGGCATGTCGCCGTTCAACGGATTCGAGGGTCTCCGGGCTCACGGGCGGCCATTTATCCAGCCGCCCGAGTTTGCCTGGAGGCCCCACAGATACCCCACAAGTCCGCGCTTCGGCGGCGTCCCCACACGAAGCCCACGGACGAAACGGGACTCCGCGGCATTCGGCGGCACGGTTGCTACAATGGCGGAGTAAGCTTGTTGACCAGCGTCAATGCGGGTGAGCAGGGCTCACGCACTTGCTGCGGGATCGTGGTCCCCGGGGTGATAGAACCTCTGAAAAGCGGAAGGTCGGCAGTTCGACCCTGCCCCTGACCACCAGTTTTGGACTAGTTTCTAGTGCTCTGACCAGCGCAAATGCTGACTGGGTGTTTTCGTGCTTGCAGCTGCCGAGTGACCATGACTGCCCGTGCGTGACCGTGGTCGGCCGCTCGCTATCGCACGCGGATCGCACGCCATGCCTCCGGATCGCGGCCCTCTTCGTCCCGAACTAGCGGCCCTTCCGGGACTGTCCACTGCGAGTCACCTGCTGGGTCGATCTGCCAGCACTGTCTGCCTGCATCGGTCGCTGCTCGCCACGGCGCAGGCCAAGGCAGAGCGCCAGGACGTAGAGCGCGTAGAGGCGTTCGCCATTGGCCGCCTTGAGTACCTGGCGGGCCTGGACGACAGAGAGCCCGCGGTTGACCGCGTACTTCGGGGACTACGGCACATAACTTATCTTAGGCTGACCCAACCAGCACCTGACGGCAGGAACCGCGGAGAGCCCGTTGCGTGGAGACACGCACGGCGGGTTCGGCGAGCGGCCTGGAGAAACGGACCAGCGGCAACGCTGACAACGCGCTCCAGGCCGACTCAACCGATCCCACCGGGCGCCCACACACACCGCCGGACGCTGACGGACAGCACGGGCAGGTCGGCCGTGGTTCTGCGCACTACGATCGCCCCCGAACTTGGCTTCGGGACGAAGAGGCCATGTGCAGCACGAAAGTGCAGCAGCCGCGCCAGACTGCATCGGCCCCATCTGGCCGATAAAAGCCTCTGGCCTGCATCAATGATCTTCATGGATCCTTGTGCCCCCAGATGGTAAGGAGAAGGTTGATGGCCACACAGTGCCGACCATCTCGTCCATTGCCGATTTGAGCAATGCTTGAACAAGGCGGCGCCACAAGCGGCGCCGCGGGTCGGCGCCAGCGCCCGGCCTCTGCCTTGGGAGGCCGGCCAGGCGCGCGCCGACCCAACCGCCCTGCCACTGCTGATCAACGAGGTTCATCGGCAAGCGCCTAGGGAGAGCCGCGCGTCTTCCGCAGCCCGGTTGTCCCGTTCGCTGGCGCCTGCCTGGCCCGTGCGAGTAGCGCAAGCTCAGGTTCGGGGAGGTTCGGGGCGAGCGATAGTGGTGTACCAGTAGCCACCCAAGAAGTTCCCCACCGCGGGCACCAGGAACCACGCTGACAACCGGTACATTTTGCGCTGCTCTGCGTCAGTTCCCGCCTGACGACCGAGTGAGAGCAGAACGAGGCCGATGCCGAGCTGGAAGCCGCCCGCAGCGAAGCGCACGTTCGCCACGGCATGTAGGTGCCGGTACTCCCATGGCGAGATCAGGCGCTGCATGCCGGGTCGCGGGGGAGATAGCCACCACCCGCGCAGACCTTTCGCAGCGGCGTTGTCGTTGGGTGCGTTCATCGGATGCCTCCCATATCTGCTACGACCTGGCCAGTTTCCCAGCCCAGCAGCCACAGGTTCGCCCGCCAGCCAGGCTCACGCCCGGCCCACCGCACCCGAACCGGGAACAGGTCATCCAGCGTGTCCCCGGCGCCGCGCCCAGCAGGGCGAAGATCCACTGGCTCACCGCCGCAGGCTTAAGCACGACATCGCCGATGAGTTCGGAGGACCGTTCGTCGCCCGGCACTGTGCGCGCGCTTGTGGCGAGACGCGAGCTTTGCAGTGGGGCGAGCCCGCTTCCGTGTCCCCGAAGTGCTCCTCTTCCGGCTCTACCGCAGATCGCGAGCGCCCGTAGTGTGCGGGAGGTTCCACTAGCGTCTCGCGGCCCGTTCTTCCTCGACCGCTCGCGGCATGCGGTAGGCCCCGTAGAAGGCGCCTGCCGCCACGACGACCAGCAACGCTCGCCACCAACCGCCGCTGCCAGAGCCATAAAGAATCGCGGCGATGACGAGCAAGACGACGCCGGCAGCGAATCGCAGGCGGGCGATGACGTGTGCGTGCTTGTACTCGAACGGGGTCCCGCCAGCCAATTGAGTTTCAGGAACTTGATCATCGAGTCAAGGTGCATGATCCCTCCCTCGAGAGTGGTGCTGTCGTTCTGTGCGTTCATCGGGATGCCTCCTGTGGCCTTGGGTGCCCGGCCACCCCCGCCACCTATCAAAGTGATATCACTTAGCTAGGCGACCTGTCAAGGGCGACAGTCGCACAGGGCCGCCTGGGCGGATGGAGCAGGCTCAGCGCAAGAACCCGTCCGGCTCAAGATCAAACCGAGCCGGGATCAAAGAAGACGCCAGCGTGATCGTGCCCGTCGGGGGAGGAGTAGGAGTACGACGACCGGGCAGCCTGGCCGCGGGATATACGTGGGACGCACGCGTAGCCCAGAGCGCCCGACACCGTGTTTGCGCAGGTGATTCGCGGTGTGCTGGCCACAGCAGTCACGGTCTGTAAAACCGTCGGCTCGGCCTAATCGTCCAGCTTGACGCCAAACCCGGCGGCCCTAGCTGGGCCGTTCCATTCGCGAAGTTGAGAACCTAGCGCCTTGTACAGCTCGGCGGCCGTTGTGGAGTGCAGGTGGTGGGTGACGCCGTGAATCTGGACGGCGATGCACTCGGCGGTGTCACGGCCTGTAAGCCATACACGGGCGTGGCTGTCCGGCCAGCCAGGAAGTGGTACCTGGGCTCGTGGGTGACGGCCGGGACGGGCTGAGATACCTGGCGTTGCTCACGACGGGCTGCCTTGGTTGCGTGGCTGTTGCGCTTGCTCACTGCGGCCGCCTCCGGGGACTCGTGCACCAACGTGCGCGTTAGTTTAGGCGCAGCTCCTGTCCGCCATGCCATGCCGTGCGGGGCTAGCCGACGATCATCGCCAGGGCACATCCAGGGCACATGAGCCCGAAAGACTTCCCCAAGCGATGAGAACTCCTGAGAGGCAAAACGGCAGGACAGAGGCCCCTTCGGAGTAAACGAGCAGGTGACGCTACCCCCCAGTGGCAGTTCGTCAACAACGGTAGTGACCCCCGGCCGGTGCGGGCCGAACTTCGTCTCTGGCACCGCTGGGCCAGGCGTGGCGGGCATGCGGTTCCTGCTGCGCGACTCACCGCGTGACCCTGGTTGCGGCCCGGTGGTGCTCCCCACTTGCCGTCGGATGTCCGGCGGGCTGACGGCAACGGTGACGGCAACGACGGCAACCAGTCCCGACCAGAGGCACACGTCAGCAGCCGTCGACGCTGCGGCAATGTTCCTGGATCTGGGCGTCTGCTACACCTGAAAAGCGGAAGGTCGGCAGTTCGACCCTGCCCCTGACCACGGGTTTTGTGACGCCAGGCCAGTAATCGCTGTGTTATCTTGTGTTGATCTTGTGCCTCGGAGGCGCTCTCAGTGCCATGGGCATAACGCTCGTCGTGCTGTTCTCGCAGGCGAGAGAGCTGAGCGGGGGGCACACGAATCCCCAGTACTCGGCCGCATGTCGGCAAGGTAGCAGTCGGCAGCTGGTCAGCCGAGTCATTTTCAGTGCCGTCAGGATCAGCCCTGACGCCGTCCAGGCGATCACCCCGGGATGTCCCTTCCTGGCCAGCGGTAGGCCTCGCCCTTGCTCCTGCTCGCCAGCTCGCGCCTGCGGCCCGCAGCGGCGCGGGACACCGCTGCCCGATTCCGGATGCCCGGCTCGTGATTCTGCCCGGCGTCGGGCACGACCTGCCCCGTCCAGTGTGGCCTCAGGTCGGCGCCGAGATGCGGTCACTTGCCGACTGGGCGCGCACCGCAGCCATGCAGGCCGGCGACGTGCCCCAGTCGTGACCTGGCGAGGGCCAGTTGGCCGTCCGGGTCTCGCCTGGAGCCCTAGATCTCCCGAGCCGCGAGCCGGCGGACGGTGATGAGCAGGGCCGCCGCGCTCGCGGCCACGCTGACTGCCAGCGACGGTACGAAGTGCGACAGATGCTGCGTCCCGTTCACCAGGTCGGCGGGCGCGTTCACCAGCGCACTGGGCAGCCAGTTGGCGATGGCGTGGAACACGCTCGCGATTGGCCTGGGCGCGGCATCTCCCCTGGCCGAGCGTCGCCGCCCAGCAGGGCGAACAGCCGCCGGCCCATGCGTCCTCCGTGCACAGATAAGCCGTTTCCGCGCTCGTCGACGATGGCGCCACGAGGCACGGGTGGAGCGGCGTAACTCCGGACGCAGTCACACTCTGTGATGGTCTCGGCCGCCTCCGGGCAATTCCTGATGGCCGCCAGTGGGTAGATTCGATTCGAATGACCGCCAACACACGCTCCTCCGGTCGGCTGGATCGGCACCTATTGAGGAAAGGCCAGGAGCGGTTGTCAGTTGTGGAGTCAGCAGTCACCGATACCGAGTTACACCGGACGCCAGTGGCGTCGGCGCCCACCTACACCTGGCGTCACAGGTGGCCTACACAACCAGGGTGGCAGCCGTAGCGCCCTGCTGGGCGTTAACGCGACTAGATACTAACTGTCAAGGCCTGCTAAACTAGAGTCGTGGCGAAGGCTATGAAGTACAGGGACGTTGAGCGGGCGCTCCTGGCCAACAGCTGTACCTGGAAGCAGGGCAAAGGCGACCACATCAAGTGGTACTGCCCGTCGTCCTGCGGCAAGCACGTCGCAGTCGTCACGCAGGCGAGGAACGTCTCGGCTGGCGTAGTCGCCGACACGATCACTAAGCTGGCCTGCCTCCCAGCCGGGTGGCTTCAGTGATCGTTCCGGCGGCATATGGCCGGAGACCACGGGGCAGGAGAGGGAGAAGATCATGGCCACAAGGATGCCCGCCGCCATTGCCGGCACGGACACGTACAACGTCACCGCCAAGCGGTGGAAGCACGGCTGGGAACTGCACATCGACGGCGTCGGCGTGACTCAGTCGCGCACACTCGACACCGCCGAACAGATGGTCCGCGACTACATCGAGACACTCACCGACCAGGACGTCAGCCGCGACACAATCGTCATCACGCCCGACCTCGGCGAGCTCGACCGCAAGGTGACGACCGTCCGGGAGCTACTCGCAGCGGCGGATCGGCAGCAGCAGGAAGCACGGAACTCCTACCGTGCGCTCGCAGCAGATCTGCGGGCAGCCGGGCTGTCCGTGTCCGATACCGCTGCGATCCTAGGCGTGTCGCGCGGACGCGTGTCCCAGCTCAGCAAAGCGTCCTAGCCTCAAGCTACGGCGGCCTAATAAGCCCCAGCCGACCCGCTGCATATCGGGACCTGGGGCCTGTTGACAGGGATGCCCGCTGGAGGCTGCTATACGGGCAGCCGGAGCCGCTGTGGCCAACACAGGAGCAACACAAGTCCGGGCATGGGACGCATCTAACACACGAATAACACGGACGGAACGGCATTATGCGATACACCTCGGCACGGCGCTAGAATGCTGCCGTAGAGTCCCCGACATACTGCTATGCAGGTGACCGGGGCTGGTGAACTTCACGGGGCAGGCGCCCCGGGTCCGTGACAGGGCTTCTGAAAAGCGGAAGGTCGGCAGTTCGACCCTGCCTCTGACCACCACATCGCAACACTCGACTAGCCCGCTGACCTGCGCCGAAGCCGTCGGTGATCGCCAGCGGCCCAAATCTCAGATTGACCGCTGGTGCCCGTCTGTGGCCGTCATTCGCCGTTCGTTGGTGCACGCGGGGTGCACGAAGCTTGATCACCAGCTTGGAAGGCTGCGATTACACCTTGCCGGACCAGTGCTTACGCAGGTCATCGCCTCCGCGTTGATCCCGTGAGTGACCGTGAGCGTCCCGGTCTTACCAGCCGATCGGGCACGCCACGGGCACGGGCCGTACCCGCCCAGTCGGCCCTTTGCGAACATCTATCAAAGTGATATCATTTTTATAGGTGGTCGGGTGACCGACACCGCAGGCGACAGGAGGCATCCCGATGCGCGCACCCAACGACAACACTACCGTGAGGATCCTCCTGCACCAGATGCGTCCCTGGCCACCCGCGTGGCGCAGGCCAGTGGAGGATCGGCCACCCTACGCCGTATGGGTCATCGGGGGCCTGATCGTCTGGGCATTCCTCCTGGCTGGCTTCATGGTATGGGACCTGCACAGCACATCCCGTACCACCATCTGGGCCATCTTCGCAGGCTGGTGCATCGGCGTGCTCGGTGCATCCATTGCCCGGAAAATCTACAGGTAAGGCGCCGTCCGTCCTCATCGTCGATCTCACGCACCTGTGCGTGCCGAGAATCGCATCCACGGCTCTGACCAGCAGAGTTGCTCACCCAGCCGCCTGACCGTCACGATCACCGGTCATGTGCCTGCGGTTCGTGTTCCTCTTGATCACACGGGTTGCCGGGTGGCTGCGGCTGTCCCGGCGTGAGGAGGCATGGCAGACCGCAGAGATCTTGATCCTGCGCCACCACCTCGCCGTACTGCAACGGCGGCAGCCGCGCCGCCCGAACCTGAACTGGGCGGACCGGGCACTGCTCGCGGCCCTGCTCAGCGTGATACCGAAAGCGCGGCGCCAGGGACTGCGGCTGCCGGTCACCCCGGACACGATCCTGCGCTGGCACCGCGACATCGTCCGGCGCCGCTGGGCCGCCAGATCCAAGCGCGGCAAGACCGGCCGGCCACCCGCCGGAACATCAAGGCCCTTGTCCTCCGGCTAGCCAGGGAGAACCCCGAATGGGGATACCGCAGGATCCACGGCGAGCTGGCCAGCCTGGGAGTCAACGTCGCGGCGCCGGCCGTATGGGAGATCCTCAGGACCAACGGCATCGACCCCGCACCGCGGCGGACCGGGCCAACCTGGTCACAGTGCGCTCCCAGGCCGAGGCAATCCTGGCCTGCGACTTCTTCAGCGTCGACCTGCTCGACGGCACCCAGGCCTACGTCCTCACCGTGATCGGGCACGCGGCGCGGCGGATCCGCATCCTCGGCGTCACGCTGTACCCAACCGGGGACTGGACCGCCCAACAGGCCCGCAACCTGATCATGGACCTCGGCGACCAGGCAGAGCGGATGAAGTTCATGATCAGCGACCGTGGCCCGGACTTCGCCGCCGCATTCGACGCGGTCCTCGCCGATGCCGGGATCCGGACCGTGCTGTGCAACGTGCGGACGCCCCGCATGAACGCGATCGCCGAACGCTGGATCGGGGGATGCCGCCACGAGCTCCTGGACCGCACCCTCGTCTGGAACCAGAGCCATCTGCGGCAGATCTTGCGCGATTACGAGACCCACCACAATCAGCACCGGCCTCACCGTTCCCTGCACGCAGCGGCACCACTGAAACCCCTACCCGAGCCGGTCGATCTTGGGCAGTACCGCGTGCGAAGACACGCTCGCGTCGGTGGTCTGATCAACGAGTATCGCCTAGTCGCGTGACGTGGATCAGGTTCTCGGCACCCACAGGGCCACCGGGCTGGCCATCGCGGCCTGGAGGTTCAGGTGGACCCCGGCGGGCGATGAGTAAGCGCCGCGGGTCGGTTCCGGTCAGCCAGGATCGTCAGTGTAAAGGCGCCGTGGCCTGAGGGTCCTTGGTGGCTAGTGCGTTGACCACGCCCGCCGCCGCCACCTCGTCGCGGGCCGCGGCCGCCTCGCGCAGCGCTGGTAAGGATCACTCCCTCGCCGCCGGGCTGGCGGAGATAGCGGCGCAGGTAGCCGGGGCGCAGGTGGTTGGCGCGTGCCAGCCGCCGCAGGTAGGAGTCCGGGCTCTCGCCGCTCACCGGCCGCGGGCGGATCGGCAGCGGCCGGGGCGGGCTGGCCTCCGGGGTAATCACGCCGTCCTCTTCGCCGCCGCAGGCCGTGGCGGGGCAGAGCGTGCCTGGGCAGCGTGGTCGAGGTCGACGGCATCGAGCAGCGTCCGGGTGATCTTCTCGCTGCCGTCGAGGAGTGCCTCGATCGCGGCTCCGCGGATGAGGTGGGACAGGCTGCCGATCATGCCGCCGGTGCGCTGGTGCAGGTAGCGGTCCAGCCCGGTCAGCGTGCCCGCCGGGTGCTCGTGCAGCCGCAGGGCGTCTTCCAGGGTGGCCATCGGCACCATACGACCGCCCGCGTGCCCGCCTCATCAGGGCCTTCGCGCCCGTCCGGGCAGGACCTTCGGCCTTAATGGGCCCGGCAGGCCCGGCGGGTTAGCCCGCGATCAGGACGACCCAGACGGGGCCGCGGGCGAAGGGCATCGGCTGGCCGAAGGCAGTGCGGAAGATTGTGCCGCCATCGGCGGTCGGCCGCGCCCACCGGGCGCGGAACGCCCGGCCGTCTCGCAGCACCAGAGCCCGTCCCGAGCCGATGCTCCTGGCGTAGGGCGTGGGGGCGTGCGGGCCCACTGCGCCGGGTATCTGCACATTGGTGTACTGGATGACCACTGTGGCAGCGCTGAGCTGGCCGTCCTCGGTGCTGGCCGCCCGGGACCCGTCCAGCCAGACCAGCCAGCGGTCCCGGGCGGCGGACCAGGTGAAGCGGAACGACGCCGCCGCGTAGGAGAACTGTTCGGCCGCTACCGCCTCCCCCCCAGCTGGCGGAGGACCGAAGGTGAACCCGATGCTGTGCGCGCTGCTGGCGCCACGTGCCTGGGCCAGCAGCTGGCTGGTGCGTGCATAAAGATTGTGCGGGGCAATGCGCCTCTCATCGCGGAAGTACCCGCGGGCGCGGCCATCGTAGAGGTCCACAATGCGGGACCGCTCCACGACCGGCAGCACCGCCGGGGCGGCCCCGGAGTAGGCGAAGGCCGGCCGACCGAACTGGCGCAGTATTTGCAGGTCCTCCAGCCGGGCGCTCCGTACCGGCCCGATGACCGCCGGCATCCGGGATGAGAATACGGCCATGAACCGGCTCAGCCCGCCCTCGACTGGCAGCACGTACACAATGTCTGCGCCAGTGAGCCCAGTCTGCGGGCGGGCGTCGACCAGATTGTCGATCTTCACAGCCAGCACCGGCCGCAGCCGGGATACCGGCTCGCCTGTGAAAGGGGACCGCAGTTCCGCAGTTGAGCTGGGAACTGAGCTGGGAGTAGGCCTGGGCGGCGCCGACCCCCCACCAGAGGCCAGGAACAGCCCGACAATGGCCAGGGCCGCCGCTGCGGCGGCGGCGGCGGCAGTCTTCCTGTGCGCCCCTATCCAGTGGCGGGGCCTGGCCATCACAGGTCCAGGCCGAACGCCGCTATTCCCGCTGCTGCCAGCACCAGCCGGGATACCCGGTAGTGGTGCCCGCACAGTAGCAGATCGGTGGGATAGTCCCGGCTGCTGGACACCGGCACGACCACCAGGTAGTCGGGCCTGGCCGAGCAGCAGCAGGCCTGGTCCGCGACCATCGGCTGACGCCAGTCGGCCGGGGCCAGCCAGGCCGCCCCAGTCTGGAGCTGGTCAGGGCAAGGAGTCCGGTGTGCGTTCATAATCTGAGCCTGGCGTACTGAACCCCAGACCCGGCAGGGCCCTTCGCCCTGGCGCGAAGGATCGGAAGAGCACACGTCTC
>OCZT010005393.1_pt1 | contig 12780 bp, 11 predicted proteins | sample 1539031 | NCBI WGS metagenome assembly OCZT01 (sample SAMEA3539308, study PRJEB22396) | soil metagenome | biome: tundra; feature: field; material: soil | place: USA | collected 2010-05 | depth 0.15 m | reverse complement strand
CCATCTCCCAGTCGATCACGGCGGCCACCTCGTCCTTGTCGTCGACGAGCAGGTTCTCGAGCCAGAAGTCGCCGTGCACGACCGCGGGCGCGGACTCGACGGGCAGGTTGAGCAAAGCCGACCTCTCTCGCCTCCTGCAACGCCTTCAGGCCCACCAACAGGCCGCCGGGCGGCTTCACGTTCCGGTATGGGTTTGTTGCACGCCAATTCCGGGTCCGAGCTCACGATGTCAGGAAGCCCCCGTCGACTGGTAGCGTGACGCCGCTCACATAGGAACCCGCGTCGCTGGCGAGAAAGATCAGAGCCGCACAGAGTTCTTGGGCGTCGCCAGTGCGCTGCACCAGAACGCGCTTTAGCTGCTCCTGCATATATCCGTCGGAATACTGATCCGTCATCTCGGACGCGAAGAATCCGGGAGCGAGCGCATTGACCCGGATACCCTTCCGCCCCGTCCATTGCTGAGCTAAATCGCGGGTCAACCCGATGATGGCAGCCTTGCTGCTCGAATATGCCGCCTGCGGCAGGCCAGCAGTCGTTAGACCCAACACGCTTGCGATGTTCACAATACTGCTGCCCGGTGCCATCACCCGACCGCACGCCTGAGCCATCCAGTAGGAGCCGTTCAGATTAATGTCAATGACCGAGCGAAATTGCTCTGGAGTCTCGCGGGTCGCGGGATGCGCGGCTCCGATGGCCGCGTTGTTCACAAGGACATCAACCCGGCCAAATGCCTTCATCGTCTCGTCTACCAGACGTTGGCAATCCGCGGGCTTGGCCACGTCGGTCTTGATGGCTATCGCCCGGCGGCCGGCGTCCTCTACCAGCTGCGCGGTTGCAGAGAGCCGCTCTAGCCTTCTGGCACCGAGCGCGACGTCAGCACCGGCCTCGGCGAGGGCACGAGCAAAGGCAACTCCTAACCCCGAAGAAGCGCCCGTAACAATCGCGGTCCGGCCGTCCAGTCGAAATCGGTCGAGGATGCTCATGAGATGTGGTGCATCGTGATCAACTCACGTTCTCCAGCCCGCTCTCAATGAGCTCCCTGATCACTCCGGTTAGATCCTCATAGAGGGGGTCGGCTCGCCTACCGCGTCTGTGCAGCATGAGGTTGTAGCCGAAGATGGCCGCGTACTTGTAGTCGCTCACCGCCAGGTACCAGCGGCTTTCTGTTCGATCCGGCCCATAGATGCCGAAAATGTCGTCAGCCCCGAGTTCCAGGCCGCCCGAGAGTCCGCTAAACGCCGGGTGGCCGGCGTGCGTTTGGGCGAAGACACAGAGGCAGCCAACATCTAGCATCGGCGCTCCGAGTTCCGCGATCTCCCAATCGAAGACCGCAACGACCTCAAGAGTGCCGGCCCCGTCGCGGTCGAACAAGAGGTTGCCGTAGTGATAGTCGCCATGTACCACGGTAGTGGAGGGTTCGCTTGGACGGCGAGCCTCCAGCGCCGCGCGCAGAAGCGGCGCCCTTGCCGTTAGATCGGCAGGTGCGCGCTGCATCAGCCACTCCCACCGCATCAGCTCACCAAGCAGGGAAGTGGGCTGCTCGTCTCCAATGCCGCACTGGCCCAGCGGTACAGAGTGGATGCGCTTGAGGGCGCGAATAGCCGCTTCGACGACCTGCTTCGCCGAGGAGTGTTCCAGCGCCTTGTCGACACGCATGCCTGGCATTGCCAACATCAGGCAAAATGGGCGTCCATCCAGGACCGCCGGATCGGCGCAATTGGCGACGATGCTTGGGGTTGGCAGCCCTGCGCGCCTCAGAGCCGACATAATTCGGCCCTGGCGTACTACATCCGACGGCCCCCTGAGATTGGCCCCCGGTGGAGGAAGGCGCAGTACCATGTCCTGGGCCCATCCTCCCTCCGCTGCCGTGACAAAGAATGTGAACCCTGAATGTCCCTCTGCGATGGGGCGGACAGACGAAAGATCCAGGTTCCTTCTGTCGAGTTCCCGGCGCAGATAAATCTGAAGCCGATCTCTTAGCTCATCCAAAGGCATGATCTGCAGAGGAACCTCGGGAGCACCAGCACCGGGCGGGGTCATCAATTGGGCAACCCGGGCAAGTTGTCGGCGCCGACGATGCGCAGCGCGAAGATGCCGTGGTGGCGGGCGACCTCCTCGATCGACAGCGGGCCGCGTGCGCGGTACCACTGGGCGATGCTAAGGCCGACCTCGATGATCGCGTAGGAGGCGAGCTTTGGCTCCTGGACGTCGAACCGGCCTCCGTCGCAGCCGCGCTCGATGATCGAGCGGAAGCCTCGCTCGTATCGACGGCGGAGCTGGAGCACGCGGGAGCGGGTCGGCTCCTGAAGGCTGAGGAAATCACGGTCGGTGACGATGACCTCGCGCCAGTACCGCGCGCTGTAGCGCACGTGCGCCTCGGTGGCCGCTCGAAGCTGCTCGGCGACGTCCTCCTCGCCGGCGACCGCCGCCACTTGGTTCGCGAGCAACTGGTCCAGGGTCCTGATGATGACGTCACTCAGCAGGTCGTGCTTCGACGCCACGTAGTTATACAGGGCCGGTGCCCGAATCCCAAGGCGGCGGCCGATGTCCTTCATGCTCGTCCCGACATACCCCTTCTCGGCGAACAGGGTGAGCGCGGCATCGCGCACATCCTGGCCGCGGCCGCCGAGGACGGGTTCGAGATGAGTTGCCGGGTCCTTCACCACGCCGGTCTTCCCGTGAGCGTCGGGCGCTTCACGGTGCGGTGCTCCGCGCGCCCCCGCGACGTCCCGGCCGCGGGACAGGATCGCCGATCGGCTTCCCCTCTCCCACCGCCTCGGTCTCGCCCCACCGGCGGTAGAGGTCGTGCTCCCAGCCGAGCTGGTCCAGGATCTTGCCGATGGTGTGATCCACGATGTCGCCGATGGTCTCGGGGCGGGTGTAGAAGGCCGGGAACGGCGGAAGAATTACCGCACCCAATTCGGCGGCTGCGACCATCGCTCGCAGGTGCCCGAGGTGCAGCGGCGTCTCCCTCGGCACGAGGATCAGCGGCCGCCGCTCCTTGAGACACACGTCGGCCGCGCGCGTCAGCAGGTTATCGGACTGGCAGTAGGCGATCGCCGACATCGAGTGCATCGAGCAGGGGACGACGACCATGCCGTCGACGCGGAAGGAGCCGCTCGCAATCGACGCCGCGATGTTCCGCACGTCGTGGGTGTGGGCCACCTTGGACGCCAGCTCGATCGGGCCGACGCCGAGCTCGTAAGCCATCGTTATCCTCGCAGCGTCGGTGAGGACCAGATGGACCTCGGTGTCGCTGTACGCGGCGAGGACCTCGACGAGGCGCTGGCAGTAGACCGACCCGCTGGCCCCGGTCATCCCGATGACGAGGCGCCTAGGGGGTATGACACGACTCGGGCGCACCGTCCGACCGTCCGGCGTCACTGTAATCCCTCCGAGGGCGGGCTCGAGTAGCGACCGTCGTCGCCCATGGTCACGCGGCCCGCGGCGCGAAGGGCCCCCAGGGCATGGACCAGGTCGGCCTGGGACACCATCGGCAGTAGGGTCATGAGATCCACGAACCGCAGGCCCTCCGGCGCCGCGGCGATGTGATCCGCCATCTCAGCGGCGAGCGACTCGACGTCGCAAGCGCCCGGCGCCTCCTCCTCGCGGACGCCGAGCTCCTCTCCGGCGTACGGGGGGCGTGGGATGTCGAAGACGTGGCGCGGCTTGTCGAAGCGCCGGGTCGCGTCGACACCCCACTTCGTCGTCACCACGGCGGACCCCTCGTGGGGCGGCAGCGACGGGTCGAGCGGCAGGGTGCGCATTCCGGGGAGCACGACGAGATCGCGGTCCGCCTGGAACCGGGTGGCGATCGCCCACTCCACCAGGCGGTCGTCGGTGATGTCGATGTCGTCGTCGACGGCGACGGCATACTTGATCTCGGCGTTGCAGCCGAGCGCGGCGACGACGGCGTTCCGCCCGTCCCCGGGGTCGCGATGCCGAAGCGAGATGCGGACGTGGTGCATCCCCGTCGCCGCCGGCGGGCAGTAGACGTCGAGCGGGTTCGCGACCGCCCGAACGATCGCTCCCCAGACGGTGATCTCGGTCGCCAGCGCGGCCATCGCCGCGGTGTCGGTGTGGTGGAGCCTCGTGCCCCCGATGGTCGCCGTCTGGTAGACGGCGTCACGCCGACGGGTGATCGCGGTGAGCTTGAACACTGGGTTGTGGTGCGGTGCTCCGTAGCAGCCGGTGTACTCGCCGAACGGCCCCTCGACCTGGTCCCACCCGCCCTCGAGGTACCCCTCGAGCACGATCTCTGCGTCGGCGGGCACTTCGAGGTCGACGGTCTCGCAGTGCACGAGTGGGACGGGCGCCTGGCGAAGCGCCCCCATGACCGCGAACTCGTCGTCCGACGGGACCCGCATCTGCGTCGACATGTAGTCGAGGGGGTGAGCGCCGATGACGAAGGCTATCTCGAAGCGGCTCCCGAGTTCGCGGGCCCGCCGGTAGTAGCCGCGGAGGTCGGACGGCGAGACCAAGTCGACGCCCGTCTCCCGCGGGCCGCGAAGCATCAGCCGCCTCACCCCAGTGTTGTAGCGCCCGCTCTCCGGATGGCGGCTGACGTCGAGGGCGGCCGAGATGTACGGCGCGCCGTCGAACTCGTGCTGGAGGTACGCGGGCAACCTGGTGAGATCCGCGTCGTCTCCCGTCAGCACCACCTCCCTGACCGGGCCTGCCTCGACGCGGACCGGGGGCACCAAGGTCTCGAGACGCGCCGTCGTCTCCGCGATCAGCCGGCCGGGCGGCACGCCGAAGGCGAGGGCGAGCCGACGCCGGGTGGCCATGGCATTGGCGAGGAGCGGGACGTCGCAGCCGAGCGGCCTCTCGAAGAGGACGGCCTGGTCGCAGGCCTCGGTGATTCGTGCGATGTCCCGCAGCGACACGGGGTCCGACCAGCGGCGGAGCTCGCCCGCCTCCTCGAGCTCGCCGATGAAGGTGCCAAGGGTCCAGCGTCCGGTGGCGGTCTCGACGTCATGCACGTGCATTCATGGGGCCTCCTACATATCCGTGTTTAAGCCGTTCGTCCTCCAGCACCGAGGCCGCGGGACCGGCGAAGGCGACACGACCCCGGTCGAGGACGTAGGCGTGGGTCGCCATCTCCAGCGCGGTCATCGCCTGCTGCTCGATGATCAGGCAGGCGCACCCCGCGGAGTCGACCATTCCCCGGATGGTGGCGAACATCTGGGCGGTGATTATGGGGGCGAGACCCGTCGACGGCTCGTCGAGGATGAGCAGGCGCGGTTCGAGGAGGAATGCCCGAGCCACCGCGAGCATCTGCTGCTCGCCGCCGCTCAGCGTCCCGACCTTCTGCCCCGACCGCGTCCTCAGGACGGGGAACAGGTCGCATGCCTTATCGAGGAGGCGCCGCCGCCGCGCCTCCGGGACCCGGCCCCGGCGGGCGAAGAAGGCGAAGTCGAGGTTCTCGGCAACAGTGTAACGGGGGAACAGGCGCCGGCCCTCGGGAACCTGGACGATCCCGAACCGGGCCCGGGCCTCGGGGCTCCAGCGGGTGACGTCCTGGCCGTCGACGGTGATCGATCCCCGCTGGGCCCTGGTCAGGCCGGAGAGCGTCCGCGCCAGCGTCGTCTTCCCCGCGCCGTTGGGGCCGACGACGGCGACGGTCTGCGCGTTCCCCACCTCGATGGTCACGTCCTCGAGAACCCGGACCGAGCCGTACCCGGCACCCAGGCCGTCGGTGCGGAGGAATGCGCTCATGCCGCGGGTCTGCGCCCCCAGTAGGCTTCGACGACGCGCGGATCGTTGCGCACACTCTGGGCGTCGCCGTGCGTCAGCACGGTGCCTGAGGTGAGTACGACGATGGTGTCCGCCAGTCCCATGACGAACTCCATGTCGTGCTCGACGAGGAGGACGGTGCGGTTCGCCGAGGCCAGGGCTCGGATCACGGTGACGAGATGGCGGCGCTCGTCGGGGTTCAGGCCCGCCGCCGGCTCGTCGAGGAGCACCACGGCCGCGTCGGTCATGAGGCAGCGGGCGATCTCGACGAGCCGCCGCTGACCGCTCGACAGATGCGGGGGAAGCCGGCCGGCGAGCGCGGCGATGCCGAGCGACTCGAGGCTCGCGATGGCCCCGTCCCGAAGCGTCCTCTCCTCGCGTCTGGCGAAGACGGGGAACAGGGCGCGTGTCAGTCCGGCACGCCCCAGGGTGTGGCCCCCGAGCATGACGTTCTCGAGGACAGTCAGGGAGCTGCACAGCGAGACGAGCTGGAACGTCCGGGTGATCCCCCGGCGGACCCGCCACGCGGTCGGCACCCCGGACACGTCCTCCCCACCGAGCAGGATCCGCCCGGCTTCCCGGCGCACGCTCCCGGCGATGCAGTTGATGAGCGTCGTCTTCCCCGACCCGTTGGGACCGACCAGCGCCGTGACCTCACCGGGGACCAGGGTCAGGGAGACGCCTTCGAGGGCGAGCAGGCCCCCGAACCGGACGCTGAGGTCGTCGACGACCAGCGTCTGAGGGGCCACGTCGGAGCGCACGGAGACGACCGGTTCCTCGGTTCGCTGTGCGGCGCGAACCTCCTCGCGGACGACGGCCGACGGACGTGCGGCGATGCCGGCGGCGCGCATCAGCGCGCTCCATCCCTGCTCGAGGGTGCCGGCGACGCCGCGCCGGAACCACACCGCCACGATCACGGTGACGACGCCCACGATGACGAGCTGGTAGTCGCCCAATTGCTGGACCACCTGGGGCAGGCCGCGGACGAAGATGGTCCCGGGAACAGCGCTCCAGAAGACTCCCAGGCCGCCAACGACGTCCATCACGAGGAAGTTGATGCTCATCGCCGGCCCGACGACGTCCGGCGAGACGAACTGCTCCGACACGGCGAACAGGCCGCCGGCCAGTCCGCCGACGGCCGCCGAGAGAAGCATGACCTTGAAGCGGAGCCGGTTGAGCCGCACGCCGCTTCCCTCGGCGATCTGCGGCGCGAGGCGCAGCCCCTCAAGAGCCCGCCCGATCCGCGAGCGACGCACATTCCGGTAGAGCGCGAGGACCACGATGGCCAGGACGGCGAGCACGACGTAGAGCGTCTCCGAGTCGAGCTCGCCGGTCCCCACCAGGTTTCGTGAGATCCCCCCGAGACCGGAGGTGCCGCCGAAACCCGGCACGTTGCGCACCAGCGACTCGCATACCGAGGCGGTGGCCAGCGTCAGCAGGGCGAGGACGTAGCCGCTCGTCTCGCTGAGCACGAGCGCAAGGAGCGCAGAGAGCACGACAGCGATCGCGATCCCGCCGAGGAGGAACAGGACGTCGGGGGCCGTCGTGTACTGGGCGGCCAACCCGACGGTGTAGGCCCCCGCGCCGAAGAAGACCCCGTAGCCGAGATGCAGCAGGCCGGTCCGCCCCACCACCAGGTCGAGTCCGACCACGGCGATGACGTAGATGGCGATGACGCTGCCGAGGTGGAGTGCCAGCGGGCCCCCGGTCAGCGGCCAGGCTGCGATGGCGAGAAGGCAGGCGACGGGAGTGGCGACCGCGGCGAGGCGCCGCAGTCGCGGCGGATGGAAGACGAGGCGCCGCCGTCCGGCCACCTCTTCGTCGAGCGCAACGCTCATGGAGATCTCACCCGGCACGTGACAGCGCCTGAAGGACCGGCAGTCGCCGGGCGAGGAGGACGAGGGAAATGAGTGCACCGAAGGCCACCGCCTCCGAGAACACGGAGGAGATGTAGGCCGTCCCCAGCGCGCCGGCCAGCCCGAAGATCCACCCGCCGATCAGCGCTCCCGGAACCGACTCGTAGCCAGTGATCGCCGCAGCGACGAAGCCGAACAGGGTGAAGTTGAGGCCCTGGGTGAAGTCGACGACCCCCAGTGGCAGGAATGCGACGCCGGCGACTCCGACGACGAGCCCGGCCAGGAGCATGCCGGCGAGACGCAGCCGCCAGGTGCTAAACCCGAGCATCCGGGCGGCGCCGGCGTCGTCCCCGGCGGCCGACATCGCCTTGCCGGGTGCCGACCGGCCGACGAACATCCACACGGCGGCGGTCAGCGCGAGCACGACGAGCACGAGGAGAATGGCGTTCCACTCCGGATGCCAGACGCCGACCGAAGCCGTCGCCTGCGTCGTGATGCCCTTGCCCGTCACGGGGTCACGCCCGAAGAATACGGCGGCGAGCCCGGACAGCTCGATCGCCACGGCGAGTGTGGCGAGCAGCATGATCGACGGCGCTACCGACTCCATCCGCCTCAGCAGGACCTCCTCCTGGACGGCGGCGATGGCGGTGGCGACCACGATCGCGATCCCGGCGGCGGCGAGAGGCGCCAGGTTGTGGCCCTGGAGCCAGGCTGCCAGCATCGCGGCGAAGACGAAGATCCCGCCCAGCGACATGTTGATGAGCCGAGCCGCACGGAAGCTGACGACCAGGCCAACACCGATCGCGCCGTAGACGCTGCCCAGCCAGATGCCTGACCAGACGACGTTCGTCAGGGTCTCAAGAGTGGGCATTGGTGTCGACGAGGGTCCAGGTGCTGGTGGTCGGCTGCCACTGGAGGATGTCGAAGGCGCCGGCGCCGTGCTTGCCGATGTGGTCATCGGCGCTGAACTTGTAGTCGGCGAACATGATCCCGTAGAAGCTGGTGCCCGACTCGAGCTTGGACTTGATCTCCTGGCGCGACGAGGCGTTCTGCCCGGCCTGGGCCAGGATCAGCAGGTCGTCCGCGGCGTCCAACGCGGCGAGGTCCGGCGGCTGATGGAACGTCGCCTGGAACCGCGTGTAGAAGTCCTTGACACGTGCTGCGTACGTCTGATCGGTGATGTGCGACGGGTCGAAGGCCTTGGTCGCGAAGAAGAGCAGGGTCTTCGGCGAGCTGCCGGTGGTGCCCTGGAGCAGCGGCGTGACCATGCTCGCGTAGTTCAGCATCACCGGAACGGAGACACCGGCGGTGAAGAGGGCACGCAGCGAGGTTATAAGCTGGGGGCCGGCGGTCCAGGCGAACACCGCGTCGGGGTGGGAGGCGCTGATCTGCTCGGCCTGGGGCGCGAGGTTCTGGGCCTGGGGGTCGAACACCTGCGTGGTGACCAGGTCGATACCGTACTGACCGTGAAGCTTCTGGGCAGCCTGCTTCGCCAGGTTGCCCGGTTGGTCGTTGCTCGTCAACGTCGCGATCTTCTTCAAGCCGGTCGACTTGAAGTACTGGAAGGCGGCCCCGACCCCATCCTCGATGGTGGGGAGGTTTTGGAACATCATGGACTTCCCGTCGGGGAAGGCGAGCGGCGCTGCGCTGATCAGCGGCAGGGATCCCTTCATCGCCGTGGTGCGCACGCTGGCGAGGCCGACGAACAGGCTGGGTCCGGAGATGGCGTCAACGGAGTCCCGCAGCTGCTGGTAGCAGCTGATAGCGCCCTCGCCCGTGCTCTGGCTGTCACAGGGGTGGAGATCGACCCGCCGGTGCTTCGAGTCGCTGTTCCAAGCGTCCACCGCCACTTGGCTCCCACGCAGGTACCCGGCCCCGATCGCGGCGAGCGGGCCGGTCTGGTCGACGATGAACCCGATCCGCATCGGCTGGCTCGGCGTGCCGGCGCCTCCACCTCCATTCGTACCGGAGCTGCCGCAGGCGGCCAGTGCAACTGTCGCCGCGGCCACCGCGGCAGGAATAAGCCGTCGTCTCATCGTGATCTCTCCCATGTGGAATGGTTGCAGGCGCGGGAATGCGACATCTTCTGCTCCTCTCAGCGCGACTCGAGGAGCTCGACGAGCCTGTAGCGGATCACCTTCCCCGAACCGGTCTTGGGAATCTCGTCGACGACGTGGACCGCCGCAGGCACCTTGAATGCCGAGAGGTGCCGGCGGCAGTGGTCGAGAACGTCGTCGGTGGGAAACGCGGTCGAACCCTCTCGCGGGACGACGAAGAGAACCGGGACCTCGCCGAGCGTGGCGTGTGCCTGACCGACGACCGCGCAGTCGAGCACGGCGTCGTGCCCCATGACGACACGCTCGATCTCGACCGGCGAGATGTTCTCACCGCCGCGGATGATCAGGTCCTTGACCCGTCCGGTGATGGTGACGAAGCCGTTCGCGTCGAAGCGGGCGAGGTCACCGGTGTGGTACCAGCCGTCGCGGAGCGTGGCCGCCGTCTCCTCGGGCAGGTTGTGGTAGCCGAGCATGATGCCCGGTCCGCGCACGATCAGGTCTCCGTCCTCGCCGGGCGCGCGATCGGTGCCCGTTACGGGGTCAACGATCCGCACGGCCAGGCCAGGCACGGGCAGCCCGCACGACCCCGCGACCCGAGACTCGGTCGGCGAGGTCATGGTGATCGCCGTCGACGCTTCGGTCGCGCCGTAGGCGTCGAGGAGGGGCACGCCGAAGGCCGCCTCGAAGCGCTCGTTCAGGGCGCTCGGCAGGACCGCGCCGGCGGAGACCGCCGCGCGCAGCGTCCTCGGCCTGAATGATGCGCTCTCGGCGGCGTCGAGCAGGTAGCTGAAGATCGTCGGGACGCCCCAGAAGATGGTCACCGGCTGCGTCTGCAGGAGGGTGACGACATCCGGCGTCGTGAAACGCTCGAGGATGTGCTCGGTCGCACCGGCCGCGAGCACGGCGAGGGAGCCGTCGAAGGGGTACGAGTGAGAGAGCGGCAGCGGCGAGAGGACGTAGTCATCTTCGGTCATGTGGTGGATGGGGATCCACGCAGCGCTCACCACCCACATCATGCTGTGCTGGCTTAGCAGGACGCCCTTCGGTCGACCGGTGGTGCCGGATGTGTAGAGCATCCACGCCGGAGCGTCCGGAGCCAGGTCGTCGGGCGGCGGGGTGCCGGCGCCCTGCCCGGCGAGGCCCTCGAAGCTGAGCTCCCCGTCGCCGGCCTGGTCGGTGGCGACGATCCGCTCGACCGAGGGCAGATCGCGGCACAGACGCCGGACGACCTCCAGGTGGGCACTGTCAGTGATCACCATGCGGGCACCCGCGTCGCCGAGCATGAACGCCGCCTCGTGCTCAGTCGCCTGGGCGCTGAGACAGACGCCGAGGCCGGCGGCGCGTGTGACCCCGAGGTAGCTCTCGAGGAGGGCGACGCTGTTGTTCATGTAGAAGGCGACGGCGTCGCCACGCGCAAGCCCCAGTCCGCGGAGGTTGGCGGCGAGGTTGCCGGTCCGCCGGTGCAGGTCGGCGTACGTCACCTCGCGAGCCCGGTCCCGGAGGGCAACCTTCGTCGAGTGGCTGGCCGCCCGCTCCTCCAGTAGCGCGGCGATGGGCTGGATCAGGTCCAGGCGCACGGGAGTGACCCCCTCGGGGAAGCCAGCGTCCGGACGCCGGTCCCCGAGTTGACCAGCAGCAGCAGGGAGCGAAGATGTCCCCCCTCCATGGGACGCCGCCTACTCACGCCGTCCGGCCGCGGCCTCGGCGGGGACGCCGTCGGCCCAGAAGTCGAGGGCGGCTGCCCGCCGCCTCTGCCAGAGCTCGTTCTTCGACGCGAAGCCCTGGATGCCGGCGCCCTTGTCAGCGTCTGGAATCTCCCAGTAGCCGTTCACGGCGAAAGTGAGGCTGGCGCCCAGCACCTCGAAGCCCTGGGCGGTGTACAGGTCGCACTCGACGCCTCGGTTGATCATGTACTTGAGCTGGCGCAGCCCCTGCTGGTGCTTCGTCCGCAGCACGTCGAGCAGCCTGTCGACCTCGGCGGAAAGCTGGTCGTCGGGGACGACGCGGTTCCACAGGGTGAGTGCGACGGCACGGTGCGCCGGATGCAGCGCACCCAGCATGTTGACTTCCTTGGTCATGCGACGGCCGATGAGCCGGGCCATGCGGGTGGTCCCGCCCCATCCGGGGGTGATCCCCACGTCCACCTCGGGCATGCCCCACTTGGCGCGTTCTGTGGCGATGACGAAGTCGCACGCCATGGTCAGCTCGAGGCCGCCCCCCACGGCGAACCCGTCGACCGCGGCGATGGTCACCTTGTCCAGCTCCTCGAGCTGGTTCGCCATGTTCTGGTAGTAGCGGACCCGCCGCATCACGTCGTTCGGGTTCCCCCACCGGGGCATCTCCGTGATGTCGTCGCCCGCGCAGAAGGTATCGCCCGAGCCGCGGAGCACGAGGAACTTGACAGTGTCCGACTGGCGGACGCGCTCGATCGATGCGACCAGCTCGTCGGAGAGCTTCATGCTCAGACAGTTGCGGACGTGGGGACGGTTGAGGGTGACATACGCGGTGTCCTCGCGCTCCTCGTACAGGAGTTCGGTGTCTGCCATGCGATCCTCCAGTCGGCTAGCCGTGTGATTAACGAACGCTCGTTAGCATAGGGGGAGGTCCAGCCGGTGTCAAGACCCCGTATTCCTCTGATCTCGCCACGGGCGTGATCTTCACCGGGCTAGCGGCTATGCCGTCGCCCGTACCCGCCCAGGGTGACCCCAGCGACGGCAGCGGCAGCCAACGCGGAACCGCTGAGGAGGTAGAGGGTCGACCAGGACGCCGGCCGGCGCTCCGCGGGAGAACGTGGTGTCGGGCTTGAAGCCGGTGGTGGCGTGGCGGACGGACTTGCTTCGCGGCCTTCTTGCCAGCTTCCGGTCACGGCGTGACGTCGCCCATTGAGAACCTGGTTCTCCGCCACCAACTCCAGGTCGCGCTCCGAACCAACCCCACTCCCCGACTGCGGAACCCGGATCGCATTCTCTGGCTCTGGTTCCGGCAGCTATGGCCGTCGTGGCGCGAGCACTTCCTTATCGTCAGGCCAGAGATGGTTGTCCGCTGGCACCGAAAGGGCTGGCGCATCTACTGGAGGTGGCGGACGTTCCTCTCCAACCAGCTCAAAGGAATCTGGGCAGCCGATCTGCTGG
>OCZT010005392.1_pt1 | contig 12780 bp, 10 predicted proteins | sample 1539031 | NCBI WGS metagenome assembly OCZT01 (sample SAMEA3539308, study PRJEB22396) | soil metagenome | biome: tundra; feature: field; material: soil | place: USA | collected 2010-05 | depth 0.15 m | reverse complement strand
ACTTAAAATCCTGTGACCATTACGGTTGTGCGGGTTCAAGTCCCGCTCCGGGTACCCATTAGACAACGAACCCTCTGAATATCAATACATTCAGAGGGTTTAATTTTTAACAGGGTAAGAATCAGGGTAAGATTACATTCGGTTTGAGAATGGCTTTTAAGTATATTATTTTAATTCCAGATTCTCTACATACTCTCTAATTATTTAACTATTTGTCTCCAAAATTTATCTTCTCGCTTATACTCTTCATCAGATTTATGTTCCTTTTTCAGAATCCATTCTTTACAAGCACCTTGACATTTAATACCTCCTATATTGGGATGGCTACATTCATTATCAAAATGATAATAAACACAAACCCATGACATAAATGTATTTGATTCTTTAACTTTTTCTTTGTCTGATTTCATTTTAGGATTTATAATACGAAGCCCCATACTTTTAGCAATACCAATTTCACATGTAAAAAACCCATCCAAATATTCCTCTAAGTATCCATTAGTCATTGCTCTATGAAAACCATCACTATTATCATTTGACACAAGAATTTTTTCTGGTTTACTTTCATTACTAATCTTTATTGTTTCATTATCATCAGAATAGCCTAACTCTACTGCTTTATTTAAATCCGAACTTCCTTCCATCTTCTGACCCAAATTAATTTTTGCTAACCCTCTGTTATAATAAGACTTTGAATCCCCAGGGTCAAGTACAATAGCTTCAGAAAAATCAGTAGTTGCCCCTCTAAAATCTTGGAGGTTGCATTTTGCTAATCCTCTCTTGAGGTAAATATTCGCGGATTTTGGATTAAGCACAATAGCCTTGGAATAATCTGCAATTGCTCCTTTAAAGTCTTGAAGACAAATCTTTGCATCTCCTCTATTAAGATAGCCATCGGCAGATTCTGGATCAAATACAATAGCTTTTGAAAAGTCGATGCTTGCTGATTTATAATCATGAATGGCTTGCTTTGCCAGTCCTCTGTTAAAATAAGCTCCAGCAAACTCAGGATTAAGTTCAATTGCTTCAGTAAAATCTACAATTGCTCCTATGTTGTCATGGAGACTGCATTTTGCTGATCCTCTACCACAATATGCATTGAAATGTTCGGGTTCTAATTCAATAGCCTTAGAATAGTCTGCAACTGCTCCATTAAAGTCTTGAAGAAAAACCTTTGCCAATCCTCTATTATAGTAAGCAGATGAATCATCAAAATTAAACTCAAAAGCTTTATTAAAGTCAGCGATTGCGCTGTGATAATCCTTAAGAGCGATTTTTGCACTTCCTCTGTTACAATAAGCCTCTACATTCTCAGGACAAAGCTCAATAGCCGAAGTATAATCGGCTATTGCTCCAAGGAAGTCTTGAAGGTTATCCTTTGCTGTTCCTCTCGCATTATAAGCGAAAACGTCCTCGTTATTAAGCTCTATAGCTTTTGAATAGTCTACAATTGCTCCCCGGTAATCTTTAAGGGTTGTTTTTGCATTTCCTCTGCTTAGATATGCAAATTTGTACTCATGATCAATCTCAATTGCAATATTATAATCAGCAATTGCTCCAGTTTGGTCTTGGTTATAATCCTTAGTCATTCCTCTATAGCAATAAGCACCAGCAAACTCAGGATTAAGTTCAATAACTCTGTCAAAATCAGCTATTGCTCCTCTGAAGTCTTTCAACGTCACTCTTGTAATTCCTCTGGAATAATATGAAATTTCATTCGTATTATCAAACTCAATTGCCTTGTCATAGTCTACGATCGCTCCCCTAAAATCTTTAAGAATACTTTTTACATCTCCTCTTTTGCAATAAGCATCTATGTAACCAGAATCAAACGCAATAGCCTTAGTAAAATCAGCAATTGCTCCATTATCGTCTTTTAAGGAGCATTTTTTTAATCCTCGTATGTAATACTCGTCAGCTTTTTGCCTTCGCTTTGCAGATGACATTAACAAGGGGATTTCCCAAACATTGTTTTTTTTCACAATCCAATTTTTTTGATGTGTACTATTATTTTAAGAACAAGCTCCAAACTTGTTTATTAATTTATTTGTGGCCTATCCTATTGCCATATTTTGTACTTCAAGGAAATATTAGAAGCCAGGGAATATTCAAAGTTGTCTTTTCCCATACAGCTATACGGTCCATCGGAGGCATATTACATCATATAAACAAGACCATGCTCCCTATTTATACTGCAATACTAAAAACGTGAGGATTCTCTGGAATGATATTGCTCATCAAAGGTAACTAAATAATCTAATTTTCAAATAATTACTAAAGTATTCTTAACTAATGCTTGATAAGTTGTAGCTTACCTAAATTAAAGAAGTTAAAAGCCTCATTTATGGAAAACTCATCTTAGGGACTGAAGATAAATCAATCGTATATATTGAACTCGGTGTTGATTACAATACTCACGGAATAATAAGGTTTCATTTTGAAGCTATGTTTCATAATAATCCCAAGGCTCTGCTGATCTGACTTAACGGGTATCTCCTGGATTGTATGTCTGTAAACCTTGGATCGACAAAATCCTTAAGAAATGAATGAAGTGTAGCTCACTTAACTGGTTGCAACTTTTGTAAGTTCTTAATTCTGACAATAAGACTTTATTGCCTCATATGCTTCTGAAATACCTAATTCCCCTGCGCGACTAAAATCCAAACATCCACTTTCAATCTGTGCCAATTTAATTTTTACTATGCCTCTATTATAGTAAGCCCGACCATTTTTCGGATCTAATGCAATAGCAGTATTCAAGTCGCTTAAAGCACCTCTATAATCCATCAGAGTATATTTTAGTACACCTCTTTCCAGATATGCATCTGCATTGCTTGGACCAATCTCAATAGCTTTTGAATAATCTGAAATCGCGCTTAAAAATTCCTTATTGAATGACTTGGAGAATCCTCTAAAGAAATAAGCCAATCCATATGAAGGATCAAGTTCTATTACTTTATCAAAATCAATAATGGATCCTTTATAGTCATTAAGATAGCCTTTGACAATCCCTCTAAAATAATAAGCGCCCACATAATTTGGGTCAAGTTCTATTGTCTTAGTATAATCAACGATTGCTCCCATATAGTTTTTAACTGCTCTTTCGGAATTCCCTCTGTTAAAGTAGGCTCCTGGATAGTCGTGGTCAAGATCAATTGCTTTTGTAAAATCAGTAATAGCTCCTTCATGGTCACCAAGTTCAGCCTTTGAGTTCCCCCTATTTAGAAATGCCTCAATGTAATTTGGATCTTTCTCAATAGCCAATGTATAATAAAGAATTGCACCACGAAAATCCTTTATACTATCCTGAACCATGCCTTTTCTAATGAAATCTTTTGCAATTTGGCTCTGCGCAATGAAGGGAAATAATATTAAAATAATTAAATACGTGACCCTTTTCATATCTGTGATTAATTTTTGATTTTTTAATTGGCCACTAAACCCATTTCCTGCAATAAAAAGGACGTGGACCTAAATCTTACCGTACTGTAGGTACCGCTAAGCACCCCATCCACAATAAGCAAAGCCCACGTCGTCCGTGAGCGTATGCCTATCATTCTTGTGGATGTTATTCTTAGCGGTTTTACAGTACAAGAATAATAGCGTTACGCTATTAATATTTATTTAAGGTTCTGTCTGTTTCGTCCTTTAATTTTCAATGATAAAATTATGAAATTAAGTTCATTGACACAAATTGATTTTCATCGTCCTATAAAAGTCCATTATCGGCAAAGCTGTAATAGCATCCCTCAGTAGTAATTATTAAATGATCAAGCAACTGGATATCCATTATATTTCCTGCTTCTTTTATTTTTTGAGTTATCCTTCCATCCGATTCACTCGGATTTAGGTTTCCGGAAGGATGGTTATGTGCTACAATAATACCGGAAGCACATGATTTAATAGCCGCCTGAAGTATAATCCTTACATCAGTCACGGTTCCCGAAATTCCACCCTTCGAAATCGCGATAAGTCCTAAGACAGCATTTGAGCGGTTCAGTAAGAGTACTTTAAATTCTTCGAAGTATTCAAGAGTGTTTAGATCCCATGTAGATACGAATAAATCATACGCATCCTTAGAAGAAGTAATTTTTGGACGATCAGAAGCCCTGATCCTTGATAGGTATATCAACTTTACTTCTGAAATATTATTAAGATCAACTTTATTCATTTTGTTTAGTATTAGTTTTATGAGTTAATTATGTGAATAGAATAATTCATTCACTTCCCTTATGCACCAGATTTAGTGGTTAAAAAGGATTTCCAAAAGGAAACGGAATAAATGGCTTGTGCATCGGCTTTGCGGGTTTATGCCGTAGTCTTTTGGAAACCTGTAAGGCGAAGTCCTTTTAAACCAGGATAACTTTGCATTGGGGAAATGAACAGAAGGCCGGCCACAAAAAATATTGTTGTGACCCAGTATATTTCAGTACTTAACGTGAAGAAGGCTTTAAGTCAATTGTTCGCGTTATGCTCTATATGCTATGTTTCGAGCAATAAGTCATAACTGTAACATTTAGCTATAATAATCTGGTTATTACTTCTTAATTACCTGATTACCAATCATGCCTATGAATGGTATAAAATGACCCTTAATATAGGCTTTTCTCATACTACTCTTCCTATAGTCATACAAACAATACATACTATCTAAATACAAGGACTTATATACAAGGCTATCGATCTTCTACCAAAAGTCCGAATATAACATTTATACCAATTTCAGGGTGCAAGGAGTGAACGAAGGATATGTATTTTTTCAATCTAATAGAATTCTCAAACAGGATTATAATAAGCAATAGACAGATTCCAAATATAAAATCTTACAAGATTAGTTTATACTAAATACCTGATTATTAGTTATGCCTATAAATACTGCAAAATGACCCTTAATATAGACCTTACTCCTACTAATCTTCCTATAGCTACATAGATAACTATTACCTGTTTCTTTCCCGTACTTACTTACAAGCCTATTGATCTTTTCCCAAAAGTCCAGATATATCATTTAAGCCAATTACAGGGTGCAAGGAGGGAGTAACCGCTAATGTACTTAAAACCTATAATTTCTCTCAACAGTTTTAGACTGCAAAAGCCATATTGCCTATATAAAAACTTAACAGCTTTTTAAAAAAAAAAAGGAGCTTTCGCTCCCTCTTAACAGAACAGGTTATACCTTGCTGAATCGTACTTCTTCCGATACATCAGACGGAATGGTCAGCAAATAACCTTCAGGCTCGAACACAGTAACATCACCCTCAAGAATGAAAGGACTGTTGCTGATACTCATCAGATCTTCAACGCTTGCCTGCCATTTCACCGGCTTTTCGGCTCCGGTGTCCAACTTAAAGAAACAGAATGATTTTTTCTTTCTGCCTGTCCAGCAATCGACAATTGTAGCATCGGAAATCGTAGTTTCCGGACGTGAGAAGCCCAAGATTGTCGAGGCCCTTAGGTCTCCCTTGAAATAAATTTTCTTTTCCATGATTAAATTGATTTAATTATTAGTTTTTTCGAATCGACCCAGGGGGTAGGTCGGGGGGATACCTGTCATAGATAAAATAGATATAATAGATACATAACTTTTACCTGAGATTCCTGTCTAAATAAATCGATATACTAAATGATTAAGATAGATAAGAGAATAAATATTGAAGGATTATAGCGAATTGGAGATTGTTAAGAGTTATTTACTTTTTAACGTCTTCATAAGACAAATTTCAATAAGTTAAAAATGTTAAAAATTTCATAATAGAGGTACAATTTAGAATTGAAAATGATATATTTGCGGCCTTGTAACATAGCATCTATTATATAACGAACTATGCATTATGAAGTATCTTATTGATTATAAAACAATTAAAATTCTTTTTTAAAATCAAACTAATTTTGTTACAAGTTGTTGTATATCCAAGAATTCTTATTAACTTGTAACATATATCTAAGTCGATAACCCAGACGAACTATTACCTCACCTGAAAAGAACCCTGAATTAATAATTAAACCCATGGAATCAAATGCAATAATTGGTAGAAATGTAAAAGCTTACAGGGAAAAATTACATTATACCCAGGATATAATTGCTAATTTTCTTGGCGTAAAAAGAGAAGTAATAAGCTATTATGAAAATGGCAAACGCGAGATCGATTTAATCAAACTGGAAAAACTCGCAGACTTATTCAATGTTGAATTGCAAGATTTAATTTCAGAAGATTCTGCCATTAATGAGCTCGATTTTGCTATTGCATTCAGAACAGAAGGTCTTGATGAAGCTGATCTCACTCAAATCAGTGAATTTCAAAAAATCATCAAGAATTTTATGAAAATGCAAGCAATCCTAATAAAGAATGCCAGTTAATTATCATCTTCAAAAAGAAGCAACTCACTTAAGGAATCTTTGGGAAATTGGACCCACTGATCCTGTAAGACTATCGAGCTTAATCTTGAAACTAAATACTTTGGTCGTTTTTAAACAATTAAGTACAAGGTTTTCAGGAATGTCTTACAAGGTCGCTGATTTTAGTTTTATGCTCATTAATTCAGAGCATCCCATTGGCCGACAGAATTTCACTATTTGCCATGAATTGTACCATATATTTGTTCAAACAGATTTCTCACTGCATTCTTGCATTATAGAGGGATTTGATAAAAAGAATAAGACTGAATATGCCGCGGACATGTTTGCATCATTTTTTCTTTTACCTGAAGACGGAGTTCTTAGACTTATACCAGAAAACGAGCTGAAAAGGAATAAAATAACTCTACAAACTATTCTTAAGATTGAACAGTATTATAGATGTTCTCGTTCTGCACTTCTGTATAGGTTAGAGAACCTCGAATTGATCTCTGTTAAAGATTATGAAGATTACAGATTCGATGTTTCCAAGAATGCAAAACAATACGGATATGACACGGCCCTTTATCATTCTGGGAGGCATGGTCACGTTTATGGGGAATATGGGGTGATCGCAAAAAAGCTTTTTGATGATGAAAAAATCTCAGAAACTCACTATCTTTCCTTATTAAAAGACATTGGGATAGATATTGATGACGAGAATAATGGAGAATAATCCTGATCCGCAACACAAAATACTTCTTGATGGTGACGTAATTAGCCATTTTATCAAAGGCGAATTATTTGACCTTTTACCCCAACTCTATCCCGACAGGCTAATAATTTTAGATATAGTTAAATCTGAAATTTATCATCGGAAAGGATGGCCCCAAATAATTGAAAAATTGATCAAAAAACACAATATTCAAGAAGCAATATTCCCAGAAGATATTGAATATAAGAAGGAATTTGCATACCTGGTTTCAATATATGGTTTAGGATTAGGCAGGGGTGAAAGCGCTTGCCTCGTTTATTGCAGATTCAATCAAGATACTTTAGCGAGCAGTAATTTAAAAGACATCCATAGATATTGTTCTTTACACAAAATTGATTATTTGACGACAGCAGATATACTCTTTGAAGGATTTATAAAGAAGATCATTACTAAAGAGGACTGTGATTCTTTTATCGTGAAAGTCAAGGAAAAGGGAAGTAAATTTCCATTCGGGACTATGCAAGATTTGATTGATGCAAAAAATAAACTATAATCCAGAATACTCATAGGGTGAGTGAATCCCAAAATTGTCGAGCCCTTAGGACTTCCTCGAAATAAATTTTCTTTTCCATGATTTAATTGATTTAGTCATTATTTTTTAAAATTCGACCCAAGGGTTAGGTTGGGAGGATTTTTGGCAGGGGGACAATTTATAGAACCCTTTAATAATTAAGCAATGATCTGCATATTGGATGTAGGAATGTAGGCAGAGGATTAAAAAGCTCTGATATTAATAAGGGGTTTTAGAAATAGACTAAATTTTCAGCTCCTGTTCATCTTTCAATTCTAATATCGGTAAATTGAGGGAGTGTAAATAATTTTGTGTAAATGAAATGGTAGCTGCATTAGGGACCCCAACCGGACTGGAGCCGGAAATCGAGCTCAAAGTCCGGTTGGTTAAACAGAAAATGTATAATTTTAACCTAATTTGCAGCAACATGAGTGAAAATGAGTTATTTAAAATTCCAGAAGAAGCCTTAAAAAAGATTAAGACACAAGAGGAGTTTGAGTCTTACTTTCAGGAGCTTTACAAACAAGGAGTAGAAGCTCTTCTGAAGGCAGAAATCGGTGAACATCTTGGTTATCCTAAACACGATCCTTCCGGGAAAAACAGTGGCAATAGCCGTAATGGTTCTAGTCGTAAGACCTTGAAGACAAACCTCGGAGAAGTTCCACTGGATGTACCCAGGGATCGCAATGCAACCTTTGATCCGATTATTGTTCCCAAACATCAACGCATGTCACAGAAGATTGAACATGCTATTATTACGATGTATTCCAGAGGGATGAGTACCCGTGATATCGAAGCTACCATAAAAGAGATATATGGTGTTGAAGTAAGCGAAGGTTCTGTATCTAACATTACCAGTGCAGTTCTTGAGGACATAAAAGAATGGCAACAGCGACCGCTTGAGCCTGTTTACTTTGTTGTCTGGATGGATGGTATTGTCGTTAAAGTACGTCAAAACGGAAAAGTCCAGGGTAAAACCATATACTTAATGATCGGGCTCAAACAAACCGGCTTAAAAGAAGTTTTAGGCATGTGGATAAGCGAAACGGAGAGTGCATCTTTCTGGCTCAACGTCCTGACAGATATAAAAGCCAGGGGTGTTAAAGATATCCTGATCGCAAGCACTGATAATCTGACCGGTATCAGGCAGGCGATTAAGACCGCTTTCCCTAATACAATTACTCAGTTGTGTGTTGTCCATCAAATACGGAACAGCACTAAATATGTTGTATGGAAAGACCGAAAGCAGTTCATCTCCGATTTAAAGAATGTTTATGGCGCAATCAATATAGATATGGCTTATGATGCTCTTGAAGAATTTGCTAAAAAATGGGGCTCAAAATATGCATATGCCATAAAATCCTGGAGAGATAACTGGGATGAACTTACTGCTTATTTTGATTACCCAATGGAGATCCGCAGGATCATCTATACTACTAACGCTATCGAAAGTCTCAACAGTTCCATACGAAAATACACTAAAACAAAAACAGTTTTTCCTGATGATCAAGCGGCATTAAAGTCTGTATATCTGGCAATTGCGAATATCGAGAAAAAATGGACAATGCCAGTAAGAGACTGGGGTTCTGTTATTAATCAATTAATCATTAAATTTGAAGACAGATGTGGCGTTCTTTAAAACCTGCAGTTACCAGTTTACACAAAAATTTTCACAGGCTCTTGAAATGAATAAGGGCGATGTAGTTGTGGCCCAGGACGGCCAAAAAGTAATTGCACTGGGTATTGTTATTGACGATTATCTCTTCCAATCAGAGTTACATTTTCCACATACAAGATCTGTAGATTGGAAAGTAGTTAATCCGGATAATCTAATAAATCAACAGGGTCTTAGAACTACTGTTTTTGAAATAGATGATCCTGTTGTTATAAATAAAATTGACAAGTTTTTATTTGGAACCGCAATCATTGAGTCCAATAATATTGACGATTCACCCCTAAATACCATTCTTTATGGTCCTCCTGGAACCGGAAAAACTTACCAAACCATTGATTATTCCGTTAAAATCGCCGCTCCTGAAAAATATAGGGAGGGTGACCATAAAAAGAATAAAGTCATATATGAAGAGTTGAACCGTGAGGGGCAAATTGTATTTACTACTTTCCATCAGAGTATGTGCTATGAGGACTTTATTGAGGGAATAAAGCCGAAAAGTGATGAAAGTGGTAATCTTACCTATTCTGTAGAAGACGGGCTTTTTAAGCAACTTGTAATCAACGCAGCATTTGAATTTGTTGGAGAAAAGTCTTCTTATGCTTCAAAATCATTAAGTTTCAGTAATGCTTATGATCGGCTTATCGACGAAGTAAATGAAAAAGTCGGAAATAATGTAGAGTTTACTCTAAAGTTAAAATCAGGGGCTGAGTTGGAAATAGTTGAAATAACCAGTGGCAATAATTTCCAAGTTCAGCATAAAAATGGTTCACGTACCTATACTGTGTCACGCAGGAGGCTTGAGAAACTCTTTTCTGAACTTCCTGATCTTGAAAGTATCTCAAACATTAATGAGGAAGTCAGGAACGTAATTGGAGGAAGTAATGCATCAGCTTACTGGGCAGTATTGAAAAAGCTCAGGAGCTACAGGGGAGAAATTCAAACTGCTGGTAAAAAATATTCCTATGAGGATAAAGCAGCTGCAGTTGATAAACTTCTTCCCGAGGATATTGTATTTACCGGAAAAGAGAAGCGATATGTTATGATAATTGATGAGATAAACCGAGGTAATGTATCCCAGGTATTTGGTGAGCTCATAACATTAATTGAGGAAGATAAACGATTTGGGAAAGATGAAAGGTTGCCTGCTAAGCTACCATATTCACGTTCAAGATTCTTTGTACCACCAAATTTATATGTAATTGGCACAATGAATACTGCTGACAGAAGTGTAGAAGCTCTTGATACTGCTTTGAGACGAAGATTTTGTTTCAGTGAAATGGTGCCATTGTATGATCTTGATGGAATGGAAAAAGTGATAGCTGATTTTAGGGTCTCAGATCTCCTTGAAACAATAAATGGCAGAATAGAAAAATTAATTGACAGAGATCACAGAATAGGCCATTCATATTTTCTTGGACTTGAAAGTTCCGATGATCTGATGAAATTATTTAAACATAAGGTAATACCTCTGTTACAAGAATATTTCTATGGTAACTATGAAAAAATGGGACTTGTTCTTGGCAGTGGTTTTATAGACAAACTTCCCGATGAAAAAGTAAAATTTGCTCGTTTCCCAGCAGATGAGAATGATTTTAATGACAAAGTGATTTATCGGATAAACGAGATGCCACTCAAGGATAAGGATGAATTTGAAAAGGCTCTGGTTTTACTAATGAATAATTAAATGATTTGATTTGAACCAGGTAAAAGAAAATAATGTCTTTCAGACTTTTGAACATGCCTCTTACAACATTAAAAATGAAGGAAGAGAAGGGAAACTATTACCTCCAGATTTGTTTGAAGCACTTAAGAGTTATGCCGGTGAGAAGGAACTTCCTTGGTATACTCTGACGGCTAACGGGGTAAGATTCCACCAATATGTCGGAGCTCTTCAAATAGGGAGATACTGTATTGAGGTATTGCCTAAAATTGACCGTAACCAGAGAAATGAAGAATCGGCTCAAATGGTTCTTATAAATATGTTGAAGCAATCTGGGTATATAACTGTAAAATCACCTACAGAGTCCAGCCTTAAACTGAAGCAAAATTTTATCCTTGAAACTTATGTCCAAATGTTTCTGGACGAAACATGGCAGATTATTCATAGGGGACTAATAAAATTTTATCATAATAAAGAGGGGAATAATTATTCTCTAAAGGGAAGTCTGGTTTTTAATAAACATATAAACAAAAACAATACACATGCTGAGAGATTTTATGTACGTTTTAATACCTACGACCGAGAACATCCATTGAATAGGGTTCTTTATAAAACACTACTTCTGATAAGTAAACTTTCTATCAACCAGGAGGCGATAGCCGGTTCCAAAGCACAGTTAGATCTATTACCTGAACTGAATGATATAAAAGTAAGTGATGAATTCTTCAAGAAAATAAATTATAACAGGAAAACAGAAGCGTATAGGAAAGCAATTAATATAGCAAGATTACTGCTTCTGAATTATCACCCCGATTTGTCTTATGGCAAAAATAACGTACTCGCTCTTATGTTTGACATGAATGATGTTTGGGAGACGTGGGTTACAAGAAGACTTGCAATAGTATCAAAAAAACATAATAAAGGCTTGTTTATCAGAGCCCAGGCGAAAAAGATTTTCTGGACCGGAATAACAGGTGAAAGAGTAAAGCAGAAACCGGATATAGTTATAGAAGAAAATGAAAACCCAATATTCATTATAGACACAAAATGGAAAATAATTGATAGAAGACCTTCAGAAGACGACATCCGACAAATGTTCGCTTATAACAGGTTATTTGGAACCTCAATTGCATTTCTTGCATATCCTGGAGAGCTAAGACATATTCATGGGGAGTTTTATGATCCTGAGGAGAATGGGGAATGCGGCCTTTCTTTTATCCCTTTTCTTGATCACGGTAGACTTTCGAGCCAGGGCATAGAACAGTTCTTTCTTGAGTCCTACAACCATTATCTAAAGAAAATATCAGATCAATCCTAAATGAACCATTACCAATTTAAAGAGGCAATATACCCTATTGCAAAACTTGGAGATAATTATCTATAAATTCTGAAATATAGACTATCAAAGGTCGGAAAAGGATTAGGAGTATTAGCTATCAAGATAGAAATGAAGGGCTTAAAGCTATGATCTGTTGCACAAAATTCACCTATACGAACTGAAATTTGTGCAAATACCAATTTTCTGCAATTATCATTAATCAATTGTGGTCGCAAAGGCCGCACTCACAACGCTGATATTTTTCAGAAAACGTCGACGGTCGGTGATATTGAACGCATTCTGTCCATTGAAATCGGTTGTCATATTTCCCTATATTAATTTTGTGTCAAGAGACTCGTAGTTGTTGAATGTACTTTTACTGTATTCATTGTGAATGTAACGCTTACTTGCAAACAACTCTCTTTTGAGGATTCATTTCTTTGGACTCTTCAACGCGCTGTTTGGGTGCAGTATTACTTTGGTCCAGCCGTTATCCCGTGCGTCGAA
>OCZT010005391.1_pt1 | contig 12781 bp, 11 predicted proteins | sample 1539031 | NCBI WGS metagenome assembly OCZT01 (sample SAMEA3539308, study PRJEB22396) | soil metagenome | biome: tundra; feature: field; material: soil | place: USA | collected 2010-05 | depth 0.15 m | reverse complement strand
GCAACTGTAAAACCGCAGGTCACAGTCCTCCGGCGTACTCAACCGAACGCCAGTGCCACCGGGTACGCGTTCGTGCAGAACCTCCGTCGCGGCTATTATGAACTCGCCACCGATGTACCCGACTACCATCGGTTCTGCGAAGTATTTGACCAGTTCGCGATGGCTATCTGACCAGCCGGTTATCTCCCTCATCGTGCTCCGCCATACGCATCGGGCGGCCAATTCAGCACTGCTCGTCGACATGAGCTCAATTACGGTGTGGACGCAAGCCATGATTTACTAAACGCGTCCTGGTTAACAAGATAACCGTTAACATAATTCCATGTCTGCTGCTCGCCAACGACAGATGCGTTCGTCCAGCCGTTAAATGGTGCGGCATATGTTAGTGAAGGATAGCCAGGTGGTGTAGCAGCGTTTGCATTCCAGTCGATAAGCGGTGACATCCAGAGCGGAAGGTTATCAAACTCAGTTGAGTTACCTGCAATAGCGTGATAGGCACTAGCCCACGTATAAAGAGCTGGTGTGATACCGGTTTGCCTAACGCCACTCACAATAGCCCGCGTAGGTGCCACACCTGGCTGCGCTTCAATATCAAGAACGTAAAAATCCATCTGCGCATCAAGCGCACTGCCAAGGCCGGTTATGCCGGTATGCCACGCAAGCACGTTACGGTTATAGATCGCAAACTGCAGACCAGCCTTAAGAGCTTCCTTAATCTGAGCTACCGCTTGCGGATCCAGTACAGCACCGTTGCCCGGCAGTGCGTGATTGGCTGGACTCATCTCTGAGTCCCACATCACATCATCGGTGATGTAAAGCTTGTAACCTTCTTTGGCGAAATCATCGAACTGAGCTTGCGTGATGAACGGGTTACCGCATGCAGTGGAGCAGGTATCGAACGCCTTCACCGCGGCGGGTTCCGCGGCTGCTGGTTTTGCAGGTGGTTTTGCAGGCGCGCACGCGCTAGTACAGTATACGAAGACCAGAAAGAGTACAGCTCGGGCGTACAGCATTTCAATTGCTACCTTCCGATGCTTGGAGTCTTATGCAAAACTCAGTTTGAAGAAATACATGCCAATGGCAGCGCGAAACGAGGACAAGAAGGTCTTCAACGGCCTCCTGTAATCGGTGAAGAGAATCCGCCACGTTTTGAGTCCGGCGATGGCTCGCTCTACGGGAGCACGCAGGGAGCTGATCTGATTATTGTAGTCATGCTCGCGCATGTACAATTCACGGTCTTGGGGTTTGCGCACCGGCGTGGTGATGTAATCAGTCCCGATGAACCCCTTGTCCCCGAAGACTCCGCCAGCCGCTTTGAGAATCTCCTCGGATTCGGATTCTTTCAGCTTAGCCATGTCGTGCCGATTTCCAGGAACTGGTTCTGACACGAAGATGATGTCGCCCGAGAGATTCGTCATAATCAGGGACCCGTGACCCGTCGTCTTATATTTTCCAGACCACAATTCACGCTCATGTGCCCACGACCAGCATGGCCACAGGGTGCCGTCTACCAGGGCTATCGCACCCTTGGCAGCCTTGGCGGCATCCTCAGCGGACGGCCGGAACTCCGCAGTTGCCTGCTCTGTTAATGGCGTCAGTAGCGTGATGTACCGGGAGATCGTGGACTGATCGACATCGAATATCTCCGCCCAGATGTCCTCGGTGATGTTATTGCGGGCGTACCCGCAGGTGACGATAAGTGCCTCGCGCAAGGCAAGCTCCCTTGGGCGGCCGTTTCCCTTATCCCACAGGTGCAGCGTGTCGTAGTGCGCGGACTGGAGCTTAACAACCGTCGCTGCGAGAAAGTCCAGCGAGTAGAACCGTCTCGCGCAGTCCAGCATGAGCCCCCGTGTCATGACTGCTCCTTATGGTGTGTCTGATGACGGAAAGGTGGAAAGCGTACTCGGAGCATACCCGTCGTGATGCAGCCAGAGGCTGTAGTCGATGTCCGCATTCTTTGTGCACGTTGTGTCGTTAGCGTCCGTTGACGCGCTCAGGTGATGCGTATTCATATACCGGACGATGGCCGGCAGCGCACGGATCATGTTGGGCTCGGTGGAAAGCTGCCTATCTCCCGAGCCATCATGGAAGGTCACCAGGTCACCAGCGTGGAGCGGTGGCTCGTATCCCTGGAACGAATACCCTTTCGTGATGTTGCTGACGATCGCAGCGGTTGAGACGCCGGTCGTTGCATTCCAGTCACGCGAGTCCAGGCAGCCGTTGTACCCTTCGAACGGGTTGAGCGACAGGCCGAGACTGTTGCCGATCTGCTGATCAGGGTTGGAAAACGCACCGAACGGCGGCTTCCAGATGGTCGGCTTCGGCACGCCATCAGCGGCGATGATGTTCTCGGTCTCAGTCAGTTGCTGACGCACCTGGCTGGCGGAGATCTGCGTAAAGTTCGGGAGATTGTATGAGTGGTTGGCGACGACATCGCCATCCAGGTACTCATCCCTGGTCAGCCCGGGATTAGCCTGCATCTTGTCGCCCAGGTTGTAGAACACGACATGCAGATGCAGTGCCTTCAGCATGGCCAGCAGGTTCGCGGTGTAGATGCCGGGCCCGTCATCCCACGTCAGGACGACCGACCCGCCGGAACCATTGTTGTCCAGCGGCTGGACGCCTGCGGTCGACACCCACGCGGAGGCGGCAGGAGGAACGATGCCCGCGAAGACCAGGAACAGCACGCTGGCGAGTGCCCCAATGGCCCAGGACGGAAGCCTATTCGTCATCTCTCCCGCTTGGGTATGAGCGTCGCGATGGCGGACGCGGCTGTGAATGCAGTGAGTGCCACGATGATTATCCAGAAGACACTCATGCCGGTAATCCCGGTTGCCGGGACGGTAAGCGTGCCAGCCCCAACCCCCGTCTTCGAAAAGAATGCGGTCAGATTGATCTTGCCATACATTTCTCTTCCACCTTTCGTCCTCTCTGGCCCCGGACTTCTCCCCAGCGGCCCTGTCTGCCAGTCAGGTGCTTAACGATTCCTACTGCTGTCGCCGCAGTCACCCAGTAAGCGAAGAGCATGTCCGGGATTGTACTGGCCGCGAGCAGCATAGCCTTCCACCCGAGGCGCTTGACGGTAACGATTCGCGAGGCGACGTAGAGCCCGGTGACCGGGATCACCCACCAGGCAAAATGCGCGTGCCCCGCAAGGACCGAGTGCGCGATAACGGCCATCCAGCCGGCCCACAGGAGCGTGGAAATGGCCCAGAGCCCGGTACTGAGCCAGGGGACGGCGGTAACCCGCGTGAATCCGTACCGTGCGATGGCCTCGAAGTAGCCACGGCCCCATCGCTGGCGCTGGATGTACAGCAGCCCCAGGCTGGGCACGGGTGCGGTTGTCACAATGCAGTTGGCCGGCTTCAGCAGCTTGATGCGCAGATGCTTCAGCGCGAACGTCAGCATCCAGTCTTCGGTCCAGGTATCGGGCACGAAGATCTGGCCTTCCTTTGCCTCTACACGGCGCAGAGCGCTCACCTTGAACACCGTGCCCTGCCCGCTCATGCAGCAGCCAGCCTTACCGTGCTTGCGTCCCATGTACCGGCGGTCGCGGGCGAACTCAAGCGCCTGGAGACGCTCCAGCAGGTTGCCCTTTAACTCCACGCCATGATTGCTGGAGACACCGCCAAGCTCCGGGTCGCGCAGGAAATGGCGCTCCGCATTCCGCAGAAAGCTGTAGTCGACGGTCACGTCGGCATCCATGCACAGGACCAGGTCATCAGACTTGAGGTCCGGCAGGACAGCGTCCAGCGCCTGGTTCAGCGCGCCCGCCTTGCGGCCTGCGCACTGCGGGATGTCCATGACGTCCACGCCGGGAAACGACAGTGCTACCTCGGCCGTCCGGTCAGTGGTGTTGTTGGTAACGACCAGAATACGATCGGGTGGCCGGGACTGGCCGAGTACCGATTCAAGTGTGGGCGCGATCTGCGCCTCTTCGTTATACGCAGGTATTAACGCGATGATCTTCACGCCGGTCACCTGCGCGCATCGACGGCGCGAGGAAGGAGCCGTGTAAGGTTCCGGCTCCTGCTCGTCAATCCCCGGCATGGCGGCAAGGCGCTTCTCCAGCACCGGCACTGAACAAGACAGCAGAGCCTCCAGGCCCGCAAGCTGCGTGTCACCCGTCAGGCCACCCGCGGCTCCATCGTCAAAGAGCCGGGGATTAGGCACGGTTATGGTCCTGTCCTGCACTGCACCAGAGTGCGCCCACAGCGCATCCACGCCTGGCGCGCTTCGATGGCGGCCCACTGCGCTTACCCGGGCCTCGCCACCGAGCTGACCCATGCCGATCCGCGTCGAAGAGTGCAGATCCGGCTGTTCGCGGCCCCACTCGGGCCGCGACGGCAACGCAGCGCGGCCGCCTTCCAACCGGCCACCGGCGAACCGAGACCCGTTCGTGGAATGTTTACCATGTCGCGCGGGAACAGCATTCACCTGTATCAAGTCCCCCCCTGGGTAGTCTGTGCAGCTGTCCTGTTCACAGGGGCCTAACCGTCCGGTCCTTAGCCCTCTCGAAACCAACGGATAGTAAAAGGGCTAGACGTCGCACATCAAGCCCAAAAACACGATCTAACCGGAATATAGACGCCCAAGCTATCGGATGGGTTTACACGATGAGTGCCCTTGGGTTGTGATAGTGAATGGGCCAAGATGCAATGTTTCATGCCCAAACCGCCGCCTCGTCGCTATAGTTATGGTTCATTAGTTGAGGTCGGTTTTGTGCTTACTTGTCCGGCCGTTGTCAGCTTTGTGCACATCGAGCACCTGGCCGCCGTCAACGGGTACACCACTCTCGCCGCGTACCTGCTGCCGCTGAGCATCGACGGCACGGTCGTGGTCGCTTCGCGAGCCTTTACACGGCGGCCACGGTTGGAGGGATGACAGCCACCAGGAGGACGGGGAAGGAGAAGGAGAAGGAGAAGGGCACGAGCCATCAGCTCGGCTCGGGCCAAGATCGCCGTGCCTGTGAGCGCGGTACGGTCACGGCGCAGGTGAAAGGTCCGGTGGTGGTAACAAGCGCCAGGGGCGTGAGGGTGCGAGTCGTTGTGTATGAGTGGGAGCCACGCTGGAAGCCACCGGGACGAACAACCCTCACGGACTACGGACTTGCATGAACAGCGGGCAGGAACGCGTCCGAGGTCACGAACTGAACTGAACGGCTCTGGCCACACATGCGGGTATCTGCGGATCAGAAGGTCTTCGGCGCGGCAAGCGGAAGGTGCAAGCGTCCTGGCTGGGCTCAGATCCTGGGGATGGCCCGCTGAGTGTCCGTGTCCGCCCCTCCAGCCTCAAGCGTGACTGCGACCGCAGGGCAACGAGCACAGGTGAATAGTGCCGGGTGCACGTACACGCGAAGTCACGCTTGACCCCGGAGATGGACACTCCGGCCAGAAACCACGGGGCAGGGGCAAGCCTGCCCGGACCGGACGCGGGCCATCCCCTGCACGGTGCGGGCCGTCACCGGGCCGCCTCCAGCGGGAACAGGCAAGCCGTTCCGCACCCGGACCGGAATAGGACCCCCACACCACGCACAAACCCGCATCACGGCCGCACACCCGTGTCCCCGGCCGCGCCTGACAGCAACGGTGACAGCAACAGCAGCAGCCAACCACAGGCATCAACGGTCGGCAGCACCCAAGGACGCTCGCACGATCCTTGCCAACTTGGGATACGCCACGCCTGAAAAGCGGAAGGTCGGCGGTTCGACCCCGCCCCTGACCACCCCTTCTGAGCAGGATAAACGCCCGGACCATGATCACGGTCCGGGCGTCTTGACGACAACGCTGACGACAACCTCTCTCAATTAGATCTTGAAGGATGCTGTGCAAGTCCCACACGTTCAACCTTGTTTTCGGCATGACCAGAGGCCTCTGGAATCGCGGGGCCGGGCCTGGCATGGATCTCAGCTCTGAGTCAAGGCGGCCCAGAGGGCCGCTCGCGCCGCCGACGCGGCGGCCTCGCCTGCGCTCCCGCTCCGGCGGGCAAGACGCCGGTCGGCTGGCGCGAAAACCCAAAACCTTGCAGGCCGCCATGACCTAGACGCTCACGGCTGTTCAGTTCGACGGCCAGCCCGAAGTCGGCGGCCCGATCGACCCCGACTCCGAGGCCCATGACCTGATCATGAGCGTGTTCGGCGGCATGTCCAAAGGCGAGCGGACCCGGATCAAGCTGCGGGTCCGCGCGGCCATGGCCGCCCAGGCCGCGATCGAGGGACGATTCCTCGGCGGACGGCCGCCCTACGGCTACCGGATCGCCGACGCCGGACCGCACCCCAACCCCGCCAAGGCCGCCGACGGCAAGCGCCTCCACAAGCTCGAACCCGACCCCGAGACCGCCCGGGTGGTCCGGCGGATCTTCGCCGAGTACCTCGACGGGCGCGGACTGTTCGCCATCGCCGAGGGACTGACCCGCGACCGGATCCCCTCCCCGTCCCAGCACGACGCCGCCCGCAACACCCACCGCACCGGAGAGGGATGGGCCAAGAGCGCCGTCCGCGCCATCCTGCGCAACCCCCGCTACACCGGCCGGCAAGTCTGGAACAAGCAGCGCAAGGACGAGATCCTCCTCGACGTCAACGACGTCGCCCGCGGCTACGAGACCCGGCTGCGCTGGAACGACACCGGGCAGTGGATCTGGTCCGACACCATCGCCCAGGAGCCGCTCGTCTCGGCCGAGGACTTCGAGGCCGCTCAGGCCATCATGGCCGGCGCCGGGCGCGCCCGGCAGGCCAGCCACGAGACCCGCGAGCGGGTCCGCAACCCCTACGCCCTGCGCGGCCGGCTGTACTGCGGATTCTGCGAGCGCCGAATGCAAGGCCAGTACAACCACGGCGTCGCCTACTACCGGTGCCGGTACCCGAAGGAATACGCCCTCGCCAGCCACGTCCGCCACCCCGGCAACGTCTACCTCCGCGAAGCCGACGTCCTGCCCGCCATCGACAGATGGCTCACCGTCATCTTCGCGCCCCACCGGCTCACCCGCACCATCGCCGAGATGCAAGCAGCCCAGGCCACACCCGAGCCCGCCGCGCCAGCTCCGGACACCCAGGCCACTCTCGCCGACTGCGACGCCCGCCTCGCCCGCTACCAGGCCACCCTCGACGCCGGGGGCGACCCCCAGACCATCGCCGAATGGACCCGCCAGGTCAAAGCCGAACGCGCCGCCGCACTCGCCCGCGACGCCACCCAGACCCTCCGCAACCCCAGCCGCCGGCTCACCGACGACGACATCCGCACCCTCATCACCGCCCTCGGCAACCTGCGCGACGTCATCCGCGACGCCACCCCCGCCGAGAAGGCAGCCATCTACGACCAGCTCGACCTCAAGGTCACCTTCAAGCCCGGAGAAACAAAAATCCGGGCCGAAGTCACCATCGGCCCGGAGAACTATGCAGAGCATGCGGAGCAATGTGGGGATACGGGTCGTGTCCGAGGGGGGACTTGAACCCCCATGCCCTTTTGGGGCACTAGCACCTCAAGCTAGCGCGTCTGCCTATTCCGCCACCCGGACGTACGCCGGAGCACGGCGATGCCGTGCCGGCCGCCTCACGATAGCAAATCCCGGCCGATCACGGCGAAGTGAGCTGATCTGCCCGGCCAAACCCGCTCCCTACACCACCGGACGGCGTCACGTCGCCCGGGCCGGCGCCGGAGTGCCGGCCGAGGCTCCCGTGGCGCAGCGCGAAATGCGACCATGGGCAGGTGACGCAGAACCCGGCCACGGCGGCCCCCACCGCGCAAGATGAAGTCGCGGGCCTGTGCAGCGACCTGATCAGGATCGACACGTCGAACCGGGGAGACCACTCCGGGCCTGGCGAGCGCGCGGCCGCGGAGTATGTCGCCGGGCTGCTGGACGAGGTCGGCGTGGAGTCGACCATGCTGGAGTCCCATCCGGGCCGGGCGAGTGTGGTGGCCCGCATTGCGGGGGAAGACGCGCAACGCCCTGCCCTGCTCATCCACGGCCACCTCGACGTTGTCCCCGCGGACGCAGCGGACTGGCGCGTGCCTCCTTTCTCCGGCGAAATCACCGGCGGGTGCGTCTGGGGCCGTGGCGCTGTGGACATGAAGGACGTGGACGCGATGACCCTCGCGGTGATCCGGCAGCGGCAGCGCGAGGGCCGCCGTCCGCCCAGGGACATCGTGCTCGCCTTCGTCGCCGACGAGGAGGCCGGCGGCAAATGGGGGGCCCGCTGGCTGGTGGACAACCACCCGGACCTCTTCGACGGGGTCACCGAGGCGATCGGCGAGGTCGGCGGGTTCAGTGTCACGATCGGCGGCCGCCGTCTCTACCTCCTGCAGACCGCCGAGAAGGGCATCGCCTGGCTCCGGCTCACCGCGCGCGGCACCGCCGGCCACGGGTCCATGCTGCAACCGGACAATGCTGTGACGGAAATCGCCGAGGCCGTGAGCCGGCTCGGCAGGCACGACTGGCCGGTGCGGCTAACCCCGGCGGTCGAGGCATTCCTCCGTGAGGCCTGCGACGCTCTCGGTGTCGAGTTCATGCCCGACTCGTGGCCCCAGGTGCTCGGCAAGATCGGTTCGCTGGCCCGGCTGACCGGGGCCACTCTGCGCAACACCACCAACCCCACCGTCCTCAACGCTGGGTACAAGGTCAATGTGGTTCCACAGGTGGCGTCTGCGGAGCTGGATGGTCGTTTCCTCCCCGGCCATGAGGAGGACTTCCTGTCCGAGGTGGACAACCTGCTCGGGCCAACCGTGCACCGCGAGTTCATCCATCACGACATCGCGGTGCAGACCACCTTCGACGGCGACCTGTGCGATGCGATGATCTCCGCCGTGATCTCCGAGGACCCGGCCGGGAAGGTCGTCCCGTACTGCCTGTCGGCGGGCACGGACGCGAAGTCTTTCAGCCGGCTCGGCATCAGGTGCTTCGGGTTCGCCCCGCTGCAGCTTCCGCCGGACCTTGACTTCTCCGGGATGTTCCACGGGGTGGACGAGCGGGTCCCCGTCGATGCGCTCCGGTTCGGCGTGCGTGTCCTGGACTCCTTCCTCGATCGCTGTTAGGGCGTGTCTCGTGGATCTTGGCGACGCGCAGCAGGCCGAAGATCTGCGAGACACGCCCGGGCGGCCTGGTGGACGTGAACCGCTGCAGGTGCGGTGTTTTCCTGAAATCAGCCGATGAGCACTTTGGGTAGTGTTATCGTTACGCACTGTGCGAGACTGGTTCTGCCGGGCTAGGAACCTGCCGCGGGCGCCCGGACGGACATGCCCGCACGAACCGGTCTGCGACGAGGAAGGTCGGCTGAGAGCCGGTGCCGGACCATGACCCCGGGCTGCGCGTGAGTGTCCGTGTATAAGGCGCGGGCGTGCCGCGACGTGGCCAGGACCGTCGGCATCAGCGTCCCGGAAGATCGTCGCGGCCGACGGTGGTCACCACCCCGCTCAGGCGGCCACGGTCAGCTGGACTGCCACCGTGTCCTGGGCTGACCGTGGCCGCAGTGACCACCTGCCGTCGGCCGGCCGGCGGCGCGTTGCCTGGCCGGAGCGCCGGGGCCGGGATGACGGAGAACGAGGAGTGATCAGTGCGCAGCAGAGCGGGGTGGCCAGCGGCACGCACGGTGCCCGGCCGCGGCATTGGGGCTGACGCCGGCGTCGCGTTCGATGCGCAGTGGTCAAAGCGTCCGAACGGGGCGTATGATCGGCCGCCGCAGGGTTGCCTTCCTGCTGCCGTCCGCGTTCAGCCGGAGCCTGGCAAGTTCCCAGTAACCGTATTCTGCGTGATCAGTGAGGATGCGCCGCGCAGCGTCCCGTGACGTTCCGCGCGGCAGGTGGAGCACGAGGTAGGAATACTCGGCCATCAGTACTCATTGTGCGCGGGGAGCGCTGTGATTCAATCGGCGGCGGGAAAAAAAATCGCCGGAACGGCGATCCGGGGGGTGCTTGCCGGGGGAGGACGGGGCGCTCGCCGGGCCTGCGGGGAACACCCGCGACCCACGGCGGAGTTGTTGAGGGTAACGGATGGGGGGACCATGACGAGGGCTGGGAAAGGGTACCGGGCTAGAGGGTGAAGAGCGTGCCAGCAACCGCGGGTGCCGTCGCAAAGGCCGCGACGGGTAAGAAGGGCGTCACGGCCAAGAAGGCGGCGGCGGCCAAGAAGGCCGCGGCCAAGAATGGCGCTGCCGGTGCCATCGGCGCTGGCCGGAGGCTCGTGATCGTCGAGTCACCGCACAAGGCGCGCACTATCGCGGGTTTCCTCGGCCAGGGGTATGTGGTCGAGTCGAGTATCGGCCACATACGTGACATGCCGGACAAGGCCGCGGAGATCCCGGAAAAGTACCGCAAGGAGCCGTGGGCCCGGCTCGGCGTCAACGTGGACGAGGGGTTCGAGGCGCTCTACGTCGTCCATGCGGACAAGAAGTCGCAGGTGTCCAAGCTGAAGTCGCTGCTGAAGGACGCCGACGAACTCCTGCTGGCCACTGATGAGGACCGCGAGGGCGAGGCCATCGCCTGGCACCTGCTCGAGGAACTGAAACCGAAGGTCCCGACCCACCGGATGGTTTTCCACGAGATCACCCCTGAGGCGATCGCCCAGGCCGTGGCGAACCCCAGGGACCTCGACCATGGCCTGGTGGACGCGTACCAGACCCGGCGGGTGCTGGACCGGCTCTATGGGTACGAGGTCTCGCCGGTTCTCTGGAAGAAAGTCATGCCCAGGCTGTCGGCGGGGCGGGTCCAGTCGGTCGCCACCCGTCTCGTTGTCGCCAGGGAGCGCGAGCGTATGGCGTTCCGTACGGCGAGGTACTGGGACCTCGAGGCGGTGTTCGCCGCCGCCAGCGAGGCCGCGACGGCCGACGTGAATCTTTCGTTTCCGGCCGGGCTCGTTTCGGTCGATGGCCGCCGGGTGGCGCAGGGCCGGGACTTCGCCCCCACCGGTGAGTTGCGGAACCCCGACGTCCTCTACCTGGACGGCAGCCGGTCCACCATCTTGGACGACGCAGCTCACGATCATCAGGCGGCCCCCGCCGGGGTGATCCACCGGCTGTCCGCCGCCGACCTGGCCGACCGGCTGGAGGGCGCGGACTTCTCCGTCAAGTCGGTGGAGCGCAAGCCCTACCGGCGGTCTCCGTACGCGCCGTTCCGCACCACCACGCTGCAGCAGGAGGCGTCCCGCAAGCTCGGCTTCTCGGCGAAGTACACCATGTCGGTGGCGCAGCGGCTGTACGAGAACGGCCATATCACCTATATGCGGACCGACTCGATCCAGCTGTCGCAGACCGCGATCACGGCGGCCCGCCGCCAGGCGCGCGAACTGTACGGGGCCGAGTATGTGCCCGAGGCGCCCCGGGTTTACACCAGCAAGGTGAAGAACGCCCAGGAGGCGCACGAGGCGATCCGGCCCGCCGGGGACAGCTTCCGTACCCCGGCGCAGGCCAGGCTGTCCGGAGACGAACTGCGCCTGTACGACCTGGTCTGGAAGCGCACCGTGGCCTCGCAGATGAAGGACGCCACCGGGGAATCGGTGTCGGTCCGGGTCGCGGGCCGGTCCACGGCCGGCGAAGAGGCCGAGTTCGCCGCGTCCGGCAAGATCATCGGCTTCCACGGCTTCCTCAAGGCCTATGTGGAGGGCGCAGACGACGACGCCGACCGCGACGACCGCGAGCGCCGCCTGCCGCCGCTGGCTGAGGGAGACGCGCTGACCGCGCTGGAACTGGCCGCAGCCGAGCACGCCACCCGGCCGCCGGCCCGCTATACCGAAGCCACCCTGATCAAGGAGCTGGAGGACAGGGAGATCGGCCGGCCGTCGACGTACGCGTCGATCCTCGGCACGATCCTGGACCGCGGCTACGTCTTCAAGAAAGGCACGGCGCTGGTCCCGTCGTTCCTGGCCTTCGCCGTGGTCACCCTGTTGGAGCGGCACTTCGGCCACCTGGTGGACTACGACTTCACCGCCCGGATGGAAGACGGACTCGACGAGATCGCCCGGGGCGAGGCCGCCCGGGTGCCCTGGCTGCGCCGGTTCTACTTCGGCGCTGACGGTGAGGAGGGCCTCAAGGAACTGGTCAGCGACATCAGTGACATCGACGCGCGCGACGTCAGCTCGTTCCCGCTGGCCGGCACCGACATGACCATCCGGGTCGGCCGATATGGGCCCTACCTGGAGCGCGACGAGCAGCGGGTCAACATTCCCGAGGGCACGGCCCCCGACGAGCTCACCCCCGAGCGCGCTGCCGAGTTGTTCGACCAGCCAAGTGGGAATGTCCCGCTGGGCACCGACCCGGCTACCGGGCGGGCGATCATCGCGAAGGGCGGCAGGTTCGGGCCCTACGTGACCGAGATTCTGGAAGAAGGCTCGAAAGAGAAGCCACGCACCGCCTCGTTGCTGAAGTCCATGGCCCTGGACACGGTGACGCTGGAGGACGCACTGCGGCTGCTGACCCTGCCGCGGACCCTCGGCGAACTGGACGGCGAGCCGGTGACCGTGCAGAACGGCCGGTACGGGCCCTACGTGAAGAAGGGCACGGACAGCCGTTCGCTGGAGGACGAAGAGCAGCTGTTCACCATGACCATCGCCGAGGCCAAGGAGTTGTTCGCGCAGCCCAAGGCCCGTGGCCGGGCCGCTGCCGCGCCGCCACTGCGCGAATTCGGTGACGACCCCACGAGCGGCCGGCCCATTGTGGCCAAGGAAGGCCGGTGGGGGCCCTACGTAACCGACGGCGAGACCAATGCCTCGCTGCGCCAGGGCGATGCGGTGGAATCGCTCACCCCGCAGCGGGCCGCCGAACTGCTCGCTGAGCGCCGGGCCGCCGGCCCGGCCGCCC
>OCZT010005389.1_pt1 | contig 12782 bp, 12 predicted proteins | sample 1539031 | NCBI WGS metagenome assembly OCZT01 (sample SAMEA3539308, study PRJEB22396) | soil metagenome | biome: tundra; feature: field; material: soil | place: USA | collected 2010-05 | depth 0.15 m | reverse complement strand
ACCACCGAGATCTACACTCTTTCCCTACACGACGCTCTTCCGATCTCTATACTCGCCCGGCGATGGGCCGCATCTGGACGGAAGAGAACAAGTACCGCTGCTGGCTTGAGGTGGAGTCGGCTGCGAGCACAGTACTGGCCGAGGATGGGGTGATTCCCGCCGCGGCGGCTGAGGCCATTGCCACCAAGGCGAGTTGCACCGCCGCACGCATCCAGGAGATTGAGGCGGAGGTGAAGCACGACGTCATCGCCTTCACCACGGCGGTGGCCGAGAGCCTGAAGGCTCAAGGGCTCGACGCCGAATCGCGCTGGCTGCATTACGGGCTTACTTCAAACGATGTGGTGGATACCGCGCAGGCACTCCAGGTTAAAGAGGCTTCGGGGCAGATTCGCGCGGGTCTTGACGGGTTGCTGGCGGTGCTGAAGCGGCGGGCGCTGGAGTTCAAGCACACGCCTGTGATCGGACGGACCCACGGGATTCATGCGGAGCCGACAACTTTTGGGCTGAAGCTGCTGAATTGGTACTCGGAGATGGAGCGGAATGTCGTCCGGTTCGAGGCGGCGGCCGAGGACATGCGCGTCGGCAAGCTCTCGGGTGCGGTGGGAACGTTTGGTCATTTGAAGCCGGAGCATGAAGAGAGAATCTGCGCGCGGCTGGGGCTGAAACCGGCGGCGGTGGCTACGCAGGTGATTCAGAGGGACCGGCACGCGGCTTACATCTCGACGCTGGCGATTATCGGCAGCACTCTGGACAAGATTGCTGTCGAAGTGCGGCACCTGCAGCGGACCGAGGTGCGCGAGGCGCAGGAGTACTTCAGCGAGAAGCAGAAGGGCTCATCGGCTATGCCGCACAAGAAGAACCCTATTACTTCAGAGCAGATCAGCGGGCTGGCGCGGGTGCTGCGCTCCAATGCACAGGCGGCTTTTGAGAATGTTGCGCTGTGGCACGAGCGGGATATTTCGCACTCATCGGTGGAACGGGTGATTTTTCCGGATTCGACGATTTTGACGGACTACCTGCTTGCCAAGACGACGGACCTGATTGACCGGCTGCTGGTGTATCCGGAACGGATGAAGAAGAATCTCGAATCGACGGGCGGGCTGATCTTCAGCGGGCAGTTGCTGCTGGATTTGGCCGAGGCAGGGATGATGCGCGAGGACGCCTACCGGCTGGTGCAGTCGCATGCGATGCGGGCGTGGAAAGAGGATTTGGTGTTTCGGGACGAGGTGGCGGGGGATGCTTCGATTACTGCGCTGCTGAGTGCGGAAAAGCTGGATCGGACGTTTGATTACATGCGGCAGTTGGGGAATGTGGATGCGATTTTCAGGCGGGTGCTGGGTTGAGTAACTCAAAGTATGTTTCAGGCCGGTCGTTTAGTGGAGGCGTTAATGCCGAAGAAGGAACATTGTCCTGGCAGCGGTCAACTGGTGTTGGGCCCTGAGGAGCCAGATGGTAGGGTTTCTTGCACCGTTTGTGGCCACGGTGCCTTGCAAATGAAGACAACAATCTTGGCCGATGGCGACGAAGTCTACTCCGTCCCGGGTCACGACCGGATTCTGGTAAGACGAAGGCGACCCAAAGCCGCGACTTCTAGCCGGTCCAGACCACGGGATAGCGGTAGAAGACGTTGATGCCAGGGGAGCGGTTTGCGCCTGTGTTAGGCTGTTGCCCATGAGAAGCAAATGGATCGCCTTGGTGCTGCTGCCTTCCGCACTTGTTTCTTCCCAATACGCCCGACCGCACCTACGCTTCAGCGCCGGTTCAAATGGTTTTGTAGCCTTTGGAAGATGGACACCTTCAGATCCGAAGGACCATGATTTTTCCCCGAGTGAGACTGAAATTGAATGTGAACATCAGTCCAGGTCCTGCGCTGAAGCCACAGCAAAATACTTTGCTGGAACCCCGCACGTATCCCTGGAGTATTTTGAAGTTGCGAAGTGGGATGAAAACGGCATCATTGCAACTTCCTCCAGCAAAGTTTGCATGACGGAAACCATCCTCATTTCCTTCTCCGACGAAAGCATTTCCTCCACACACGCCATGAAGAAACTCGACAGCGATACACAGCAAACTTGCAAAATCGTTGGGGCAACTGAGCCTTATACCGAATTGTCCATTGTCGAGAACTCAGAGCGTTGGAATGCTGATCCTTATGGGTCTTCAATCAAATGAACCCAGAAATCGAGGTAGAGGGTCGAGTGAAAGCAATCCATCTAACCGTAGCCCTAACCGGGGCATCCGGGGCGGTCTTTGGGCGCGAGTTGCTGCGCGCGCTGGAGGCGGACGAACGGGTGGCACGGGTGCATTTTGTGGCTTCGGAGAATTCGCTGCGGGTGGTGGCGGAGGAACTGGGGATTTCCGGCAGGAACGATCTGCTTGAAAAGTTGCTGGGGGCGGCGCCCAGGAAGACGGTGCAGCACAGCGACGGGGATATTGGCGCGGCGATTGCGAGCGGCAGTTATCCATCTTCGGGGATGATTGTGTTGCCTTGCTCGATGGGGACGCTGGCGGCGATTGCGAATGGGCTGGCCGACTCGCTGATTGCGCGGGCTGCGGATGTGACGCTGAAGGAGAGGCGGCCGCTGATACTGTGCGTGCGGGAGACACCTTTCAACCGGATTCACCTGCGGAATATGACGCTGGCTGCCGAGGCGGGGGCGGTGATTTTTCCGGTGATCCCGGCGTTCTATTTCAAGCCGGTTGACTCGACGGAGATGGCGAGGCAGTTTGTTTGCCGGGTGCTGGCGCATATCGGGCTTCCGCAAGCGGGAGGGTATGTTTGGAAGGCGGGGGAGTAGGACTGGGGCGGAATGGCGAAGATTTAGCCTATTGGAGTTCTGGCAATTCGAGGAATTGGCGTGGTGTCAGGACACGGATTCCTTCATAGGTCCTCACTACGAGCAAGTCTTTATCGCCCGAAAGAATAATGCTTGCTCCTGCAAGCACAGCGCATTCAAAGACCATATCGTCTTTCGGATCGCGGCAAATGCCTTGAAGAGTGCCGGTGACCTGAACCATGGTGGTTTCGAGCGCGTATTCTGCGAGCGCTTCATTGATCGCCGATTCACGCCAATGGAACTTCCCACTCAGAACCGAGTGAATTTCAGCCAGAATCGGCCGGCACAGAGCGATTCGAAACTGCCCTGTAGCGAGGTCGAGCGCTTCGAGCGGCGCGTCGCCAAACTGGAGGGCGGAAATCCACACGCTGGAATCGAAGACGAGAATCAAGCGCTCTTCTTTCGCCGTGCATAGTTCTCGGCGCGAATCTCGTCGACAAGGGCTTCGACATCTTGCTCTGTGTACTGAACAGTGCCCCGGGATGCAGCCGCGGCACGGAACTTCTCGAGTTTACGGTGGATTCTTTCCATCCGGTAGTTTCGGAACGCCTCGCGAAATAGCTCGCTGATGTTGCGGCTTTCCTCTTCTGCTACTGACACAACCTGTTTGGCCAGTTCTTCCGGAAAACTGATGGTGAAAACACGTGAGGTGCGGGGTTTGGACTTCGCCATGACTCAATTATGACAGAGTACGACAATATCGTACAGAGTTTTCGCAAGAGCCGGATGGCCAAGATTAATCGGCAATTTGACATCTGGCTCGACTTCCATCGATACTGCGAACAATGCCGAACTCAAGGGAATGCGGAATTGCGGTCATGGCCATGTGCATGTGTAGGCAGTGGGGACCCGTCCGTATGGCTCCTGAGCGGCAAATGCGATAGGCGCAACCGATCTTGAAGTCAGGCGGCCCGGGTCCCAAAATGGACTCGGGCCGTTTTGTTTGGGTTTCCGCAGGTTTTCCCTCAGGGGCTAAAGCCCACAGATTTATCCGACGTTTTCGGCAGGACTAAAGTCGTGCCCTGTTACAAAGCATGAGATTTGATTGGCATGGATGATTTTTTCAGGAGCCAGTAGGATCGTGCCCTAATGCTCGCAGCGAGGACTTCTTGAAAGTCGAACTACTTTCTTAACAAGAGCAGCGAATAAACCAGCAACCTAAGGAGATCAAAATGTCCGACTCGAAACAGCTTCAGCTTGCCACCCTTGCCGTTCACGCCGGCCAATCGCCCGACCCGACAACAGGCTCGAGGGCCGTGCCCATCTACCAGACAACCTCCTATCTCTTTCAGGACGCGGACCACGCGGGGCGGCTGTTTGCGCTGAAGGAGTTCGGGAACATTTATACGCGCATCATGAACCCCACGACCGACGTGCTGGAGAAGCGGGTAGCGGCGCTTGAAGGCGGCGCGGCGGGTTTGGCCACGGCCTCAGGGCAGGCGGCAGAGACGCTGACCATTACCACGCTGGCCTCGGCGGGAGAAGAGATTATCTCGACTACTTCGCTCTACGGCGGCACCTACAACCTGTTCCACTACACCCTGCCGAAGCTGGGCATTACTGTGAAGTTTGTGGATGCCGATGACTTTGAAGGGCTGCGGGCGCTGATCAACGACAAGACGCGGGCGATTTATACCGAGACGCTGGGCAATCCCAAACTGGACGTGGTGGACATTGAGAGGATCGCCGCGATTGCGCATGAACACAAGCTGCCGCTGGTGATTGACAATACCTCGGCTTCTCCGGCGCTGGTGCGGCCCATCGAGTGGGGGGCGGACATCGTGGTCAACTCGGCAACGAAGTTTCTGGGCGGCCACGGCACCAGCATTGGCGGCGTGATTGTGGATGCCGGCAAGTTTGACTGGGCGGGTTCAGGACGCTTCAAGGACTTCACGGAGCCGGACCCCTCCTACCACGGACTGAAGTTCAGCGAGGCCTTCGGGCCGTTGGCGTTCATTTTGAAAGCGCGTGTCCAGGGGCTGCGGGATACGGGCGCGGCCTTGTCGCCGTTCAATGCGTTCCTGATTCTGCAAGGGATTGAGACGCTGCACCTGCGGCTGGAGCGCCACTCGCAGAACGCGCTGGCGGTGGCAAGGCACCTGGAGCAGCATCCGGGCGTGGACTGGGTCAATTATCCGGGCCTGGAGTCGAGCCCCTATTATGCGCGAGCCAAGAAGTACCTGCCCACGGGGCAGAGCGCGCTGATCACCTTTGGAATTAAGGGCGGCTACGAGGCAGGGAAGAAGCTGATCGACGGGCTGGAACTGTTCTCCCTGGTGGCGAACATTGGCGATGCCAAGTCCCTGGTGATCCACCCGGCTTCGACCACTCATGCGCAGCTTTCAGTGGAGGAGCAGGCGACGACAGGAGTTACGCCGGAGCTGGTTCGGCTGTCAGTGGGGATTGAAGATATTCGCGATATTCTGGCCGATCTGGACCAGGCGATTGAGGCGGCTAACGGTCACACGTTCGACGCGAAAGCCAGAACCGGGACCGTTGCTGCAAAATGAGTGTCATGACCGAAGCGCGAAACGGGGCAGGAACCCCGCCGGCTGGAACGCAGGTTCTGGCGCCAACCTATGAGGGCGATTTTGTCCTCGACGAGCCCTTGCTGCTGGAATCTGGCCGCACGCTGGCGGGCGTCACGCTGCATTATGCGGTGTACGGCCGGCTGAACGCGGCGCGGGACAACGCGGTGCTGGTGTGCCATGCGCTGACCGGGTCGGCGCTGGTGGGCTCCTGGTGGCCGGAGATCTTTGGGCCGGGCGGGGTTCTGTCGCTGGAAAACGACTTCGCGATCTGCGTGAACATGCTGGGCTCCTGTTATGGCACGACGGGGCCTGGCTCGGTTGATCCGGAGACGGGGCGGGTGTATGGGCCGGATTTTCCTCTGGTTTCGGTTGCCGACAATGTACGGGTGCAGGCGCAGTTGCTGGACTCGCTTGGGATTCGATGTTTACGCCTGGTGCTGGGCGGCTCCCTGGGGGGGATGCAGGCCCTGGAGTGGTCGATTCTATTCCCCGATCGCGTGCAGCGGGCGCTGGTGATTGCTGTGGCGCCGCTCTCGGCCATGGGGCTGGCGCTGAACCATCTGCAGCGCCAGGCAATCCAGCACGATCCGAACTGGGAGGGCGGCAACTATCTGCCCCAACGGCAGCCGCGCAGGGGGTTGGCGCTGGCCCGGCAGATCGGCATGATGAGCTACAAGTCCGCTGAGCTTTTTGACGAGCGTTTTGGACGCAAACCCAACCGTAACGGCGAAGACCCCTGGGGGCTGGATAACCAGGGTGGCGGTTTGATCGGCGGACGTTTTGACATCGCCGGGTACCTGGACTACCAGGGTCAGCGGTTCATCGAGCGTTTCGACGCCAATGCCTACCTGGCCATTCTACGGACCATGGACACCTGGGACCCCCTGCACGGCCATGCCTCGGCAAAGGAGATCTTTGGCCGCATCCGTGCACGGCTCACTTTCGTAGGCATCAGTTCAGACTGGCTCTTCCCGCCCGGGGAGGTTCGCCAATTTGCTCAAACAATTCGTATGGCAGGGGTCCAGGCCGATTACCGGGAGATGGCGAGCGCCCATGGCCACGATGCTTTCCTGGCCGAGCAGGCGGAATTGGTACGGCTGCTTCAGTAAGTGGCGGAGGCGCGGCCGGCCGCACTCAGGAACATTCCAGCGTCTACGGTGTCTAAAGCTGTATGCGGGATGGAGAAGGGCAACGAACCGGGGTTGAGAGGGGGATGCCCAACGATGAATTCCGGTCTTGGGAGTCGCCGTTGCCCCGCCCTGACCCACCTTTCCAAGCCTGCACGAGAGTCGCTCCCAGAATCCCCCTCCAGGAGGTTTTTCGCGAGGAAAATTCTTTTCCATTAGAACATTGCTTGTCACAAGGGGCAGGTCTTTCTATAATCCTTCCATCACCGCATTGGAAGCCGTGGTATCTTTTACCCGACCCCCCGGTAATCAACCGCCCAAGAAAACGGTTGTACTTTCCGTGAGCGAGTGCTTGAAATTCAATCTCCATTTCGGCAGTTTCCAGGAGCACTAAATGAAGAAGTTTGTTTTAGCGTCTGTAATGGCATTGGCGAGCGTGATACTCGTATACGGACCTGCGCTGCGAGCCCAGGACTCGGACACCATCTCGATCAAAGATCCGGCTGAATACAATGCCTATCAAATGGCTTCAACTCAGACCGACCCCAAAGCAAAGATCGCCGGCCTGGAAACCTTCCTGCAGACTTACCCCCAGAGCGTAGTCAAGAAGGCCGTTCTGGACATGCTGATTGACACCTATCAATCGATTCAGGACCCGGAACACACGCTCAGTGCCGCCAGCCGGCTGCTTCAGGCCGATCCCAACAACATGAAGGCCATTTTCATCTCGGCCTTCATCAAGAAGGGACAATGCGGCAAGACCAGCGATGTGCAGACCTGCGACGATGCCGCAGCTCTGGCCCGCAAGGGACTCGCTACTCCCAAGCCGACCAAGGCCACGGACGACGAATGGAAGAAGCAGACCGGAGCAACCTTCCCGATCTTCCACTCCGCCATCGCCCTGGACGATATCCTCTCCAAGAAGGACATCAAGGCCGGAATCGATGAGTACCGTCAGGAGTTGATGATTTACGCGCCCGAGGATACCCAGAAAGGGCCGGGGTTGAACGACACCTTGTTGCTGGCTGAAGCTTATGCCAAGCTGACCCCGCCGGATGAAGTGAACGCAGTGTGGTTTTACGCACGCGCGCTCAACTTCGCTCCCGACAACTACAAGCCCGTGATTGAGAAGAAGCTGGATTACTGGTACAAGAAGCACCACGGCGCGATGGACGGTTTGGATGACATCAAGACCCAGGCTGCGGCAACGGTATTCCCGGCAGGGGGAACCCCAATCATCAAGGCTGCGGCGACGCCGGCTGAGATTGCGCATGGCGTGGTTGCGGGCGGCAATCTTACAGCTTTGAATCTCGGCGACAAGGAATTCATCCTGGCCAACGGCACGAAAGAAGATGCCGACGCGATGTGGGCAGTGATGAAGGACCAGGTAACGCCGGTTCCGGGAATCGTGATCGAGGCCACTGCCTCGGCGATCAAGGTTGCTGTTTCCGACGACGCCAAGGTTGCCAAGACTGCCGATTTCGTCGTCAACTTGAAGAAGCCTCTTGAAGACAAGGACATTCCCGCGGTTGGGTTCGAGTACAAGATTCCGCCCGCCACTGCGCTGGTGGGAACCTATGACTCTTACACCCAGGTTCCGGCCACGGCCACCTTGGCGCAGACTGCCCAGATTGTGCTGCGCGACGGCGAAATCCTTGTAGAGAAGAAGAAGGCCGCACCGGTGCACAAGCCGGCAGCCGGGCACCATACCCCGGTAAAGCATTGATCAGTTGATGCAGCCAAGCGGCTGGTTCACTTGTGATCTGCCGCGATGAACCCGCTCCTGGAGAAACAAGGGCAGCCCTTAACGGGCTGCCCTTCTTGTTTTTTGCGCTTTTCTGGCCGGGGAGCTTTATTCGCCCAGCATGATGCGCTCGATGGCGGAGGCGCGGCCTGTGGCGGGGTCACAGGTCACCAGTGTTGCGCACATCTTCGGGTTCCCTTTGGCGGCCTCGAACTTGCCCGGCATGCCGGTGAGAAATCGGTGCAGCACCATCTCTTTTTCGACGCCGATCACGCTGTCATAGGGGCCGCTCATTCCCACGTCGGTCTGGTAGGCCGTTCCGCAGGGCAGCACGCGCTGGTCGGCGGTGGGTACGTGCGTGTGGGTGCCCAGGACGGCGGTGACTCGACCATCCAGATGCCAGCCCATGGCGATCTTCTCGCTGGTGGCTTCGGCGTGGAAATCCACCACGATGACTTTGGCTTTGATGCCGGCGAGCAGGGCGTTGGCGGAGTGGAAGGGATCGTTGGTGGTGTTCATGAAGACGCAGCCCTGGAGGTCGATGACCGCGAAGTCCACGCCGCTCTGTGTGGTGCCTTCGAAGACTCCGTATCCGGGGAGGTTGGGCTGGAGGTTTGCGGGGCGGAGAACGCGGCGGGGGCGGTCAAGGCTGTTTGCAGGGACGGAGTTCAGGTAGTCAATCAGCTCGCGTTTGTCCCAGACATGGTTTCCGGTCGTAAGCACGTCTGCGCCGAGTTCGAAGAGGTCGTCGGCAATCTGGGGCGTGACGCCGAAACCGCCGGCGGCGTTCTCGGCATTGATGATGGTGAGGTCGACGGCGTGCGCTTCGCGGACGTGGCCGATGTGCTCGCGAACGATTCTGCGTCCCGCGCTGCCGAAGATGTCGCCGACGAAAAGAATGTTCATGGAACTCCAGAGATCAGGGAACAGGGAACAGGGAACAGGGAACAGGGAACAGGGATCAGGGATCAGGGAACACTGGAATCCCTGACGATTAACACTCATGTGAACGACGAAAGACATTCAGATTTTGGGTAAGGACACGTCATACCGTGCGCTCGCCGATGTCAGGTCCATTAAGCTCCATGTGGGCGAGTTCATCACGTTTACGCTTTTCTTCTTGCTGTTGTTGACCTTTGCTTCCTGATTCCTGATTCCTGATCTCTGACCCCTGATCCCTGTTTCTCATCAGCGGGAAGAGAATTACGTCGCGGATCGATTTGGAGCCGGTGAGGAGCATTACGAGACGGTCGATGCCTATGCCTTCGCCGCCGGTGGGTGGGAGGCCGTAAGCCAGAGCGCGCACGTAGTCCTCGTCCATCTGGTGGGCTTCGTCGTCGCCTCGGTCTCGCTCGGCGATCTGCTCTTCAAATCGCTTGTGCTGCTCTACCGGGTCGTTCAACTCGCTGAATGCGTTGCCTAATTCGAAGCCGCCGGCGAAGAACTCGAAGCGCTCTACGTGATCGGGATCGTCGGGCTTCTGCTTTGAGAGCGGCGAGACGATGGTCGGATAGTCGTAGATGATGGTGGGCTGGATGAGGAACGGCTCCACTACCGCCTCGAAGAGGTTGTAGACGTTCTTGCCGATTGGTGCGCTCTTCATGGAGTCGAAGTAGACGGCCGTGACGGCCCCGTGGATTGTCTTGAGCTCTTCAATCCGCTCAGGTGTTTTGTGCGCCGTATCGCCAAGCGCCTTCTCGAGGGAACTCATGGCCGCGTGCAGGCGGGCCTGCAACACGGGGGCCTGCTCGAAGGCGGCGATGGCCGGCTTGGCGCCTGCCTCCTCCGGCCAGAATTCCTGGATTGCCTGGCGCATGGAGAGCCGCGTCCATTTGGCGAGGTCGATGGTATTGCCGTCGAACTCGGTGACCGTGTTGCCGTTGACCTCGCGGGCCACAAACTCGATGAGTTCCTCGGTGATCTGCATCATGTCGTGGTAGTTGGCGTAGGCCTGGTAGAACTCCAGCATGGTGAACTCGGGATTGTGCTGGGTGCTGATGCCCTCATTGCGGAAGTTGCGGTTGATTTCGTAGACGCGGTCGAGGCCGCCGACGACGAGACGCTTCAGGTAGAGCTCCGGCGCGATGCGCAGGAACAGGTCCATGTCGAGCGCGTTGTGGTGGGTGCGAAAGGGCCGTGCAGCCGCTCCACCGGCCACCTGCTGCATCATCGGCGTTTCCACTTCCAGATACCCACGCTCGTCGAAGTACTGGCGGATCGCCTTGAGCACCTTGGCGCGCTTGACGAAGACCTCGCGGGCGTCGAGATTCGTAAAGAGGTCCACATAGCGCTGGCGATAGCGCAACTCAACGTCGGCCAGGCCGTGGAACTTCTCCGGCAGGGCGAGCATGGCCTTGGCCAGGAAGGTGAGGCGCTCGACATGGATGGTGAGCTCGCCGGTGCGGGTGCGAAACAAATATCCAGTAGCCCCGATGTGGTCGCCCATGTCGAGCAGCTTGTAGAGCGCAAAACCCTGCTCGCCGACGGCGTCGAGCCGGACGTAAATCTGGAGCCGCTGGCCGCCCTGCTGAAGGGTGGCAAAGCCAGCCTTGCCCTGGGCGCGTATGGCCATGATGCGCCCGGCAACGGCCACGGTGACGCGGGGGGCTTCAAGCTCCTCAGCGGTGGTTTCGCCCCACTTGGCGCGCACCGCGGGAATGGTATGCGAGGCCGGGAACTGGTTGGGGTAGGCCGCCTGTCCCAGTTTCTGAATTTCTTCCAATTTTGTTTTGCGCAGATCGAAGAGATTGCGCTCGAATTCCGAATCGAACACGGTGATTCCTTCCATGATGTGAGCCCAGGCCCAAAAGGGAAGTATACCCGCTCACAGGTTTGCCCTGTATGCTGGTTGGTAGCTCCCATGCCCTTCAATCGCCCCATTCCGGAGACCAAACCGCGGCCGAAGAACTCAACCGGGATTGAGACGCTGGTGCAGGCCGAGAAGCTGATGCAGATTGCGATTCTGCTGCCCTCGGCGGCGTTTATCGGCTGGCTGGGCGGGGCGTGGGCCGACAGCCATTTCCATCAACACTGGATCGGCATTGCTGGAATCGTGGTTGGCGGCATCTCGGGGCTGGTTTACGTGATTCGGCTGGCGATGACCACGATGGGCGGAGTCCGCATTGTGGATCAAGATGGAAATCAGGACGAAAAGGGAAGCCCGGACGACACGCAATGAGTGACGAAACACAGCCCATCGCCGGTCTTACGGACGCGGCACTGGAAACCCTGCTCAAACGGGCCTTTGTTGAAACGCTGGTACTGGGGCTGGTTCCCGCGGTAGTGCTGCTGTTTGTCTCCGGCTGGCGCAATGCGGCCATGCTGGGGGTGGGAGCGGCGATTTCGGCGGCGAGCATTCTGGAGTGGCGGCGGCTTGTCCGGTTCGTGAATGCCAAAATGGACCGGCAGAAGAGCCCCCGGAACGGGGTGTTGGTGGCCCTATCCTTTGTGCTCAGGCTCACCGTCTTTGGGGCGGCGATTTATGTTAGCCTAAAGTGTTTCCGAGGTTCGACAATAGCGCTTCTATGCGGTTTGGGCCTGGCGCTTATCACCATGGCCTGGGAGGCGCTGCAGCTACTCAAGGATTGAGGGCTCAAGCGGTTAGGCTAACCCAACCGGGGCCGGAAACAGAAAGACCCACGTAACGATGCCGGAAACTTTTGCACTGGTGCGCTTGCTGAACAGCCTCTTCATGGGCGTCGAGGTCAAGGCTTTTCAATCGATTGGCCTTAATGCCGTAAAGGCCGCAGAGATGTCGGTCAAAGTGAACCAGGCCTTTGCGCTGGAGTTGCTTGTGGCGGCAGGGCTGATCGCCTTTTTCGCGATCGTTCGCATGACCCTGTCGGTGGAAAAGCCCAATCCGGGCCAACAGATTGCCGAGATGATCCACGAGTTTACCGGCGGGCAGGCTGACCAGGTTATCGGCCACGGCTACGAGACGTTCCAGGCATTCGTTACCTGCATCTTCCTGTTTGTGCTGCTCAACAACCTGCTGGGCCTGATACCGGGACTTGAGACGCCGACCAAGTCGCCGTGGGTGCCGCTTGGCATTGCCGTGCTGACCTTTGCCTATTACCAGTTGAACGGCCTGCGCGCGCACGGGTTCGGTTATATCAAGCAGTTTCTGGGGCCGGTGTGGTGGATTTCGCCGCTGCTGTTCCCGATCGAGATCATTTCCCACTGTGCGCGCGTCATGTCGCTCACTATTCGTCTTTATGCCAACATGTTTGCCAGCGACCTGGTGACCCTGGTGTTCTTCTCGCTGATTCCGCTGGCCGTTCCGGCGGTGTTTCTGGGCCTGCACTTCTTCGTATCGCTGGTCCAGGCGTATATTTTCATGCTGCTTTCGATGATTTATCTTTCGCAGGCGGTTTCGCACGATCACTAAGGTTTAACCTGCAATTCTCACGGGCGGTGCGCCAACCTAGAATTCAAGGTCTGGCGAAGTCTCTGAAGAACAGGAGGCCCTCAGAACAGCCGGTCAGGAGACTGATTACATGACAGCGCCGGCTCCTTCGGAGCCCGAGTAGACTGGTTGCTGCTA
>OCZT010005387.1_pt1 | contig 12783 bp, 14 predicted proteins | sample 1539031 | NCBI WGS metagenome assembly OCZT01 (sample SAMEA3539308, study PRJEB22396) | soil metagenome | biome: tundra; feature: field; material: soil | place: USA | collected 2010-05 | depth 0.15 m | reverse complement strand
CCGGCTCAAGCTCGAAGTCGGCAAGTTCCTCAACTCGGTGAGGGCGGCCTGACAACGTAAAGCCGGCTCTTGCCGAGCCGGCCTTCACGATGTTCGCCACAAGCGGGGCGTGGAAAGACTACGCCCCCGGCTGCACCACAGGCCCGGATGACGGCGTTTGCCTGCGAAACAGGATGCGCTGGTACAGCCATCCGATCGCCACCAGCACCAGCCCCAGGCACATGAACGACAGCGCCCGGTAGACCCCTGTCAGCGTCGACATGTCGATCAGGAACGCCTTCAGGATAGTGAGCGCGATCACCACCGCCGAGGCGAGCCGGGCGCGCTGCGAATTGAAGACGATGCCGATACCGAGCAACACCACCCCGAACGCCAGCCACGCAATCGAATAGGTGTACTGCTCGGCGCCGCTGGTGACGCCGCGACTCAATATCGGGCCTTGATAGAGCCTGCGGATTTCAAGCGTCACATAGCTCAGCGCGAGAATGAGCGCGCCCGCCGCGATGGTATTGGCATAGCCGGCGCGCCGCCGGCCCGCCATCGCATAGGACAATAGCAGCATGAGCACTGCCGGCAGCGCATAGCCGAGCAAAATGAGATTGATGAAAACACCGCCGATGTCGATCGGCCAGATCATCGGATTGTCCAGCAACAGTAGCCCGAACACACCAGCCAATCCTGCAAAGACCGTCAGCACAACAGCACCGACGTTGTGGGCGATGCTGCCGGTGCGGATCCGCAGCCGCTCCAGGCCGATCGCCATAGCCAGTGCAACGCAGACCTGCAGCGCTGTTTCGGTGAGGCCGGCCGTGTACCTGTACACGTCGCCGCCGTTCACGGCATGGCGGATTTCCATGAACGCCAGCAGTACCGTGAACAGGATCGCCGCCGCCTCCACCACCCGCAGCGGCGGGTCGTCGCCGCGGCGGCGCAGGAAGTGACCTGCGATCCAGAACGACAGCGCCGGAATGCCGTAGCCCCACAACAGCCAGTTGAAGATCGGGGTGGTGCCGACCGCATCGCCGACGATGCGCGGCTCGTAGCCGATGCGCAGCACCACAATCCCGGCGAGGATGGCGGCCAGCGAGCGCAGGAACGGAATCGGCCGCTGCATGGAAATCCACGCCGTGCCCATCGACATCAGCGCCAGCGCAATCGTGAGCCAGCCTTTTTCGAGCGCAAAGGTCAGCGCCAGCGCCAGCGCGCCCAGCGCGCCGGTGGCAAACAGCGCGATCGAAATCGGCAGTCCCGGCCGGTTGTCGCGCCGGTTAAGAATTTCGGTTGCAGCGCCATACGCCGCCGCCAGCACCACGGCCAGAATCGCAAACGGGATCGAGCGATCGAGATGCGCGATGCGGGCGTAGAGCGCAATCAACAGCGCCAGCGGCGTGAACACTGATGTGGCCGACCACACCACCGGAATGATCGCGCTGACCGAGCGGCCCTGCGCCAAAAATCCTGCGACGCCGAATCCAACCGCGAAGATCGCGGCGGTGATCAGATGCAACGCGACGGAGCTGTCGGTGGCGGCAGGGCCGATGCCGGGCAGCGGCCCGCCCGGCAGCACCAGCATGTCCGGATTGCCGCGGACCGCCCATTCGGCAAACACGACGAAGACCAACAAGGCCGCGGCGGCGATCGCGCCGGTAGCCGCCTGCGCGCGCCATGCAACGATCAATGCGCCGGCCACCAGAAGGGCGAACACGATGAGGGCCGTGTCGGCATGGAAACTCGCGAGCACGATCATCGTTGCGCCCAAGAGGTAGGCCGCGAGCGAACCGGATGAAATCGGCTCGATCTGGCCTTCGTCGGCGGGCGGGCCGAACATGAATCCGCACACCACCAGCAGGGCCGCGAGGACAAATCCTGACATGACGTGGAACGCGTGCGGTCCGATCATCGACGGGCCGCATTGCAGGCAGGGGAAGGTCCAGAGCAGCGCGAACGCGATTGTGGTGACCGCGAGCCAGCGCCACAGCCTGATGCGCGCAAGCCCGAATGCCGCCGCGGTGACGATGGCGAGATAGAGATACAGCGCCCAGAAGTCGGGTTTGTCCGAAGCAACCAGGATCGGGGTGACGAATGCGGCGGCGATGCCGAGGCCGGCCAGCGCCGGCCCGTGCAACAAGGCCGCGGCGAGCGTGCCCAGCGCCACCATTCCCAGCAGAATGAACGCGGTCGCGGGCGCGAGAAAATCGTACAGCGCGTAGGCGGCGTAGACCGTCGCGAACGCGACGGCAGTCCCGGCGGCGGTGAGAATCGCAGGGATATTGGCGATCGGCAGCGCTTCGATCGCGGAGATGCTCTCCTGGCGGCGCGTCCATTCGCCCGCGGCAAGCAGCGCCAGCGCGAACGCGCCGCCGAGCAAGGTACGCACGCCGGGCCCGAGCAGCCCCGCGTCGATCGAATAACGGACCATGAAGAATCCGCCCAGCGCCAGCGTCAATCCGCCGATCCAGACCACCCAGCGGGTGCCGATGCGCTCCTCGAAGCCGGGGCCGGGTTGCGGCAGAGGCGGCGGCATCGCAGCGGTGCCGCCGGCGGCAGCCTTCGGCGCGGCGGTCTGGCCCTCTGCGACAGGCGGGACCGCTTCAGCATCGGCGACCGCTGTCCGTTGTCCGGCCGCAACACCCGGCGACGGGGCCGCCAGGGCTTGCTCAAGCTCTTGCAGCGGTGTGAGCGGTGGCGGCGTGATAGGCCTCGCCTGCCATGCGGTGGCTTCGATCGCGTCCAGCCGCGCGCGCAGCATCGCGGCCTGATTGAACGCCTTGCGCGCGAAAATAAACGCGACGATGGCAATCAGCAGCGAAAAAAAATCGAACGGCGAATCGAACATCAGGCCTCCAGGCGATCGGCCCGGGGTCAGGGCCTAACGCATCAAATCTTCCGCGACGCCAGATCAGTGCCGCCCGGCCGTCAGTGCCGCCCGGCCGTCAGTGCCGCCCGGCCGTCAGCGCCGCCCGCGTACGCGCAGGCCCGGCGCGGGCCGCTCCTGCAGCACCTCGCGACGGAAGCGAAACAGCGCGGCCGGCCGTCCGCCGGTCTGTGTCGACATCACGCCGGTTGGTTCGACCAGGGCGCCGGCTTCCACCAGCCGGCGGAAATTCTGCTTGTGCAGATGCCGCCCCGAGATCGCTTCCACGGTCCGTTGCAGTTCAGTGAGTGTGAACTCGGGTGGCAAAAGTTCAAATACCACCGGACGGTATTTCAGTTTGGCGCGCAGCCGCGCGATCGCGGTGGCCAGAATTCGGCGGTGGTCGAAGCGCATCGATACGCCGAGGCTGGGGATCGACTTGCGCGCCAATGCCGCGGGGCGTCCGTCCCGCCGCGCCTCCTCGATCAATCCTGCTTCGTAGAGCAGCTCGTAGCGGTCGAGCACGCGCTCCTCGTCCCAATGCGCGCCCTCGGTGCCGAAATACAGCCGGACGCGGTCCTTGCGGCTGAGCGCGCGCGCGGTGTCCGGTTTCTCGGTCTGCGCAGCCCAGTTCGTGAGTTCGGGAAAGATGTCGCGCTCGATGATGTCGGGCCGCGATGCCCGCCAGTCTTCCCATGGGAAAAACCGATACCAGGGCTCAAAGGTCGCGCCGGGCGCGCGCGACGCGTTGTCGGCCGCGCGCGTCAGCGCCAGGTAGCCGATCGACGCGACATGGGCGTCGGTGTCGCTGGCCTGGGTGTGCCGGCCGCGATCGCCGAACGTATAGAGCTGCTCGACATAGCCCAGCCGCAAACCCGCCTGTTCTTCCACCCAGGCGCGCAGGCCGATCTCGAAGGTGCGGTGCGACACCGCGTCGAACGGGCCGAACGGAAGCCCGGCGAGCTTGTCGCCATCGCTGCTGGAGGCGGTGAGAATCACCGGCTCGTTGCCTTCGATCGCGACGATGGCGGCGGTCAGGCCGATCTCGATCGGCGTCAGAAGCTTTTCGCTCATCTAGTGTCCCGGCTCCAACATTCGCATCCCGTTGCAGCTAGCTCTCTTGCGAATGTTAGAGTCGAAGGGACACTGGCAAGAATATGATTCCAGTGCCGTTCTTCGATTTGAAGTTCCTGATCGAGTTTGCCGCTTGTGATGCAGGGACTTCAAATCGGCGGCACTATCGTCGTTCAGGGGCATCAGTCGAGATCGATGCGGAACGGCCGGCCTTCGACCATCATGCTGCCCGGACCCATTTCGTCGAGCGCACGCAGCATCCGTCCTTCGCGCCCCAGCGCCTTGTCCGCCAAACCTACGATCAACCGGTTCGGCGACGCGATCGGGGAGGCTGCACGAATTTGACGCGCGATCGAAATCTCGTCGCGAAGCGGATTAAGCATACAGGCGGCGGCAAAGGCGCTCGCGGTCGAGCGGCTGATGCCGGCATAGCAGTGGACGACCAGCGGCGCGCTGCGGTCCCAGCCGCGCACAAAGTTCAGGACCTGCTCGATATGCGAATCCGAGGGCGCAACGAAGCCATCGATCTGTTCGGTGATGTCGTCCATCTGCACTTTCAGATGATTGGCCTCCAGCACCGACTCCGGCCGCTGCACCTGATCGACGTTGGCCATCACAGTCAGGATGTGACTGGCCCCGGTGGCTTTGACGGTGTCGGGAAGCGCGGCGAGCGAGCAGACGTGAATCATGGCGGTCCTTCGGTTGCCCCGACTATAGTATGTGGGGTGGGCAAAGCGAAGCATGCCCGCCATAAATGACGGGTGCCTTGGGTCATGTCGTCCGGTGAATGATCGTGGGCACGGCGCGAAGCGCGCCTTGGCCCACCCTACGAGGGTGAGTACACCGTCTTGAACCGCGCCAGGAACCGTTTCTCGGCCTTGGCCGCGGTCCAGGGCGTCAGGTAATCCCGCCGGGTCGCCGGGGGCAGGCCGGGATCGCGGCCGAACAGGCGCTTTGCCTCCGCCTGCGCAAAGCCTGCAAGCTGCGTCGCCTCGAGATATGCAGCACCCCTGTCGGCGGCCTTGATCCGTTGCGTGATCTCGTCCGCCAGCACGGGCGGCAGTCCGAAGCGGATGTGGATCGCCGAAAGCAGCCGCTTTTCCACCGCCTTGTAGTCCCCGCCAAGCACCGCCTTGAACGGCGAAATCATGTCGCCGATGACATATTCCGGCGCATCATGCAGCAGTGCGGCGAGCCGAACTCTGATATCGACGCGCGGCGCCTGCTCGCGCATCACGGCTTCGACCAATAGCGTGTGCTGCGCCACCGAGAAAATATGCGCGCCGCTTGTCTGGCCGTTCCAGCGCGCGACGCGCGCCAGGCCGTGGGCGATATCGGCGATCTCGATATCGAGCGGCGAGGGGTCCAGGAGATCGAGCCGCCGCCCCGACAGCATCCGCTGCCAGACCCGGGTGGAAATTTCAGGCGCAGAAAGCTTTTTGGCCGTCATTTGACTTTGAGGCGCGGCGCACGATGTTTTCCGGCGCAGGTTTCGTGGCAAAAGCAGGTTACCAGATGGTCGTTGACCATGCCGGTGGCCTGCATGAAGGCGTAGACGATGGTCGGGCCGACGAATTTGAATCCGCGCCCCGCCAGTTCCTTTGACATCTTGATCGAGAGCGGCGTTGATGCCGGCACGCTGGCGGTGGTCCTGAAATGGTTGACCTTCGGCCTGCCGTCGACGAAGTCCCAGAGGAACTTCGAGAAGCTGGGGCCGTGTTCCATGATCTTGAGATAGGATTTCGCGCTGTTGACGGCGCCCTCGATCTTGGCGCGATTGCGGACGATGCCCGCGTCGTTCATCAGCGCATGGACCTTTTTCTCGCTGTAGCGCGCGATCTTCTCGGGGCGGAAATCGTCGAAGGCGCGGCGGAAATTGTCGCGCTTGCGCAGGATGGTGATCCACGACAGCCCGGCCTGGAACCCGTCGAGGATGAGTTTTTCATACAGCGCGCGGTCATCATATTCCGGCACGCCCCATTCGGTGTCGTGATAGGCCATATAAAACGGGTCTTCGCCGGGCCAGGGGCATCGCGTCAGGCCATCGGCATGCAGGCGCGCCGACCTCGTCATGCCACGGTCTGCTTCGGTGCGATCAACAGATCGTCCGGCTCGGCAAGGCGGATGGCAAGGCCGCCTGACGTCAGCGGCATTCCGGCCTGGAGCGCGTCGGCGACACGATCGATCCTGACCAGCGCCAGGCCGTTATGACCTGCCGTCGAACCCATGGTGCCGACCGCTTTGTCGCCGGCGAGAATGGCGGTGCCCGGTTCCGGTGAAAAGCCTTCAAGAACGATGCGTACTGTTCGCGTGCGCGCGGTGCCGCGATGCTGCATCCGCGACACCACCTCCTGTCCGACGTAACAGCCCTTGTCGAAATCGACGCCATGCAGGCGGTCCATGTTGGTTTCGTGCGGAAACGCGTCGCCATACATGAAGTCGAGGCCGCCGCGCGGAACGCCGGAGGCGATGCGATGCGCATCATAGGCGGAGCTGTCGACCAGCTCCGCGCCAATCAGATCGGCGACTTTTTGCGCGAGCTCCTGGGGAACAAGAATCCGCCAGCCGAGTGCTGAGTTGCGCGGATCGGCGAACGCCAGATCGGGCTTCATGGCGAATTCGCCATCCCACGCCGCGAGCACGCCGAGGCTGTCCGACAGATTTTCGACCGCGACCTTGGCGCGCAGCTTGTAGAAGCCAAGCTTGTCGGCAAGGCCTTGCGCCAGCGCGCGCGGACAGTCGATAAGGAAACCGCCGCCGTGGCCGGAAGGGGCTTCGGTGATCAGGAAATCGACGATTATCTTGCCCTGCGGCGTCAGCAACGCCCCGAACCGGCCGAGATCCGGATGGAGCAGCGTAACGTCCGTGGTGACGAGGCCGTTGAGAAAGTCGCGGGCGTCACCGCCGCTGACCTTGACCACGCCCCGGTCGGGAAGAAACGCTGCTTTCATAAGGAGTTCTCTGGCAAAGTTCTTGGGGAAACGCAGCTGCCGGATATCACACGGCAACCTAAGACGCTAAGGTATTGGGAACAAGGCCCCGCGACACCAAGTTACGTAAAGTGGGCACTGAGGAATCATGAGTCAACGATTTGATACCATTCTAAAATCCGGCACCGTGGTCAATCAGGACGGGGAGGGCGTGCGCGACATCGCCATTGCCGACGGCCGCATCGCTGAAATCGGCGCCCTTGGACAGGCCTCGGCCGCCGAAGTGATCGATTGCAAGGGCCTGCACATCCTGCCGGGCGTCATCGATACCCAGGTCCATTTTCGCGAGCCGGGCTTGACCCACAAGGAAGACCTGGAAACCGGCTCCCGCAGCGCGGTCATGGGCGGGGTGACGGCTGTGTTCGAAATGCCGAACACCGATCCCTTGACCGTCACCGAGCAGACCTTCACCGGGAAAGTGAAGCGCGGCCATCACCGCATGCATTGCGATTTTGCGTTCTTCGTCGGCGGCACCCGCGACAATGTGCAGGATTTGCCGGAGCTGGAACGCGCGCCCGGCTGCGCCGGCGTCAAGGTGTTCATCGGCTCGTCGACCGGCGCGCTATTGGTCGAGGATGACGAAAGCCTGCGGCGGATCTTCAATGTGATCAGGCGCCGCGCCGCGTTTCATGCCGAGGACGAGTATCGCCTCAACGACCGCAAGCATCTGCGCGTCGAGGGCGATCCGCGTTCGCATCCGGTGTGGCGGGATGAGACCGCGGCGCTGATGGCGACCCGGCGCCTCGTCAAACTCGCCCATGAAACCGGCAAGCGGATTCACGTGCTGCATGTCTCGACCAAGGAGGAGATCGAATTCCTCAGGGATCACAAGGATGTCGCCTCCTGCGAAGCGACGCCGCATCATCTGACGATGGCGGCACCGGAATGCTACGAACGGCTCGGCACCCTCGCGCAGATGAATCCGCCGGTACGATCGGCCGATCACCGCGACGGCATCTGGCGCGGCATCGCGCAGGGCATCGTCGACGTGCTCGGTTCCGATCACGCCCCGCATACGCTTGAGGAAAAGGCCAAGACCTATCCGGCCTCGCCATCGGGCATGACCGGGGTGCAGACGCTGGTGCCGCTGATGCTCGATCACGTCAATGCCGGACGATTGTCGCTGGCGCGCTTCGTCGATCTCACCAGCGCCGGGCCGGCGCGGCTGTTCAACATCGCCTGCAAGGGCCGCATCGCCGCGGGGTATGATGCGGATTTCACCATCGTCGATCTCAAGCGCAGCGAGACCATCACCAACAAATGGGTGGCCTCGCGCGCCGGCTGGACGCCGTATGACGGCATGCGGGTCACCGGCTGGCCGGTCGGCACCTTCGTGCGCGGCCGCCGCGTGATGTGGCAGGGCGAGTTGGTCAAGCCGTCGACCGGCGAGCCGGTGCGGTTTCTGGAGACGTTGAAGGCGTGAGGATTATTGCTTCGCCAGCGTGATCGAAAACTCGCCATTGCGGACGCGCACCGGGAGGCCTTCGACGAATTTCGCCACCGCGTCTTCGCCGTAGGTTCCGACCAGTTCGGCGAACGCCGCGAACAGGCTGGCCTGCGCCAGGCAGTCGCCATCAACGCCATCGTGCCGCGCCTCCGCCCAGGCCTCGTTGAGATAGCTGAGCGCGGCCTGTTTCTGCTCGTTATCGGGCAACGGGTCGCGGGCGGTTGAAAAGGACGCTGGATGGCTCATGAAACTCAACACGCTGTGTGCGCGATCCAGGGCGGAGCGCATCGAAGGCGCGTGGTTTAGCATGCAGCGCAGGACCGCCTAGACCAGTTCTTTAGGAAAGGTTAACGGCGCCGAATAAGATCAAGCCACTGTCCCGAATGCGAAGTTCGCGCCGCGCGGCGGGGCGAAGAGAACCCTAATTGGCGTAGCGGGCGGTCAGATCCCGCGAAATCTTGGAGCCTTCCTCGATATATCTGCGGATCGCGACCGAGGCCGCCGGCGTGCAGGTCCGGTAGGTCTGCTGGAACCCGTTATAGCCGCGGTTGAAGCCCGCGATCATGCGGGCGCGGCGATCGCCCGAGGGGGTTTCGGCATCGATCAGCGCCTGCATTTGGTTGCGCCATTTCGGGCCTTCATTGGTGCCGCAAATGCCCCGCAGGTAATGCAGGGTGCCGAGGATTTCGGCCAGCCGCTGCAGGTCGCCGTCGAACGGCGCGGCGGCGTCCTGGGCCCGCGCAGGGCCAAGATTGGATGCCGAGATGAGGATGAGAGCGGCCAGAAAATACTTGGACATGGGCCCGCACGATATGCCTTTTCAATGCGCTGGAAGCAAGGCGCGGGGGGCTCGCAGATGTGAACCCGCGCGCTAGACCCCGAGCAGGGCCCTAGCCGACTGGATGACCTCCTGCAGGCCAGCAGTGACCTTGAGATCGCTCAAGCCATCCGGCGCCAGCCACCTGAAATCATCGAGTTCGTCGTTCAGGACCGGCTCGCCGGCGATCCAGCGCGCCGCGAACGACATGATCAGATAGTGCCCGCCGCCGCCGGTTCCCGGCACCACCTCGCGCCACCCGGCGAGGCCCGTGATCTCGATTTTCAGCGCGGTTTCCTCATCGACCTCGCGATGCAGGGCGGCATGCAGCGTTTCGCCGAACTCGACCCGGCCGCCGGGCAGCGAATAAAAGCCCTTGGCGGGCGACCGCGCGCGCCGCACCAGCAGGATCTTGCCGTCGCGAAAGATCGCGGCGCTGACGGCAAGCTGGGGATGCGACGGCTGGACGGGGGACGCCACGGCGGTCAGTGGGTCATGATGTAGTCGACATCGGCCTCGGCGCCGCCATTGATGACGCCGCCGGCCAGGGCGACCAGCGGCTTGACCCAGCCGGTGGCCTGCTCGGCCAGCATGGCCCGGGTGTTGTCCTCGCGGGCTTCGCGCATGGCCGCGCTCACCGCGGTGAGGATCGAGGTCATTGCGCTGGTGATACTGTTGAATTCGGCGCGGATGATGGCGTCGGCGGAATCATAGGCCTCGATCGCGAGGTCGCGCGCCGCGAAATGGGAAGCCGTGAAATGCTCGCGATAGGACAGCGGGTGCCAGTCCAGGAAATCTTCCGCGCATTCCGGCATGTCCGGGATCATCTCGAGCAGCATGATGGCTTCGTTAAAATGATTTAGATAATCGGTGGCAAGGCCGGTGCGGGGGTTGATGTTGGCGGCGCGCAATTGCGCAGCCCGGGCCTGCTGGTCGGGGCTCGGTGCGAGCGGCATCTGGCGATGGGATCGCGCAGGTTTGGAAGCCGTTGATGTCATCTGCCGCAGTGTTAAGGGTTGGGGTTAAAAGGTGCTAAACGGATGCCTATCTGGACCACAGAATGTGCGGACGCTTCGTAATCACGTCGCCGCCGGCGGCCTTGCGGCAGATTTTTGGCTATATCGAGCAGCCCAATTTCCCGCCACGGCATAATATTGCGCCGACGCAACCGATACCGGTGGTCATCATCGAGAACGGCATCAGGCATTTCCGACTGATGCGCTGGGGCCTGTTGCCCGGCTGGGTCAAGGACCCCCGTAAATTCACCCTGCTGATCAATGCGCGCGCGGAAACGGTGCTGGAAAAACCGGCCTTCAGGAACGCGATGAAGCGGCGGCGCTGCCTGATCCCGGCGGACGGCTATTATGAATGGCAGGCTTCCGAACAGCGCAAGCGGCCGTATTTCATCCATCGCCGCGACGGACGCCCGATCGGGCTTGCCGGGCTGGCGGAAACCTGGATCGGCCCGAACGGCGAGGAACTCGACACCGTGGCGATCGTCACCGCACCGGCGAGCGCCGATCTCGCGGTGCTGCATCACCGCGTGCCCGTGACCATTGCGCCCGGCGATTTCGAGCGCTGGCTGGATTGCGGCACGCACGATGCAGAAGATGCGATGGCGCTGCTGAGGGCGCCCGACGAAGGCGAGTTCGTCTGGCACGAGGTCTCGACAAGGGTCAATCGTGTCGCCAATGACGACGCGCAACTGATCCTGCCGATCACGGCGGAGGAAATGGCGGTCGAGGAACCGATGCCGGTGAAGAAGGCCGCGCCGCGAAAACCGGTGCCGGCGGTATCTGAAGATGACGGGCAGGGCTCGTTGTTCTAGGCGCGTGGACAAATTCGGGCGTGCTCACGGCGAGGGTGGTTCACGGCGTCTGACGTTTCACTGGTCTATCCGCCATGCGAGCATGTCCAGCCGATCGTTGCCGAAAAAAACCTCGCCCTCGTATACGAAGCTTGGGACACCGAAGATGCCACTCGCATAGGCCCGCTTTGTTTTTTCCACCAAGATTGTCCTGGCGTCGGGCGAAAGAGCCTCAGTCAATATTTCCGAGGCGTTTCCTGCTTCAGTCAGACAAGCTGCCAATATGTCCGGGTCCGCGATATCGCGTTGCTGTTGCCATAATGCGTCGAAAACCGAGTTTCGAAACGCCTCGTGGCAATCCGGGTCAAGCAATGAGGCTATGCATAGAGCCGGAATCGAATCTGGTCGCGAAGGTTTCGGCGGACGCAACGGCACGCCATAGAATGCGGCGCTGCGTCGGACATCGGCAAGTAGATGAGCGCGTTTCGCCGGGGGCAATGGATCGACGTAGCTGGCCCATGGTTCTCGACCAGCCTGAAGGTTAAGCAGGACGTCAATGGACACCGGCCGCCAAAGCCATTCAACCGGTACGGGCGGCCTGAATAATGCTTTGCGGATTCGGCTCGCCGCAAAGTAGGCGTAGGGTGATCTAAAATCGTAGTAAACCTCAACTGTAACCGCCATGAACTCTCCTGATTACGGCATCATTTGAATTGACCCGGCGCGGCAGACCGTTTGGCGCGGGGCAAAAGCAAAATAGACCCGCTGTTCTGTTATCCGGCTTGCCATATCATGAGGTGCGCACGTCAAAAAATATTCAGCGCCGCATATTGCAGCAGCATGATGGTCTTGGCATCCGCGATGCGGCCATCGCCGATCATGGCGAGCGCCTGATCGATCGGCAGTTCCAGCACCTCGATGTCCTCGCCCTCTGAGGCAATGCCGCCGCCGCTGCCGACTCGCATCTCCGGTTGATATTCCGCGACAAAGAAGTGCAGTTTCTCGGTGACCGAGCCGGGGCTCATGAAGGCTTCGAATATTTTTCGGATGTCGCCGAGCCGATAGCCGGTTTCCTCTTCCGCCTCGGCGCGAATCCGGATTTCCGGAGACTCGTCATCCAAAAGGCCGGCCGCGGCCTCGATCAGGAGATCGTCGTAGCCGTTGACGTAGGCCGGATAGCGGAACTGCCGCACCAGCACCACGGTGCGCTGCGCCAGATTGTAGGGCAGCAGCGTGGCGCCATTGCCGCGGTCGTAGGTCTCGCGGTGCTGGGTCTGCCACTCGCCGTTGCCACGCCGCCATTCGAAAGTGGTGGTTTTCAGCGTGTAATGATTATCGGAGAGCACGCGGACGTTCTGGACGCGGATGCGGTCGGAGATAGTCATGAACCTACAGCACCTTGCCGGGGTTCATGATGCCTGATGGGTCGAGCATCGCCTTGATGGCGCGCATCAGCTCGATCGCGACCTTGTCCTTCACCTCGGGCAATTCGTCGCGCTTGAGCACGCCGATGCCGTGCTCGGCGGAGATCGAGCCGCCCATCCGCAACACGATGGCGAATACGACGGTATTGACCTCGTGCCACCGCGCGAGGAAATCCGCGGCGTCGCCGCCGATGGGCTGGCTGACGTTGTAATGGATATTGCCGTCGCCGAGATGGCCGAACGGCACCGGCCGCGCGCCCGGAATCAGTTTCACCACAGCGGCATTGGCTTGCTCGATGAAATCAGGCACCGCGACCACCGGCACCGAAATGTCGTGCTTGATCGAGCCGCCTTCCGGCTTCTGCGCCGC
>OCZT010005386.1_pt1 | contig 12786 bp, 8 predicted proteins | sample 1539031 | NCBI WGS metagenome assembly OCZT01 (sample SAMEA3539308, study PRJEB22396) | soil metagenome | biome: tundra; feature: field; material: soil | place: USA | collected 2010-05 | depth 0.15 m | reverse complement strand
TATTGGCGTGACTGGAGTTCAGACGTGTGCTCTTCCGATCTCCATGCGGCCTGCAGGTCGCCCTGGCCGCGCGCGGCGGCCGACAGCCAGTACGCCGCCGCCATGCTGCCGGGACGCGCGGCGATCTCGCCCTGCATGCGGTCTCTGATCCGCTGATAGGCGCCCTGCCGATCGATCTCCGCCCGCGCCCGCGCGTCGCGATCGATCGCGCTCGCCCACCAATCGAGGACGCGCTCGCGGCCGCCAGCCGGGAGGTCGTCAGCGCGCGCCAGCACGTCCGTGAACACATCGCCGGCGGCGCCGAACGCGCCGTCGAAGAACAGCGCCTCCCCGAGACCGACGAGAAACTCGACGCGCTCGCGTCCGCCCAGCCGCTGCGGATCGAGCCGCGTGAGCCGGGCGCGCGCGTTGGCGAGATCGTCGGATGCCTGGCTGTCGCGGAAGCGCTCGAGGTACGAGCGGGCGGCAATGAGGTCGGCGCTGTCGGCCCGCGCGGCGACCAGACGCGCCTGATCGGCCGCGGCGATCGCCGCTTCGAAGTGGCCGCTGTTGTAAAGGGTTCGGGCGCGCGCGAGAGCATCCGGCGGGTCGGCGGCGGCGGCGAGCGTCGCCGATGCGAAAAACACCAACAAAACCGCGCCAAAACGGCCCATTTGGCGATGGTAGCACAGAGCCTTTGGTACAATGTTCGGAGATGGTGGAGCCCAGGATCATTCCGCGCGCCGAGCATCCGATCTCGCGACGCGATATCGATCCTGATGCGCTCAAGGTCCTGTACCGGCTGCGCCAGTTCGAACATGTCGCCTATCTGGTCGGCGGCAGCGTGCGCGATCTCCTGCTCGGCCGTCGGCCGAAGGATTTCGACATCGGCACTTCCGCGCATCCGTATCAGGTCAAGAAGCTCTTCAGGAACTGCTGGATCATCGGACGCCGCTTCCGCCTCGCTCATGTGAAATTCGGGCCGAAGGTGATCGAGGTCGCGACGTTCCGGCGGCAGGTCGAGGCGGGCGAAGAGGTCGTGCAGGACGGCGTGCCCGCGCCCGACGTCAGCACGCCGGAGGGCGAACAGCTGATTCATCACGACAACACGTTCGGGACGCCCGAGGAAGACGCCTTCCGCCGCGACTTCACGATCAACGCGCTCGCCTACGACATCGCGACCTTTTCAATCATCGATTACGTCGGCGGACTCGACGACCTGCGCGCCGGCCTCGTCCGCTCGATCGGCGATCCCGACGTGCGGCTGCGCGAAGACCCGGTGCGCATGCTGCGCGCGGTGGCGCTCGCCGCACGCCTCGACTTTGTAATCGATCGTCCCGTGGTCGACGCGATTCGCGTGCTGCGCCACGAGATCGCGAAGGCCTCGCCGCCGCGGCTGCTCGAGGAGTACTACAAGATTCTGCGCGCCGGATCCTCGGAGAAGGCGTTCCGCGGCCTCGCCGAGCTCGGCCTGCTCGAACCGATCTCGCCCGAGCTGCAACGGGGCGCGACCGACGGGCTGTGGCGATCGCTGGCGGCGCTCGACAGCTACCGCCGCCGGTTCGAGTCGACGCCCGAGACGCTCACCAATGCCATCCTGCTCGGGAGCCTCCTCGTGCCGCTCGGCATTTCGTTGTTCCCAGGGCAGTCAGGGCGCCAGGTTCACACCGGCGACCGGCCCGACGAGCAGACGCCGCAGGCCGGCCGCGGCGGTCACGTCTCCACGGAGAAACGCCGGCGGCCGCCGGCGTTGAAGCTCGGCGAGCTGCCGCTCGCGCGGCGGGACGTCGAGCATCTGCAGCAAATCATCAGCCTCCAGCGGCGGCTCCGCGAACTGAACGCCAGCCCGCGCGCCCAGCGCGCGCTGACGCACCGCGGGATGTTCCGCGAGGCGCTCGTGTGGATGGAGATTCACGGCGGATCACCCGAGGTGGCTGGGGTGGTTGAACACTGGAAAGGGGTCTTGGTCGGTGAAGGAGAGAACTCGGCGGCGCCCATCCCGCCCCCTGTGGAACGTGTTGAAGGCGACGGCGGGGGCCAGGGCGATCAGCTACCGCGACGAAAGCGGCGGCGTCGGCGCCGCAGGCGCTCCCGGCCCGCGGGTCAGTAGTTCTACGCCGCGACCCCTTTGGCGACTTCTTGGATGGTCTTGTACGGTTTGGCGAGCCCGCACGCGATGAGCAGCTTGATGACCGGCCACGCGGGATCGATCTCGCTCGTCCGCCAGCTGAATTTCGGGCTGCGCGGATAGCCGTGATGATTGTTGTGCAGCCCCTCTCCGCCGGTCAGCAGTGCGAGAAAGCGGATGTTGGTGGCCGTGTTGTCGAAGTTCCTGTAGCCGACGGCGTGACACAGGCCGTTGATGGAAGACGACAGCACGAACACGTACATCACTGCGTGAATCCCCGCCGCCAGCAGGGCCCACCACACACCGATCACCGGGCCGACGACCAGACACAGGAGGACCGTACCCACCCCGAGGCCCAGCACCCCGCGGTTGAAAACGTGCCGATCCCACCAGCCGTCCTTGATATCGCGTGCGTAGCGCTCGACAACATCGGTGTTCTTGATCTCGCGCACGTAGTAGAAAACGTTGCCGAGCTGGACGTTCCAGAAGCCTAGGATCTTCGGGCTGTGCGGGTCGCCTTCCTCGTCGGTGAACGCGTGGTGCTTGCGGTGGACGGCCACCCACTCCTTCGTGCACTGGCCCGTCGTCAGCCACAGGGCCAGCTTGAAGGCCCATTCGACGCCCGGATGCACCGTCAACGCTCGATGCGTGGCGCAGCGATGCAGATAGATGGTTGTGCTGAGAACGGCAACCTGAATCAGGATGGCTGCGACGACAAGGCTTAAAACAAAGGAAAACAGCACTCCACTACCCTCCGAGGCGAACGATGTTTGGGAACCTGCGCAATAACCGGGAAGGAGATCGCCAACCGAGAAACTGATGATACCACGGAACGGCGTTTTGTCCCGATAAATGTCTTAAACCCCTACAGTTAGCCGCGTTTCCGCTCGAACTCCTTCATGAACGAGACCAGAGCGTCGACGCCGGCCTCGGGGAAGGCGTTGTAGATCGACGCCCGCATCCCGCCCACGGCGCGGTGCCCTTTCAGGCCGTCCAGCCCCGCAGCGGTCGCTTCCTTGACGAACGCGCTCTCGAGCTCCTCGGTCGCCAGCCGGAAGGTGACGTTCATGAGCGAGCGGGAATCCTTTTGGGCCGTGCCGCGGTAAAACCCTGTTCGGTCGATTTCGGCGTACAGCTTCTTGGCTTTGCGCTCGTTGACCTTCGCGATCGCCGCGAGCCCGCCCTGGCCGATGAGCCATTTCATCACGAGCCCGAGCGCGTACACCGCGAACGCCGGCGGCGTGTTGTACAACGATCCGTTCTCCGCATGCACCGCATAGTTGAGCATCGTCGGCAGGGTTGGCTTTTTTTCCGCGGATCGCTGCAGCATGTCGTCGCGGATGATCACCACGGTGACGCCGGCCGGCCCCATGTTCTTCTGCGCGCCGGCGTAGATGAGCGCGTGGCGCGAGACGTCGATCGGACGGCTGAACATGTCGGAGGAGGTGTCGTTGACGAGCGGAGCGCCGCCGGCATCCGGCAGCGTCTTCCATTCGGTGCCTTCGATCGTGTTGTTGGAGGTGATGTGGACGTACGCGGCGCCTGGCGTCAGCTTCAGCTCCGATTGCGCCGGGATGCGGGCGTAGCTGTCCGCCTTGGTGGTGGCGGCGACACTGACCGCGCCGACCTTCTTCGCTTCCTTGATCGCTTTCTCCGCCCACGAGCCGGTGTCGATGTAATCGGCGGTCGACCCGGCCGCCAGCAGGTTCATCGGCACCATCGAGAATTGCGTGCTCGCGCCGCCCTGCAGAAACAACACCTGATAGTTCGACGGCACGTTGCCCAGCGTGCGGATGTCTGCGTCGGCCTGCTTGAGAATCGATTCGAATGTCTTCGACCGATGGCTGATCTCGAGAATCGACATGCCGATCCCCGGCAGCGCGATGAGATCGCGCTGGATTTCCTCGAGCACCGGCATGGGCAGCACGGCCGGCCCGGCGGCAAAGTTGTGAACGCGATGGACAGTGGTCATATGGTCACCAGGTGTAAGTCGAGAATGTCGCTGTTTCCGCCTTGCATGGCCTTCAGCAGTGCGTCCGAGGGCGCGCCATCGAGGTGGATGCGCGCGACGGCCGCCTGCGCGCCTTCGAAGATCACGTTTTCCATTTCCTGAACGTTGATGTTGCCCGAGCGCAGCTCGGCGAATACGTGGGCGAGGACGCCCGGGCGATCGCGGTGGCGCACGACAAGCATGTGCGTGGCCGGCGTCTTCTTCGCCAGATTCACGACGTTGGGGACCTTGCCCGTGTCCTTGTAGGCGGTGATGATGCGGACCGCCTCCGCGGCGATCGCGTCCTGCGCCTGGTCGGTTGACGCGCCGATGTGATGCGTGCCGTACACGCCAGGCAGCTGGACGACAGCGTCCTTGAATTCGCCGGTCGGCTCTTTCGGCTCCACGGCGAACACGTCGAGCGCCACGCGGATGTGGCGCGTCTTGATCACCTGTTCGAGCGCGGCGTAGTCCACGACCTCGCCGCGCGCGGTGTTGATGAAATACGACCCCGGCTTCAGCTTCTCGAGGACCGACGCGTTCACGAGCCCCCTGGTCTCCGCCGTCAACGCGAGGTGGACGCTCAGCACGTCCGCCCGCTCGGCGGCCTCTTGCGGCGTCTTCGCAATCGTGATCGGCACCTGTGCGGCATCGGTCTCGTCGATAGGGGCTTGGTTCACTGGGCCGGCCGCGAATCGGCGGCTCCAGACGACGACCGGCATCCCGAAGGCGTGAGCGCGCTTCGCCATCTCCTGGCCGATGTTGCCATAGCCGAGCAGCCCGAGCGTCCGGCCGTGGAGGCCGCGCGCCTTCGAGTACTCTTTCTTGTTCCACCTTCCCGCACGCAGGTCGGCGACGTTGTCGGGAATACGCCGATCGAGCGCCAGCATCAGCGCCCAGGCGAGCTCGGCGACCGCAATCGCGTTCTTGCCCGGACAGTTCGACACGTAGATGCCGCGCGTGGACGCAGTCGCCACGTCGATCGTGTTGTAGCCCGCGCCCGCGCGGACCACGAGCGACAGCGCCCCCGCTTCGAGCATCGGCGCGGTGACGGTCGTGCCGCGCACGACGAGGACGTCAGCGGTCGTCTCGCGCAGCGCCTGCGTGAGCGTGTCGCCGCTGAGATCGGGTTGGTACACGACCTCGCATCCCGCAACCTTGAGACCGTCGATCCCGCTCTGCTCGAATTTGTCGGCGATCAGTACTTTCATGTCAGGCCTTGGTCACCGCTCAGATGAGATGAATCAGCAAACCATCTCGCAGCTTTGGCTCGAACCATGTGCTCTTCGGCGGCATGATCCCGCCGCCGTCCGAGACCGTCATCAGATCGCTGATGCTCACCGGATACAGTGAGAACGCCACCGCCGCCTTCCCGGAGTCGACCAGCGCCTCCAGCTCCTTCGTCCCGCGCGCGCCGCCGACGAAATCGATGCGCTTGTCGGTGCGCACGTCCGCAATCTTGAGCACCGGCGCGAGCAATTGATCCTGCAGCACGCTGACGTCGAGCGAGGCGATCGCGTCCACCTCGGGCCTGACGCGCGGCCGCAGAGTGTGCCAGCCTCCCCTGAAATACATCGAAATGTCGCCGCGCGCCACCGGCTCCGCCGGTCCGGCTTCGAGCTCGAACCGATCGCGCGCCGCATGGAGAAACGCGTCGGGCGTCAGCCCGCCGAGATCCTTCACGACTCGGTTATACGGCAGGATCTGCACCTGATTCTGGGGGAACGCGACTGCCAGGAACGTCGTGTAGTCCGCGTCGTCGCCGAGCGAATGGCGCGTGACCGCGCGGTCGCGGATGTCGGCGCGCGCCCGCGCCGCGCTCGCCGCCCGGTGATGCCCGTCGGCGATGTAGAGAGCCGGCACGTGGCGGAACGCCGTCACGAGCGCGTCGCGGTCAGCTCCGCCGACGCGCCAGAGCGAGTGGCGCACGTGGTCCGGCGCCTCGAAATCGATGAGCGGCGTTCCCGACGTGATGCGCGTCGCGATCTGATCGATCTCGTTCGACGGCCGGTATGTGAGAAACACCGGCCCGGTCTGCGCGCCAAGCGCCATCATGTGCCGCGTCCGGTCGTCTTCCTTGTCGCGCCGCGTGCGCTCGTGCTTCTTGATGATGTCCCGATCGTATTCGCCGAGCGAGTAACAAGCCGCCATGCCGATCTGCTCGTGCGCGCCCATCCGCAGTCGGTAAAAGTACACGCTGGGCTCGTCTTCGACGACGAGCGCGGTCTTCTTCAGGGTGTCGAAATTGCTGGCCGCACGCTCGTAGACGCTGGCCGCGTACGGATCGGTACCGGGCGGCAGCTCGAGCTCGGCGCGCGAGACGCGCAGGAAGCTCAGCGGGTTGCCGGCCGCCAGCGCGCGCGCCTCATCGGTATTGACGACATCGTAGGGAACGGCGGCGATACGGGGAGCCTCTGACGGCCGCGGGCGAAGTGCACGGAACGGGTGGAGAGTCGCCATGGGGCTCGAATTATGTCACACCGAGGACGTGGCTGTGGCTGGCCGCCGTCGCGCCTTCGGCGCTTTGGCGAGCCTCGCCGAAGCTCGCACGTTGGCCTGGCGAGCAAAGACAGGTGGCTGGTGGGAGCTATTGACCTGCCGCCGCGCTGACGGCCGGACGCGTGGCCGGCGGCACCGCGAGCTCGGCGAACACGCGGTCGCGCATGTCGCCGAACACCGCCCGTTGCGCGGCCGGAATCGGATCGGCGGGCGGCATGGCCCGCTGCGCGGTCAGCGGGTTGATGAACGCGCCGTTCTTCTTGAGACGGTAATCGAGATGCGGACCGGTGGCCAGGCCGCTCATGCCGACGCGGCCGATCACATCGCCCTGCCTCACGTGCATGCCGACGCGCACGGTCATCGTCGACAGATGCAAATATTCGGATTCGAAACCGTTGACGTGGCGCAAATGCACCATCCGCCCCGCGCCGTCGCTCATGCCGGCCTCGACCACCACGCCGTCGGCGACGGCGATGACGGCTGCGCCGATCGGCGCCCGGTAGTCGACGCCGAGGTGCGGCCGGTACTCGCGAAGAACCGGATGAAGGCGGTTGCGCGAGAAGCCGGAGGTGACGACCGGCTGAAACTTGAGCGGCGAGTGGAGGAAGAACCGCCGCATCGACGCGCCGCGATCGTCGTAATAGCCGGGCGCGCCGCCGGGAGGCGTGAACCGCACGGCGCGAAACCGCCGGCCGGCATTGTCGAACTCGGCCGCCAGAATCGGTCCGTAGCCGGCGAAGACGTGGCCGTCACGATACTGCTTTTCGACGAGCAACTCGAAGCGGTCGCCCGGCTGCACGTCGGTGCTGAAATCGATCTCGCCGCTGAAAATGTCGGCGAGGTTGATCGACAGATCGAGCGCTTCGCCGGCCGCATCCATCGCGGCGACGAGCGAGGGCGTGCCGCGGTCGATGCGGCCGCCCACGGTGACGAGCGCGCGCGTTTTCGCGATCGGCAGTACCTCGGCGACAAACGCCGCCGTCGACGGCGACCGCGTGACGCGCAGGAACCGATCGCTGTCGATTTCGTATTCGAACCGGCGCAGCAGCCCGTCGTCGGCCTTCTCGAGACGATACGGCTGAGCCGTGCGGACCTTGCGCAAGTCGAACACCGACGCGGCGCGGGCGACCACGGCCGCCACTTCAACTTCGGCGACCTTGCAGCCTCGCAGCACCGACGCCAGCGTCGCGCCGGCCACCACACGCGCCGCGACGATCCGCGTGTCGTGCGGCAGCTGAATATCCCCAGCGCGCGCTGACGCCGCTGACGAGTGACCGTCGCCCTTCAGGGCGGACGCGTCGTGGCGCGCGCAGGCCGAGGCGGCGGCGCCCGCGACGCTGGAAAGAACGACCAGGATGAAAACGTGAGAGCGCATTCTGAGCGTGACTCGGGTACTGATCCCTATCGACCGCAAAGGGTTAGACGTGTATATCCTACAAAAAGACGTGCGAGATCTGCGTTTTCTGCGTTCAACGTCGTTGATACCGCTCCGCCCAGGCACGTAAGGCGGCCTGCCGCTCGCGCGCCTCGGGCTCTTCGTCGAGCCGATCGGCGTCCCACCTCAGACGGAACGTCCAGTTCGTGTCGCTCACGACCGCCGGCTCGTTGATGCGGTCGCGCCAGCCGAAGACGTCCGTCACGGGCAGCAGCAGCAGATTCGACCCCGACGCGAAGAGCGCCTCGAGCAGCGCGTCGCGCACCTCGGGACTGTACGGTCGATCGATCAGGCCTCGCCCGGTCGTGATCTTCCGAATCGTCGGCAGTTGGCTGACCATCTGCCGCTCATCCTGCGACGCGCGCTCCCACCATACGGCGAGCGGCTCGGTGTCGTGCGTGCCGGATGCCGCGACCGACACGGGCGGGTAGTCGGCCGGATCGCGGAACGGCTGGCCGTCGGCGTGCCACTCGCGCTCCCAGCGGAAGACGCGAAAGCCGGGCACGGCCATCCGCGCCAGCGAGGCGCGCACGAAGTCGGGGACGGTTCCAAGATCCTCGGCGATGATCTCCGCGCCCGCTTCGCGAAACATGGCGAGCACGTGCTCGCCGAGCGCGATCTGCTCGGCCTCGCCGGACGGCGTGAAGAACGGCTCGCCGCCGTCGCGCGGCCGGCCGTAGGTGCGATAGAAACCGACCAGATGATCGACGCGGTAGCCGTCGAACAAATCGGCGCCGCGCCGCGCGCGCTCACGAAGCCACCGGAAATGCTCGCCGGCGATGACGTCCCACCGGTACACCGGCATGCCCCAGTCCTGGCCGTTGACGCTGAACGCGTCCGGCGGCACCCCGACCGACGCGTCGAGACGGAATTGATACTGACGGGCCCAGACATCGGCGCTGTCGCCGTCGACCATGAACGGCAGATCGCCGAAGAGCGCGACGCCGTGCGTGTGGCGCCGCGCCTCCGCCCACTGCGTCGCCGCGAGCCACTGCAGGTACTGATAGAACAGCACCTCGCGCGCGAGCTCGCGCCGCGCGTGATCGATCGCGGCCGGCTCCCGGCGCTGCAGCGTCTCGGGCCAGTCGCTCCACGGGCGCTCGCCTTCGCGCGCGTGCAGCGCGCGGAAGATCGCGTAGTCCTCGATCCACCACGCCTGCTCGCTCAAAAACCCTCTCAGCGCGCGAGCGCGCTCGGTGTCGTGCGACCATTCGGCATCGTGAAAGCGGGCGAACGCCGCGCGCAGCGCCCTGTGTTTCAACGCACGCACGTGCGCGTGCTGAAGCGTTGACGCGCCGCGGACCTCGGCGAGCAGCACACGATCGGCTTGGTCGAGCGACGCGTCGCCGCCGAGCGCCTCGAAATCGGCCACGGCCGGCATCGAGATGAAGATCGGATCGATCGCCATCGCGCTGATCGCCGAATACGGCGACTGCTGGCCGGGCGCCATCTCGTTGATCGGCAGCAGCTGCAGCACGCTCTGGCCGGCGCCGGCAAGCCAGGCGGTGATCGCTCGGAGATCGCCGATGTCGCCGATGCCCCAGCTCGTGCTGGACGGACACGCGAAGAGGGGGATGAGCAGACCCGCGCGGCGGCGGCCGGCAGGATTAGTCATCGAAGTGCCGGAAAAGAGTCTGCGTGGCCGCGGCAAACGCCGCCTCGGGCACCAGTAGGCTCACGACGAGATATGACTCGCGCGGGAAGTCGAAAAAATACCCGGGATGCGTCAGCAGCCCCTCATCCTCGACCAGATTGACGACGACGTCTTCCTCGGGACCGAGCGTCGGCACCTGGAGGACGCCGTACCATCCGCCCTCGGCGCGCAGGGCGCTGCACGCCGGCGCCGTCAACGCCTGTGTCGTCAGTTGCCGATAGTTGGCGGCGACCCGCGCCTGAATCTGCGCGCGCACGGCGGCGCCGCGCTCGATCAGCTCGGCCGCGCCGACCTGAACAGGAGTGGCGACCGACAGATACGTGTCGCACACGAGCTCGAGCCGTCCCAGGGCGCGCTCGACGACGGCGGGCGGGCCCGCGACCGCCATCCAGCCGAGCTTCACCTGCGGAAGCCCCGCCGACTTCGACAGGCCGCCGAAGCTGAACGCGAGCGCGTCGCCGCGATCCAAGACGCGTCCAGCCGCTTGGGCCGCGCCGGGCACGAGCTCGTAGTCGGCGAACACTTCGTCCGCGATGATGGCGATGTCGCGCGCGGCGCAGATTCGGGCGAGCCGATCGAGCTCGGCTTCGCTCACAAACGATCCGGTCGGATTGTTCGGGCTGACGATGAGCACCGCGCGCGTCCGGGGCGTCAGCGCCCGCTGGACGCCTTCGAAGTCGATCGACCAGGCGCCGTGATACTCGAGATCGTAGGGCTGCGCGGCCACGCCATCGAGCCGCGTCAGATGCTCGAAGAGCGGATAGCTCGGCCTGGGCACGAGCACCTCGTCGCCCGGATCGCAGAGCAGCTTGAAAAGCAGCGAATACGCCTCGCTCGTGCTGGCGGTGAGCACGATGCGCTCTGGCGCCACGTCGAAGCCCCGGCGCGCGTAATCGGCGGCCACGGCCGCGCGCGCGTCGGGCAGACCGAACGGCCGCGGCTGATAGCTGAGTCCTCGCGCGTCGGCGAGCGGCGCCAGCAGGTCCGGTGGGTAGTCGAACCCGGCGCGAGTCGGATTGGATTCGGTCAGATCGACGATGGGACGGCCGCTCTGACGCCGGCGTGCGACCGCCTGGGCGAGTCGATTCACCCTGAGGTCGCCTGGCGTGCGGTTAGAGAACAATCTCGATCCTCTCGATGACATCTCCCTCGAGGATCCGATCGACGACGTCCATGCCGTTCAGGACTTGCGCAAAGACGGTGAACTCGTGATCGAGACGTGGGTTGTCGACCAGGTCCACGAACATCTGGGCGTCGCCGGTGTCGCGCCCGCGGGTGGAGATGCCGACCGCGCCGCGCACGTGCGGCCACAGCCCCACCTCGTCGCGCATGAACGCGGCGTCACCGATGTACTCGTTGGCGCCCGGACTGCCGCCCTGGATGACGAAGTTCGGCACGACCCGGTGGAACGTGAGCCCGTTGTAATACCCCGATTCGGCCAGCCGCGCGAACCGGATGACGGTGGCGGGCGCTTCGCTCGTGAACAGTGCGAGCTCGAAGACGCCGACGTCGCGAATCGTGATGCGCGCGCGCGCCGAGGCCAGGCGCCGCAGATCCTCCGCGTTCAACTCTGAAGCCACCTGCGCCTGATGAACTGATTTGACCGCCGGCGCCTGCACGTTCAGCGCATGGAGCGCGTCGACGATCGCCACGCGCGCGTCGCGCGAGTTGTCGTGGCCTTCCGCGTCCAACCGCTGCAAAGCCGCCTTCAGCGCCGGGACGGCGGAGGCAAGCGTCGCCGTCGATGTCGTCAACGGCGGCGCCGCTGCCAGGGCGCGCGCCGCAAGGCGGATCACCTGATAGCCATGCCGGCCAAGTGCGGCGGTGTAGATGGCGTCGGCGCCGTGCTGTTCCAGCTTCGACAATCCCTCGATCGCCGCCTCGCAGACGTTGTCGTCGGCATCGGCGGCGAGCTTCTCGAGCGTGGACGTGTCCTTGAGCACAGTCGCCGCGCGAGCCGCGTACAGCCGCATCGGCCACACCGTGGATCCGACAAATTGCGGCAGCGCCGCCTTCGCCCTATCGGGCGCCGCCGAGGCCAGCGCGACGATCGCGTGGGCATTCGCGTGCCAGCCGCGCGGCGATCCGGCTCCGGAAAGATCGTTGACGGTCCGCTCGAGACGGTCGATCGCCTCGGACCCCTCCGGCGCCTGGCCGCAGGAACCCAGCTGGTCGATGGCGGCGAGCATGACGTGCGCATCGCGATCGCCCAAGGCCTGCAGGTACGCGGGGCATGCGTCGTCACGCCAGGCCGGCGCCGAAACCGCCCGCAGCGCTTCGAGCCGCACGAGCGCCGACTCGTCGCGAAGCGCCTTTTGCGCCGCGTCGTGAACCTCGGATCCAGGCGGCGCGGCCTCCGTCGCGCTTTCAATCGCCTTCAGCGCCAGCCGTCGCACCTGCGCGTCGGGATCGGCGAGGCCGTGGACGACGAGCGTGTCGGTGACGCGCCTGGCGCCGCCCGCGGCGCTGGCAGCGCCCGCGGCACTGGTAGCGCCCGCGGCCCTGGCAATGATGAGCGCCTCAAATGCCACGCGCCGCACGCGGGCGCCGTTGGCCGCGTTGCCGGACGCCAATCGTTCGAGCGTCGCGATGGCAGCCGGCGATGGCGCGGTCGACTTTCCATTCAGGCGAATCAGCCCCTCCAGCCCCTGGGCGACGCCGAGCTGACCCTCGACCGTGTCCTCGCGCGACAGCGACTGGACGATCGCGGCCTCGGCGCGGTGGACGGGCCCCTCGGCCGTGTATGGCAGGCGGCTCAACGTCTGGCACAGCGCGGCGCGCACAGTGAGATCGGCCTCGACAGCGAGCCGGTCGATCGTGCTTTGCGCGATCAGCGCCAGGCCGTCGCTGTTGACCGCGGATCCCTTCCACCCCTGGGCGGCCTGCCCGATCGCGTTGGCCGCTTCGGCGCGGACCTCCGGCCACGGCGACTTCAAGAGCGGCACGATGTCGGAAATCAGTGAAGGCCGTTCGAGGCGGCCGAGCGCGCGGACCGCGACGCGGCAGGTGTCGGCGTCCTGGCTGTGAAGGCCCGCGCGGATGACGGCCAGGTCGCGCGGTGCCGGCGCGCGGCGATCCTCCGCGACGAGGATCGCGAGCCG
>OCZT010005385.1_pt1 | contig 12787 bp, 15 predicted proteins | sample 1539031 | NCBI WGS metagenome assembly OCZT01 (sample SAMEA3539308, study PRJEB22396) | soil metagenome | biome: tundra; feature: field; material: soil | place: USA | collected 2010-05 | depth 0.15 m | reverse complement strand
CGATCAGTCGCGCGTCCTCGCCAACAACGTCCTGGTCGCGTCCGGCGAACTCAGCCAGCACGCCGCAGCGCTGTTCAAAAGCGTCGATACCTTCCTCGCCGGCCTGCGCGACGCCGCGTAGGGCGTAAGCAGAACCGCATCGACGCGCTGACTAGCCGCAATAGTCCGGCAATATGCGGCGTGCGATTGCGCAGAAAGGTCCGCCACCCCTGACTGGGCAACCCGCGTCGCTTAACCATGTATGTGGCGACCGTTGCTTGCCCGACGCCAAACCAAAGCTGAGCAATTCTCCGTGGATGCGCGGCACACCCCAGAGCTGGTTTTCCGTACTCATCTGCCGGATCAGCGTATCTGGTTCCACATCGATTTGCGGGCGCCCTCCCCGCGAGCGCGATTTCCAGCGCCAATAACGGCGAAAGCCGGCCCGATGCCAACGCACCAGCGTTTCGGGACCGGTGATCGTGAGGACCTGCAGAAACGACGGGAACCATCGGTAAATCTCGATCAAGAACCAGCGATCGCTTTTCGTGACCCGGAGTTGACGGGCGCATCTTGCGCTGCACAACGATCAATTGATGTCGGAGGGCGGCATTCTCAGCCTCAAGCCGGCTCTTCGACTTGAATGGCGAGGCCGGCACGGCCAATACAAAGCAGATCAGCGCGATCAGCGCGCCAATTTGGCCGATTCCATCATTCGATAAACCCGGATAGGGTTTTCGGTGCACACAGCGGCTCTACCCGCCAAAGCAACAGAACCTCGGTGCCCGCGCCGACCCGACTACTGACAAATCAGAATCGGGACCGTTTCAGGTCGATCAGGATCGGCTTGAGAATGGCAAGAATTTCAAGCCGCCCGGATGACATTCTCGGAACAGGCATGCTTTATTGCGATTCCGGCCTGATAGGTAGGTATTGAAACGAGATAAGCACGATCGCGCGTCGACGCATTTTATCAGGTATGCGGATGGGAGGGTGAATGATGGATCTTCGTGCCGCTCGCTATTTAGCTATCGTAATGATCTTCGCTTCCTCTACGTCCAATGTGAAGGCTGAGGAGCAATACCCCGCGCGCTCAATTACGATGGTTGTGCCGTTTTCCGCAGGAGGACCAACGGACGTCCTCGGCCGGATCGTGGCACAATTCATTAGTCCTCTGCTCGGTCAACAGGTCATCGTGGAGAATACGACGGGTGCCGGTGGCACTATTGGCGCGATACGCGTGGCCAGGGCTGCTCCCGATGGTTACACAATGGTGATGGGCAACCTCGGCACGCACGCTGCCAGCCTAGGAATGTATAAAAATCTTTCCTATGATCCGCGAAGTGATTTCGAACCAGTAATTCTGGTCGCCAGTACGCCGATGGTCCTGGTTACAAGAAAGGCGCTGCCGGTTCGCACACTCAACGACGTCATCGCGTATGCTAAAGCGAACAAAGGCAGCATGACTATGGGTAGCGCCGGCGTCGGATCGATCTCGCATTTGACACTGTTACTCTTCAATCACCTCACGGGGGCAGATACCCAACACGTGCCATATCGCGGCCTTTCGCAAGCGACGAATGACCTGCTTGGTGGGCAGATCGACGCGATGTTCGATCAGGTTGTCACTGCCACGCCGCACATTTTGTCGGGCGGCGAGAATGGCATCGTCGTCACGATCCCAAATCGCGCCAAATCCATACCGAACGTACCATCGTCAACAGAGGCTGGCTTGCCCGAACTTCAAACTATCGCTTGGACGGCGCTGTTCATGCCGAAAGGCACTCCCCCAAAAATCGTCCTTCGTATAAATGCGGCCGTTCAAAAAGCCATGCAAGATCCGGCTGTAGCCAAAAGTCTCGCGGAAATTGGGGCCGACGTTCCACCGCCCGAGCAGCGGACTCCCGAAGCGCTAGGATATCTCGTCAATGCGGAAATCGACAAATGGGTGCCGTTGATCAAAGCTGCCGGAACTGTTGCCGAATAGGCTAGTCAAAGCTGAAAAATATCTGAATTCCATTCAGCTGCCGTAGCTGCAAGGCGCATCGCTATCAATTGCCTCCCTAAGAGAGGACTGACGCGTGGGACTAACCGGCGAACAACAGGCCATGCGCTCCGGCGAATTTGGCCAAATGCGACAGTGGGCCATCGAACATCAAATCAAAGTCGGACAATATTTCGGAGTTGATGATTTTGTTCCGGTCATTCAGGCCCACATTATGGCAGACACGGAACCGCTCGGTGTGGCAGGGGTCGAATGCCTTGAGCACTGGGCTGGCCTGCCGCCACACGAACGATTAGTCCGTATACCCACAATTACGGATCTGCGGGCCAAAGTTACTGCGGCCGCGTGGTCGTGCTCGATGCCGCAAAGGGTGGCGTTGCGACCGCCTGGATGTTGCACGAAATGAAAGCACGCGGGTGTATTAGCGGCAGCGCTCGTGTTGAACAGGGTCATTCCTATCATGGTTCAGGAATGGCGCTTGCCGCTTTACTATGATCTTCGGCTGCGGTCTCGACATCACGAATGCCATTCCGAATGAGGCTACCGTCGAGGTCGACCCGACGCAGGAACGTCCGTTTATCCGTATCCTCTGATCAAGGCATCAGCCGCAAATGCCCTATTCTGACTATCGACCAGACCTCATGGGGTCCGCAACACTGCAGCCGTCTGGCTCGTTCGAAGCGGGATCGTATCAATCGTTTATCCTGACCTACACCGCCGGGGCGTTCGGTATCGACGACACCGGCTCGATTAAGATCGGTTTTCGCTTTGCTACGGATTTCGGCCCGGTCCAGTTCGACGATCCGAAGGCACCAGGTTATACAACCATTGAAGCATCGAACGGAGCGACGCTTGAATGCAAATGGGAATTCAAGCGCAATATCCGGCCCTGGAGCCGGTCGCTCTATATTGGCGTGGTCAAACATTTTCTCGCGCCAGGGGACACAATCAGCGTCCGGTTTGGCGATCGCCGCTTCGGATCTCCCGGAATCCGAATGCAGACATATTGTGAGAGCGAATTCGAGTTTCGCGTCTTGGCGGACCCGATCGCAACGTATGATTACGTGCCGCTGCCGGAGAGCCCCAAGATAGCAATCGTCTCTGGTCCGCCCGTGCAATGGCACGCCATCGTTCCAACGCTGGTTCGCGTGGGCGAATCATTTCGGCTTGCTATCAAGGCCAACGACAAGTGGGGTAACCCGTCCAACGTAATTGATGCCATGTTACAAATCAGCAGTTCCGGCAATATTGAAGGGTTACCTCAAGCGATACACATCGAGCCCGGACAATTTTCTGCAACCATCGCCAATTTAAAAATCTCGGATCCTGGCGACTTCACCATCAGCATCCTTGATGGGCGCGGCAATGAACTCTGCCGTTCGAACCCGTTGCGCGTCGCCCCGCCAAACACCGAGTTTGTTCATTATTGGGGAGATACCCATGGCCAGTCCAACGAGACGCTTGGCACCAATCCTGCTCGCGAATATTTCGAATTCGGACGCGACAAGGCGTTTCTTGATGTCATGGGTCATCAGGGCAACGACTTCCAGATCACCGGAGACTTCTGGAAGGAGCTGAACCGTTTGTCGCACGAGTTCGATCGACCCGGGCAGTTCGTCTGTATCCCGGGATACGAATGGTCAGCCAATACGGCCGTCGGCGGCGATCGCAACGTCCACTACCGGCGCGAAGGCGAAACGATTCATCGATCGTCGCACGCGCAGATTGCCGATTTGGCAGACATATCTGACGAAGGCACCGACGCCCATACCGCGCATGCACTGTTTGACAAGCTGAAAGGCAAGGATTGCGTCGTCGTCGCTCATATCGGCGGGCGCTACGCCGACATCCGTTACGCTCATGACGTGCAGCTGGAGACTGCTGTCGAGGTGCATTCCGCATGGGGCACATTCGAATGGATCTTGCGCGATGCCTTCGAGAAGGACTACCGGATCGGTATTGTGGCCAATTCTGACGGCCACAAAGGGCGCCCCGGCGCGTGCTATCCAGGCGCGTCTTTTTTTGGAAGCCAGGGCGGCTTGACTTGCTTTGTCGCCCCCCAACTGAGCCGTGACGCAATTTTCGAGGCTATGCGGCGCCGGCATCACTACGCAACGACCGGCAACCGAATGATATTGAACGTGACGGTCCGCCTGCCAAAAGAAGCGGATATTTTCAGTCGTGACCCAGCATTCGATTCTACCGTGGTCAACCGGAGTCACACGCTGATGATGGGCGACATCGCCCAGGTCGCTTCCGACTATATCGAACTACACGTCGAAGCGATTGGTTCCTCGCCAATTGAGCGTGTCGATATTTTCGACGGCGTGAATCTCGTTGAAACCGTGCGCCCCTATCGCGCAAGCGATCTTGGAACGCGAATTCGCCTCGGCTATCGAGGAGCTGAATATCGCGGAAGGGCCCGTACCACGAATTGGGATGGCTCTCTCAATATCAGCGACAATGCGATCTGGCGAGCGAACGTCATCAACAACTGGAATCTCGATCGCGGAATTCAGCTTCAAGGGCGCGCTGCGCTCATTTGGAAGGCAGTGACCACCGGCAATTTCGGCGCGATCGACCTCTGGTTGGAGGAAAATGCCGGTCGGATCGCCTTCACTACAAAACCAATATCGGCGGAGGTCGCAATTGCCGATATTGGGCTCGATGAAATGGTGTTTGATGCCGGCGGATTGGAACGAGCGGCCACCCTTCAGCGCTTGCCGAATGTCATGACCGAACGAAGCGTGATTCACCATCGTCAAATTAAACGGAGTGCCGAAAAGGAGATGCGGCTCTACGTCCGCGTTCAGCAAGAAGACGGACACCGCGCATGGTCAAGCCCAATCTATTTGCTGTTCAACTGATTTCAGAGGCAAGTAGTGCTGCAGGCGACGAAACAGGGGGTGGCCCTCTCCCGACACCAGCAGTAACATCATCAGACAACACCAAAGCTCCAGAGCCTTTGAGATTACAAACGGGTTTTTTTACTTGGCTGTCCCCCGGTTCCCCCTATGCTGATGTTCTAAGATAACAGCGAGTTTGCGCATGCCTCCCAACCCAACGACGGAACTAGCAGTGACCCTTTGGCGCGGAACTGACGTTGGAGAATATCTGACCTATCAGGTTCCCGCGCGCCAGAACCAAACCGTTTTGGACGTGGTCACGTGGGTTCAGCGCCATATTGATCCGACCCTATCGTACCGCTTCGCTTGTCGCGTGGGCATGTGTGGGTCGTGCGCGATGACGGTCAATGGACGGCCTTGCTGGACCTGCCGCACACGCGTTTCAGCAATCACTCAAGACGGAGTGGTTAGAATCGGACCGCTCACAAACTTGCCGGTCATCAAAGACCTAACGACCGACATGCGCCCGTTCTTTGAGAAATGGCAAAAGGCAAACGGAGTCTTCGAAGCATCGACGACGCGAAATGATGAGATTCAATCCATCAAGCCGGATCATCCGTTGCGAATTTTGGTGGATGCCGCGATTGAATGCATCAACTGCGGTGTCTGCTATTCAGCGTGTGACGTCGTACGCTGGAACCAGGATTATCTGGGCCCCGCCGCACTCAACCGAGCTTGGACTCTCATCAATGATGTTCGCGACGTTAACAACAAGGAGCGTCTTCGCACGATTTCGGAAGACGGCGGCTGTCATACCTGCCACACGCATCAATCCTGCCAGGAACACTGCCCCGTGGGCCTGAATCCAACACGCTCCATCGCCGGGCTCAAACGCAAGTCGACGCAGGCTTATTTCGGTGGCAATATATGAACGTCCGCTCTTACATCTGGCAACGCGGCACTGCCGCCATCCTTTTTCCAATGGTCATCATTCATTTAATAGTGATTTTTTACGCGACCCGTAGAGGCTTGACCGCTTCGGAAATTCTGCAGCGCACTCGCGGCAGCCTCGCCTGGGCTGTCTTTTATAGTGCCTTCGTTTTTGCTGCCGCCGTTCATGCTTCAATCGGAATACGCAATATCGTCGTCGAATGGTCTCCCCTGAAAGGGATCGCCGCAGACAGGTTTTCTGCCGGGTTTGGACTGGTCTTGATCATTCTTGGTTTCCGCGCGGTCTACGCCATGGTGCTTGCATGACAGTTCGCCGACGAGCATATCGAATGAATCTTCTTTGGATCGCGGCGATGACTCATCGTATCTCAGGCCTTGCACTGGCTGCATTTCTGCCGCTGCACTTCCTCGTCTTGGGACTTGCTATCCGCGAAAGCGAACGGCTTGACGGATTTCTTTACTGGGCTGACCAACCGCTCGTAAAGTCCGCTGAGGCACTTCTTATTTTCTTCTTCACCGTTCATATGTTTGGCGGGCTTCGGCTCCTCATTATTGAGAATTTTGATTGGCGCGACATTCAGAAACAGTTGGCGACTCTGGCGGTGGGAGTTTCCGCGATCATCGCTTTCGTATTTCTTGTTCGCGTGTTCTGAGGGCCATTTTATGGAAATCGAACGCGCGAAAGCGGATATTCTCATCCTCGGTTCCGGGGGCGCGGGGCTGTTTGCGGCCCTTCACGCTTATAAAACCAATCCCGATTTGAACATCGTCGTCGCAACCAAGGGGTTACTTGGAAAATGCGGTTGTACCCGTATGGTACAGGGCGGCTACAACGTCGCCCTGCATGCCGGGGATTCCATCGAGCGGCATTTTATGGATACCATTGAAGGTGGCAAATGGTTGCCACACCAGCAACTAGCCTGGACTCTCGTTACAACTGCAATTGAGCGTGTGCGGGAGCTGGAAAACGAAATCGGATGTTTCTTCGATCGCAATCCAGATGGCAGTCTTCACGGCAAAGCCTTTGCCGGGCAGACTTTCGATCGTACCGTCCATAAAGGTGATCTAACAGGTATCGAGATCATCAATCGCCTTATGGAGCAGGTGTGGGCTCGCCCGATCCAGCGGCTAGAAGAACATCGTGCAGTCGCACTAATCCCCGCGAAAGATGATCTATCGCTTTCGGGCGTGCTGATGATCGACATTCGCAGCGGCATCTTCCGCTTTATTGAAGCCAAAGCTGTTCTTCTTGCAACCGGTGGCGGGCCGACAATGTACCGTTACCACACCCCTTCAGGCGACAAGAGCATGGACGGGCTGGCCATGGTACTTCGCCTGGGATTACCGTTGCGTGACATGGAAATGGTACAGTTCCACCCGACGGGATTGCTTGCCGGACCTGACACTCGCATGACCGGTACGGTTCTCGAGGAAGGGCTGCGCGGATCTGGAGGCCACCTGCTCAATGGCGCACAATACCGTTTCATGGGCGACTACGATGCCAAGCTAGAGCGGGCGACACGAGACGAAGTCAGCCGCGCCATCTATGCCGAGATGAAGGCCGGGCGCACGACCCCCAATGGCGGCGTTTACATAAAAATGAGTCATCTCGGTCCGGATCTAGTCAGGAAGCAATTTAAGGGAATGGTGGATCGCTGCAAAGATTGCGGCTTTGATCTCGCAGGCGGCCTGGTGGAGGTCGTACCGACCGCGCACTACTTCATGGGTGGGGTAGTATGCGAACCGGACACGTCTACAGAAAAACCAGGCCTATTTGTCGCCGGGGAAGATGCAAGCGGCATGCATGGTGCGAACCGACTTGGAGGTAATGGCGTCGCAAATTCAACGGTATTTGGCGGGATTGCTGGCGACAAGATGCCAAAATGGATTGCGGAACATCCATTCCATCGCCCGCCCAATGAGGATATATTGAAAGCTGAAATTGATCGCGCAACATGGCCATTCCGCAGGAAACCAGGCAATCTTTATGGCCTGCGCGAACGGCTGCTCGATACCATGTGGGACGATGTCGGTGTCGTGCGTGACGGTGCCGGTCTTGAGCGTGGACTAACCGTGATTGCGGATATCGAACGGGAACTTCTTGAAACGGGAGTTTCAGACAGCAACCGCTCATTCAACTTAACCTGGCATGACTGGCAGAACTTACGTTCACTTTGCGAGACGAGCCGCATCATAACGGTTGCTGCTCAGCAACGAAAGAATAGCCGTGGCGCGCATTTTCGTTCAGACTTCCCGGCGCCGGGAGATCTGGCAACTTCCCGGTATACAGTTGCGCGCGAAGTAGATGGAAAACTTCTCGTTGACGACGCGCCGGTGGAATTCACCATTGTGAAGCCAGGTGAGTCGCTTCTGACGGATTCACCTCGGGCGGCGGAGTGATCAATGATTGATATTGCCGATTTGCAACGTACCGCCGAGACCTTGATGGCAAAAGCAGCTATCGAAATTCCCGATGACTATCTCGGCGGACTGCGAGCCTGCGCTAATACGGAAAAGGGAGATCTTTCAGCCTTTGTCATTCAAGCCATGCTGGAAAATTACGAAGCCGCCAAGGAAGATCGCCGCGCGATGTGCGGGGATACCGGCTTGCCGCGTTGGTACGTTAAAATAGGTAATGAAGCCGAAATTCAAGGGGGCCCGATAGCGCTTGAGACCGCCCTACGCCGGGCCACCGCGATATCAACTACCGAGGTGCCACTGCGCCCCAATCGAGTCCATCCGCTTTGGCGCACCGACCACAACAATAACGTTGGCATCAACGCTCCCGAAATTGAATACTCGTTTCATCCCGATGCTGATTGGGTCGATCTGACAACCGTGCACAAGGGCGGTCTGTTTGGTTCGGACTACCGGATGCTGTTTCCGGGCGATGGCATAGATGGCATCAAGCGATTTTATCTCGATACGTTGATCGGATTTGGTAGGCGTGGCCTTGCCTGCCAGCCTGCCATCATCGGAGTCGGGCTGGGCGGCTCCAAGGATACCTGCATGGTGCTCGGCAAGCAGGCCGCATGTCTGCGAGTAGTCGGTGACAGAAACCCGGACCCGCGTATCGCTGAGCTTGAACAGGAGTTCAAAGAGCTCGGCAATAGCATCGGCATGGGTGCCATGGGATTTATGGGATCCAGTATGGTGGTTGATTGTCACATCGAGGTCGGATACTGCCACACCGGCGGTCTTCCGATGAGCGTCCATATGTTTTGTCTCTCCTCCCGCCGAGCAAGTGCTCGCCTCTATAAGGACGGCCGAGTCGAGTTCCGGACCGATCCTATGTGGTTTACCGACTACTCGCGTCGCTCAACCGTTGAATGGGAACACCCTGTCCAGATCGCGGCGGAGTGAATGACATGACCGATAGTCTCAAGACCGTTCACCTTGTGCTTCCTCCCACAATTAAGGAATTGGCGGAACTCGAAATCGGAACCGTGGTCTACCTTACTGGCCGCGTCTTCACCGCTCGCGAAGGTGCCTATAAGCGCGCTATCGAAGACGGCGTAGGTATGCCCGCGAAGAGAGAAGAGTTAGGTCTGGTAAATTTTCATTGCTCGCCAGCCGCAACGGCCAACCTCGATGGCACCTATACGGTAGGAGCGGTGACGGCAACGGCTTCTTTCCGATTCGCAACCTGGCTTGACGGCTGGTTTAAGCTCTCGGGCTGCAACATCATTATCGGAAAAGGCGGGATGACGTCGGAAACCTATCGTCGTTCATTTGTGCCAAACAATGCTATTTATCTCACCACCGTTGGCTACGGTACGGGCGCGCTGCTGGGCCGAGGAATCAAACGCGTGGCGGGAGTCTACTGGAAGGAAGAGCTCGGTCTCGCCCAAGCTATCTGGGTTCTCGATGTCGAGCGTTTTGGGCCCCTCCTCGTCGAAAGTGACCTCAAGGGGAATAGCCTGTTCGAAAGAGAGAACGCGAAGATTTCTCCGAATATTGAGCGGCTTTATGCCGGCACAAAATCAGCCACTCTTCGGCGCTTTGGTGAAACTGACAATAAGAATGATGAAATTATCTAACCTCGCTCCGCGCGCCTTAACTCTTAAGGTAGTGGCGATGTGAACCATCTTGGCTTTTTTTGCAAACCACGGGGATGGTACTGGTTGTCTTGGCGGCCGCCATCGCGATATTCGCAGCCAGAACAATATCGACCTTCCTGCCGACCAACTCGCCCATGACGCCGCAATACTCGCCATCCAGCACAGCTTCGCGGCAGTCGATCCTGATGTTCTTGCCTTCGGCGTCGCCCAGTTCGGTCAATCCTTGTCGAAAGACTTGAAGCCGCGTTGGGTTGGCATCTTTGCGGCCACGTAGCCCAACACCGGCACGGACTGGGCGACACCCGCTGAATACGGCAACACCAGAAGAAATCCCAGCCAGCGCAGCCATGCGCGCTTTCCCGGCCGGCACCACGCGATGACAGACATACGATTGCTCCGCGCCGAGAACTTCAGACCATTTGAAGTCAGACTATGCGGATGTAAGGCCGCTCCGCCGTCGGATCGATCTCCACCGTCGCCCCGGAAGGGATGACGCTGGTAATGTCGCAATCGAATCCGGATATCAAAGTCGTACCGGCAAACGCCGCGCCTTGAACCATGATCGGGTTCACGGCATTGAGCACCAGGGCAGCCGGCATCATTTCGCGCGCAGCCATCTCGTAAAGCATCCAGGCCGTCGCCACACCGCCCTTTGCCGCGTCGAGCACGAGAATGCGTCCGACATAGTTTTCCCCCACAAGCGTGTGTTCGGGACGCGAGACCACGCCGCGAATGCGGTCGAGATCGTAGCGGGCGGAGAACCCGTCCTTGGCCACGAGCGCGGAGCCGCGAACTTTCTGTCCCATGCCGGCGCTGGCGTAAAAAATCGTTTCGCTCATGAGCTGATCCTTCCTCCGGAACACGCGGCCGCAACGCAGGCCTCCATCGAGAGCAACGCAGGCCTGTAGCCGTAACCGCCGATGATGTTGGTCAGCTTCGCCGAGTTCGTGGCCAAACGCTTCCAGCCATTGGCTTCCGCCATCTCCCGCGCGTAGCTCTGATAGAAGCACATCCCCGATAACACGCTGCCGCCTGCGGCCTCGATCCGGGCGGTGAGGCCCATGCGATCGGCGTCGGGCTTTATCTGCGGGCTTGTGATCGCAAGCAGCGGAATCGTCGCGCGGCGGCCATCGAGCAGATCGGCAACCTGCTGCATTTCAATCAAGCTAAGTTGCGGCGCGGAGAACACCACCAGATCAACGCTGTCGATCTCCTTGAGATAGCTCGCCTGCAGCGCGCGGACGCTGGCTTCGTCCACGACATGGGTGCGGATCGAGCGACCGGCAGGAAGCACGTCATTGATGCTGATGGCCTCCGGCGTGATCCCTACCATGTGAAACAGGGCGACCGATCCAAAACTCGCGAGCGCGGCGCCGAAGTGTTTCATCTCGTCGGAACCGGGCACGCGATCAAGACCGACCAGGGCGGGGACCTGCCAATAGTCACCGGCGAGGCGTCCGACCACGCCGCCCAGCGCGCCCCAGTCATTGAGTTCGCGCGGCGTCCATTTGACATCGACGAGCAGCGTCGCCTGGCGACGCTCATCCAGGTGGAAGCCGTAACGCGGGGTGCGGCCGGTGAGGCCGGCGCTGAGCGCGGACGGCCCGCCCTCGAAATTCGACCGCGCTCCACACACGCTGTTGGTATAGATGACAACACCCGTGTCGCCGTAAGCGGTGTGTTCGCCGCGCACTGGCGGCATGATCGTCTGGTAGTTGATGCAGGTGTTCGTCATCAACACGCCGAGCGCCTCGAACGCTGCGATCGTACGGCGTTCCAGATCGAGCATCCAGGGCTGCTGCTTGAGCCGTTCGGCAGCGGCGAAATCGGTACCGCGGGGATCCGTGATCGTCGGCACGCGCACCCGCCGCTGAGCGAGCGGCAGCCGGGTCCAGCGCTCCAGCCATTCGACGCCGGCACGGCCCAGTGACTCCGTATCCGCCATGATATGAGCCTGCACGACCGGCACGAAATCTTGAGCCCCAAGATAACGACCGACCTTGATCTGATGGTCGATCGCCCATTGCCGCGCCGGACCAAATTCGCCGGACAACATCGCCTTCTCTTCGGCATTTAGCTTCATCATACACTCGCTGATTTGAGTTTTTGCGGATTGTCGAGAGTCCCTTCGATCAATGCATGATCATGTGCTATGTCCGCTATCGAGCACGACTTTCTGCAGATCTGGCGGCAGTCTGTCGAGCGCGGCCTTGTTCATCGCATATCCGGTCATCAGCAAGCCAAAAATGCCATTCGTGGCCAGCAGATATTTCGCGACCGCGTATTTCTTGAGCCCGATGGCGCCCTCCAGGCCGCCTGGGCGGACAACCGACCCCGCGGTTCGCAAGTCAGTTCAGGAAATGGTGCGCCAGTCAGAATAAGACAGCGAACAACTTATGTTATTGAAATCAAAATATAATCGGCACACTAAGCCTATTTGCAATTTGAATATCCACTATTGAAAAATGAAACTTGATGAATATTGGGTAGATCCCGAAAGTACGTCGGCCAAGAAAACAAAAAGAAGATAAATCCGGGAGGTGCGTATGGCAGAAGTTCCGACGCCGGTGCTGATCGGTCATCCAGCGGAGGGGGTGGCGCGGTTACAACTGAATCTTCCAGAGGCGCGCAACGCACTCAACATGCAACTGCGAAAGGCGCTGTCGGATGCCTTTCGCGAGGTTGAAGAGGATGAAAGCACGCGCTGCGCGATCCTGTGCGGAAGCAGCACGCATTTTGCGGTCGGGGCAGACCTCATCGAGCGGGGCATCGGCCCCGGCAAGCGCAACTTTCCTGATCGGGCGCAGCGCCATCGGCGGCTGCCAGATTGCTGCTGGAACGTCGCGCCTTTGAATTGCTTTGATGCGGCAGACCAGAAAGAGGGAATGACGGCCTTTGCCCAACGCCGTCCACCTGCGTTTTTGGGGCGGTGAGCGTCGCTGTCT
>OCZT010005384.1_pt1 | contig 12788 bp, 14 predicted proteins | sample 1539031 | NCBI WGS metagenome assembly OCZT01 (sample SAMEA3539308, study PRJEB22396) | soil metagenome | biome: tundra; feature: field; material: soil | place: USA | collected 2010-05 | depth 0.15 m | reverse complement strand
GGTGGTCGCCTTGTCGGTACCGTACGACACGACTTGGTACGGATACTTCTATTTTTCTCTACAAACGTTGAAAATTGTGGTTGCTGTTCCGGTGTTGGTGGAGATCTACTCGCTGGCGCTCGAAAAGACGCCTGCGCTGGCGCAGTTTGGACGGAACACGGTCAGTTACCTTCTCGGCGCCGCGGCGCTGGTTCCCGTGGCCGGAATTCTTGTGGACCATGCCACGTCCCCGCATCCCTATCTGCGCGCATTTCTATTGTTTGAGCAGACCATGGATGCAACCATGGGGATATTTCTTATCATCATTTCGGCATTTATGGCGTGGTTTCCGGTTCGAATGCGGCGCAATGTGATCCTCTATGCCGGCGGCTTCATCGTGTGGTCGCTGTCCCGATCGGCAGCGTTGCATGTGATCAATCAATGGTCCGGGAACAAGCGGGTAAACCTGGCTGCCAGTTCCGTGGAGATGTGCGTCATTATTGGGTGTTTGTTGTTCTGGCTGCTGGGGTTGCGGCGGGAAGGCGAGAGCCGGACGGCGGTGGTCGGACACTTATGGAACCGGGCCGAGGCAGACCGGCTGACAGAGCAACTGGACGCGATCAACAACAGCCTGGAGCGGCTGCGGCGGAAGTAGGGGCCCTTATTAAATGGCGCGAAAAAAATGTTGCGCTTTTATAAATAATCCGGTATTCTGATTTAGATTTTACCGATTTTACGCGTGACTGCACGAATCTGTCATTTGGGGGACTAAGCGTGTTCGATTTGTGGAACTACAAACGTTCGCGGGGGCAGGAAGGCTCGGCGGCGCAGGATGGCGCTGAGTTTTCGATCGCCCGTTACGAGCCGATGGGGCGCCTCATGTGCGATGAGGACCTGCGGTTTCTGAAGGCTCAAGCTGGGTATACGGCTGAAATCGGCAGGGAATTCAGCCGGGAGCGACGGCGTATTTTCCGTCTGTATCTGAGGGAGCTGGCCGGTGATTTCCACCGTCTGCATGCGCACGCACGCGCCGCCGTGGCGAGCATGTCAGCCGAGCATTCGCCTCTGGTCGGGATGTTGCTCCGCCAGCAGGTCCGTTTCTGGTATGAAATGGCTGCGGTCGAAACGAGGCTCTCCCTTTCGTGGGCGGGCATGGGTTCTATCGACGCTCGCGGGTTGATCGAAGCGATGGCGACAATGCAGGCGGAGATCGGCCGCCTGGCTGCACCGTCCGCCGCTTAGTAGGACGCTCCGCCACACATCTTTAGCATCGTTGCAGACAGCAAGCTGACCGCTCCCGAAGGTCGCGGCTCCAAAGAACCGACAGAGCCGCGGCAGCGAATCGGCGGGTTTGGCGAGCTAGCTCCACGCTGACGCACGGGGCTACAGACGGCGAAGGGCTTCCCGGGCTTCGCTTAGTTTCTCAAACTGTTTTTCCGCGTCCTTAAACGCCTTGGTATGCACACAACGGCGGGCTCCACGGTGCTCGACCGGATAACGCAAGTGCAGCATTTCATGGAACAAAACGTATTCCACGGCGACAAGCGGCGTCTGCGGACGATCCAGAATCCGGCTCAGCACGATCGCGTTGTGCGAGGGATCGTAGTGTCCCAGGAGGGTGCGCGAGGCATTGGGGCTCCAGCCTAAAATCGGACACGCCATTAAGCCGTGAAAATACTGAAAATTCAATTCCTCGAAGATGTTATCGAGGTTGTAGTGTCTGCCTTGGGCATGCTCCACCAGTTTGCGCCCGCGAATCTGGCGAACCAGGTCCAGATTGCGGCGAACGTCGCGGCGATTTAGGTAGCGGCGGTAGCGTTCATTGCAGTGGGCGGGGACGGGACGCCGGAACAGCTTCGAGAGCAGGATTTCCGCCAGTGCCTCCATCACGGCATCGGGTGCTCCGGCGAGCGTATCGGCGATGAGCACGTGCAGGACGCCCTCCTCCAGTTTCACCTTGGCGCTGGCGTTGGCGTAGCGCCGGAATTTCACGCTGATAAGGGGAATGGGCGTCCGCGGACGCATCTGGCGGAACACGCGGGCGTAGATTTCCTGCGGCGTAAGAGACGCGGTTTCAACCACCTTCTGAGAAACAAGTACGTGCGCGCCCTCGACTTGCATTCCTCCCGAATGTAACATGACTATGTAACGCAAGAAAAACGAACGGAGACAAAATTTGCCAGGAGCTAAGATCAGTGCGCTCGGCTGCCATGTGCCGGCCGGTGTGCTGACGAATCAGGATCTCGAGAAAATCGTTGAGACCACCAACCAATGGATTATCGAGCGGACAGGAATTTCGGAGCGGCACATTGCCACGCCCGACATCGCGACGTCGGATATGGCGGTGGAGGCGGCGCGCATTGCGCTGGCCGCACGAGGTATCGATGCGACGGAGCTGGACGCGATTATCGTCTGTACGGTGACGCCGGACATGTTCTTTCCCGCCACGGCGTGCCTGGTGCAGGACCGCATCGGCGCGCACGGCGCGTGGGGCTTCGACCTGGTGGCTGCCTGCTCGGGATTCATTTACGGGTTGACCACCGCGGCCCATTTTGTGATGGCGGGGACGCACAAGAAGGTTCTGGTGATCGGCGCCGACACGATGTCGCGCATTCTCGACTACACCGATCGCAGCACCTGCATCCTGTTCGGCGACGCGGCCGGTGCGATGTTGGTGGAGGCGGCGGAGGAGGGCGAAGGATTTATCGGATTCAAGAACGAAATCGACGGATCGGGCGGCGATTATCTGAAAATGCCGGCTGGCGGGAGCCGCATGCCGTCGACCAGGGAGACGGTCGAGCAGCGCATGCACTTCGTGAAGCAGGACGGCGGACAGGTGTTCAAGTACGCTGTGCGCAAGATGGAGGAACTGTGCACGTCCTTGCTGGACAAGCACAATCTGAAGCCGAAGGATGTGAAGTTGTTGATTCCACATCAGGCGAACCGGCGGATCATCACTGGGGTCGCGGAGCGGTTGGGGATGGACCTGGAGCACGTCATCATCAATATCGACCGGTTCGGCAACACGACGGGCGCCACGATTCCTCTGGCGACGAGGGATGCGGTGGAATCGGGGAGGCTTCAAAAAGGCGACTTGGTGCTATTCGCGGCGGTCGGGGCAGGGTTTACCGCCGGGGCGAATCTGTGGCGGTGGGCGTACTGAAAATTGCTGTTCGCGCTCGCGTTCCGATGGCAGTTTCGGAGGCGATGAAAACCCGGCGGTTGAGGTGGCGCAGCAAACTAAAGTTCGCGCCACCCAAAGCTACGGGTTCTGTTTTTCCGGCTTCGGCAGAACGATTTCGCGAGGGCCATCGTCGAGGCCGATGATTCGGATCACTTGGGGTTTTTCGGGCAACTGTTCCACAGGTTTTTCAGCGACTGCGACTGGCTTGGGCGGTGCGGGCTTCTCGATGGCCACCTGCTCGACGCCCTTCGGCGATTCCATCCTGATCGTTTCCACCGGCACCGGGACGGGATCCGGTCCACGAAGCGCGGCGATTACCTGTTCGCGCGATGCCGCCAGCGAGAGAAATATCGAATCGTCTTCCACAGTAACCTGCAACCCGCGCGCGATCGCCGGCAGGGTCGGCACCGCCTGACGCAATTTTTCGGCGGACGCGTTGGCTTGCTGCTCTGAAGCGGACGAGAGGACGGCTTCTATCTCCAGTCCGTTGCGCACCGTAACAGATCCAGCGAAACTCTGCGCTTCCGTATCGAGCGGCACGAACCGGTTCGCCAGATCGTCGGGCAATTGCGACGAAACGACCCATAGATCCTTTTGCGCGAACTGGGCCGCGCGCGCCAGTAGCGGCGAATAATTCTTGGAATCGCTCATGCTGCGGTCGACGGCGGCTTGCAGCGCCTTCGGATCGCCGATCATGACAAGCTGATCGCTGAACCGGGCGATGCTCAAGGCTCCTTTTTCGGTGGCGAACCACATGTCGATGCCGCGATAGGTCATCGCCCTCAGCCCTTTTTTCGCCGCCTGATCGCGCATCGCGGCGGCCGAGAAATTTCCGCTGGCCAGCGCCAGCAGTTCGGGCGACGAAATCAAAATATGCCGCGCATTATGGAGGCAGGCGAGGTCGGGGAATCCGAGGTCGCCCCACAACTCGGCTTCGATGGGGTCGGCGAAAGGCGATGTGCGCACGCTCTGCCAGTCGATTCCGACCAGCGCGGTCGCCTCGGGGGACGCGTAGGTCCACCAGCTTGGATGGGACTGCGCGGCGGCGAATGAAGCCACGGCAAGAAACGCTAGAGAGACTCTCACTATCTCTTCATCGGGAGGAATTGACGCGTAGATTAGGCTGGCTATCGGAAGAAATTACGCGTACTGGCCGTGCTTAATCTGGTAAAGCATTGACCACTCGATCCTTGTCTGTTGGAATCACGATTGCACTGAATCCAAGGCAATGTTACGTAACGACTACGCAGAAGCGTTCGAGACGGGGTACAGTGCCACTCGCCGGTTTTTGCTCGCCCGGGGAGCGCCGCTGGACGAAGCCGAGGAGATTGCCCAGGCGGCTTGGGCGCGCGGCTGGGAATATCGCGACCAGTTACGCGATCCGGGCTTGGTGAGCTACTGGGTGAACTCTATCGCCCGAAATTTGTTCCGGGCCCGGTTCCGGGCGCCCATCCAGACGGCGATTGAGGACACCAACGCGGCGTACACGCTGGATCTGGACGCGATCGAGGTGCTGAGGCTGCTGGACCGCTGCCCGCGGCGCGATCGCGAGTTGCTGGAACAGAGCCTGCAAGGATATTCGGCCGAGGAGATCGCGCGGACGGAAGGCATTACGCCGACGGGAATCCGTGTCCGGCTACTGCGCGTCCGGCAGGCGCTGCGCAGCAAGTTGAATTTATCGCTGGCAAAAAGGGCAGAAGTAAGTTGACCGCCCGCCCTGCGGAATGCGCCGGATGACGGTCCGGCAGCGATGGCAGGGTTCGCCTTCACGGCCATAAACGTCGGAGGGAAAATTGTCGCCAGGGGCGTTGTAGGACTCGCCGACGGCGCTTTTCAGCACTTCGACGATTGCCGCGTGCAGGCGCGCTCTGCGCGTTTTGCTGATTGCGCCGATCGGTTTTCGTGGGTCGATTTTCGCCCGCCACAGAGCCTCGGCAGCATAAATATTGCCGATGCCGGCGACGTGGCGCTGATCGAGAAGAAACAGCTTTACCGGCTGCCGGGATCGTTGCGCGAGATTCTCAAACGCCTCGGGCGTGAACGACGCATCGAGAGGCTCCAGGCCGATTTCGCCCAGTCGATCTTCGCCGATCCATAGTTTGCCGAGTGCTCGGGGATCTTCGAATACGAGCGCGCGGCCGTCGGAGAATTCGAAGACGGCGCGGGTAGATGCGGAACGGAATCGGGCGTCGGGGATGACGAGCAGATTACCGGTCATCCGCAAGTGGATGTGGAGGACTTCGCCGCCGCTGAGGTCGATGAGAATATTTTTTCCACGGCGGCGAATGGCGTCGATGGTGCGGCCGGCGGCGCGCTTTTCAATGGTCCGGGGAGGCTGCGGACGGGTTACGCTGGGGCGCAGAATTTTCACGACAGCAATTTCCGCATGGAGGGCGTCGCGGCGGAGACGGCGGCAGACGGCTTCGACTTCGGGGAGTTCGGGCACCGTTAGAATGATGACAGAGCCTGGCAGAGCGAGTCATCGTCGTCGACCCGGAGATCATGAACGGAACGCCGTGCTTTCGCGGGACGCGGGTGCCGTTCAAGAATCTCATCGATTATCTGGAGGGCGGCCATCCTTTGAGCGAGTTTCTGCGGCAGTTTCCGGCGGTTACTCATGAGATGGCGGTGCGGGCTCTTGAGGAAGCAAAGGAATCGCTGCTCGCACGGATCGCATGAAGATCCTGCTGGACGAGTGCCTGCCGCTCGATTTCCGGCATAGTCTTCCTGGGCACGAAACCCATACCGCAGAATGGGCTGGCCTCAAGAGCAAGAAAAATGGGGAGTTGCTGCGTGCGGCCGAGGCTGCTGGGTATGATGTGCCGCTGACCGTCGATCAAGGCATCGCGTACCAACAGAATCTGACCGGGAGAAAGCTCTCGATTATCTCGATCCGTGCGAGGACAAATCAGCTTGAGGATTTGCTTCCACTGGTGGACGCCATCATGGAAGCGATGAACATGATCTACCCAGGCCAGATCGTGCGGATCGATTAAAGAAAGATCAGGCACTTGGTGAGGTCCAATCCTTGCGCAGCTCGCCATTGTCGTCGAATGGCCAGCCGGGACAATCAGCCATGTGGACTTTCATCCCCTCTGGAGTGATGTAGAAGTAAGCTCCCCACGGGTGCTTGACGTCTTCGAGAGGAGGCATCCCCTCATATTCCATTGGTGGCTCGCCCCAACACGAGAGGCGCCACGCCTTCGCGAATCCCATTTCGATAAGCTCGTGCAATGACTGGAGGATCTCAGCGTGGGAGATCGTCATTCCGCAGTCGAGGGCGTCTCGGTTGATACTGAGCGTGATCTGTTCGATATCCTCCTAGTCGTCGCAAAACGAATTGAGGGCAAACCTGCGAATAAGCTCGGCGCGAGTCATTCTGGCTACTGGCTCCTGCCTCCTGGCTACTTCCGCCAGCTTGCCCTGATGAAATCTCCGTTCATACGGTTGATGACTTCCAGCGGAATGCCTTTTGGACACACTGCCGTGCACTCGCCGATGTTGGTGCATTGTCCGAACGATTCCATGTTCATCTGGCGCACCATGCGCAGTGCTCGCGAATCCCTCTCGGGTTGACCTTGCGGCAGCAGGCCGAGGTGCGAGATCTTCGCGCCCGTGAACAAACTCGCCGCTGCGTTCGCGCATGCGGCCACGCAGGCTCCGCAGCCGATGCAAGCGGCCGCGTCCATCGAACTTTCAGCGTCGTCCTTGGGAACCGGAATCGAATTTCCGTCCGGAGCGCTGCCGGCGGGCACGGAAATGTATCCGCCCGCCGCGACGATGCGGTCGAAGGGGCTGCGGTCCACCATCAGATCGCGCAGAACTGGGAATGCCCGCGCGCGCCACGGCTCGAGGTAGAGATCCTCGCCGTCTTTGAAATGGCGCAGGGTCAACTGGCAGACGGTCGTTTTTTCGAGAGGACCGTGCGCGACCCCGTTGATCATGAAGCCGCACGAGCCGCAGATTCCTTCGCGGCAATCGTGCTCGAACGTCACCGGCACCTCGCCGCGTAGGATCAGTTCTTCGTTCAATACGTCGAGCGCTTCCAGCATCGACATATCAGGATTCATGTTGTCCGACTGATAGCGCTCCATGCGGCCGGGCGTATTGCGATCCTTCTGCCGCCAGATGTGGAACGTTAATTTCATTTGTAGCTCCTCTGGCTGGGATGCACGTATTCGAATGCGAGCGGCTCCTTATTCAGCTTCGGAGGCTGGTCGGCGCCCGCGTATTCCCACGCGGCTACATAGCTGAAATTTTCGTCGTCGCGGAGCGCTTCGCCGTCCGGCGTCTGATACTCCTCGCGAAAATGGCCTCCGCAGGATTCATTGCGATCGCGGGCGTCGATGCATATCAGCTCGGCCAGTTCGAAGAAATCCGCAACACGGCCGGCTTTTTCGAGCGACTGGTTGATTTCTTCGTCTCCGCCCAGCACTTTCACGTCGCGCCAGTATTGCTCCCGCAGCTCGCGCACTTGGCCGATCGCCGATTCGAGGCCTGCGGCCGTTCGCGACATCCCACAGCCATCCCACATAATTTTGCCGAGTTCGCGATGGAACGAATCCACCGTCCGCGTTCCGTTGGCGTCGAGTAGCGCGCGCGTCCTCATGGCCACGCTTTCTTTCACGGCGGCAAATTCCGGATGCGACGCGTCTAAGATATCGAGCTTGTTACTCGCCAGATAATTTCCCAGCGTGTAGGGAATCACGAAATAACCGTCGGCGAGGCCCTGCATCAGCGCGCTGGCGCCCAGGCGATTGGCTCCGTGATCGGAAAAATTCGCCTCGCCGATGACGAACAGGCCGGGGATGGTGGACATCAGGTGATAATCCACCCACAGGCCGCCCATCGCGTAATGCATGGCCGGATAAATGCGCATCGGAACTTTGTACGGATCCTCGTCGGTGATGCGCTGATACATCTCAAACAGGTTGCCATAGCGCTCGCGAATCTTGTGCTCGCCGAGGCGCCGGATGGCGTCCGCGAAATCGAGATAGACGCCGAGGCCGTGTTCGCCCACGCCTCGTCCCTCGTCGCACACCGCTTTCGCATTGCGCGAAGCGACGTCGCGGGGAACCAGGTTGCCGAAGCTCGGATAGCGGCGTTCCAGGTAGTAATCGCGCCCGGCTTCCGGAATCTGATCAGGCGACCGTTTGTCTCCCTTTTCGAGCGGAACCCAGATGCGGCCGTCGTTGCGGAGCGATTCGCTCATCAGCGTCAGTTTCGATTGATAGCGGCCCGAAACCGGAATGCAAGTCGGATGAATCTGCGTGAAGCAGGGATTGCCGAACATCGCGCCGCGCTTATACGCGCGCCAGATCGCGGTGCAGTTCGATCCCTTGGCGTTGGTCGATAAATAATAGACGTTACCGTAGCCGCCCGTGCCCAAAACCACGGCGTCGGCCACGTGACACTCCACCGCGCCCGAGACGAGATTACGCGTGACGATGCCGCGCGCGTGTCCATCGATCACGACGAGATCGAGCATCTCGGTGCGCGGAAACATTTTTACCGTACCAGCGTCGACCTGCCGTTCGAGCGCCTGATACGCGCCCAGCAAAAGCTGTTGCCCGGTCTGCCCGCGCGCATAAAATGTTCGCGACACCTGCGCGCCGCCGAAGCTGCGATTGGAGAGCGTTCCTCCGTACTCGCGCGCGAAAGGGACGCCCTGCGCCACGCACTGGTCGATGATCTTGACGCTGTTCTCGGCCAGGCGATAGACGTTGGATTCGCGGGCGCGGAAATCGCCGCCCTTCACCGTGTCGTAGAACAGGCGGTAGATGCTGTCGCCATCGTTCTGATAGTTTTTCGCGGCGTTGATGCCGCCCTGCGCGGCGATGGAGTGGGCGCGGCGCGGCGAATCCTGAAAGCAGAAGCACTTGACGTTGTAGCCCAGTTCTCCCAGCGTCGCCGCCGCGGAGCCCCCGGCCAAGCCCGAGCCGACCACGATAATCTCGTACTTCCGCTTGTTGGCGGGGTTCACCAGCTTCATCTCGAAGCGGCATTTTTCCCAGGCCTTTTCAATCGGCCCGCTTGGAATCTTTGCGTCTAGCATTTTATAAGATGGTTGGAATCAGGCCGGCGAGCACTGCCACCGGGATGGAAACAAATCCGAGAAAAATCAGCGTCGCGACAATCGCCGCGATCGTTTTAAGCCTCGGCGTGTAGCGCGGATGATTCAGGCCGAGCGACTGCACGATGCTCGACAATCCGTGCCGCAGGTGGAGGCAGAGCAGACCCATCGCAACGATATAGAACAGCGATACCGCGGGCACGCGAAATCCGTTAATGACGTTGCCGTACGCATCGCTTTCCATGTACGGCGTGCCGCCCACGCCGAAAGTAAACTGCATCAGGTGATAAACGATGAACGCGGCCAGAATCGGCCCGCTGATGTACATAGTGCGCGACGCGTACGACGACGCGGTCGATTTCGTGCGCACATAGCCCACCGGCCGCGCCTCGCTCTTGACCACCGTGAGCTGCACGGAACTCCAGATGTGGAGCATCACGCTCGTCAGCAGCGCGATGCGCACCGGCCACAGCAGCTCCGGCAGAGACCTCAACGTCCGCGCGTAACTATTGAAGCGATCGGGCCCAAGAAAAATTTGTAAATTGCCGATCAGATGCCCGCAGACAAATCCTGCCAGGACCACTCCGCTCGCGGCCATGACGGCCTTCTTGCCATTGGTTGTACTCCAGAATCGCAGCGTGCGCGCATGCACCGCCGCAATGCCGGTTGTTGTGGATGCCATTCCGTTCTCTTTGATCATAGCAAGCAGGGTAAAGTATTATGTCATGTCGAATACTGCGGTGATTGCGGGCGCCACTGGATTGGTGGGCGAAGAATGTCTGCGCCTGCTGCTGAACCGCTACGAGTCGGTGACATCACTGGTGCGCAAACCCACCGGTCGCCAGCACCTCCGGTTGCTCGAACGGCGCATCGATTTCGACCGCATCGACACGATTGAAATCGCGCACGGCGCGCACGTCTATAGCGCGCTGGGGACCACGATTAAGAAAGCGGGTTCGGAAGCGGCGTTCCGGCGCGTGGATTTCGATTATCCGAAGATGCTGGCCGCGAGGGCCGCGGCAGCGGGCGCAGCCAGGTTTATGCTGGTGTCGTCGGTCGGCGCGGACAAGGCATCGGGAAATTTCTATTTGCAAGTGAAGGGCGAGCTGGAGGCGGTCATCGCCCGAATGCCTCTCGAAGCGGCGTTCTTTTTTCGCCCCAGCTTTCTGATCGGCGACCGCGAAGAAAGGCGGCCGGGAGAAGCGATTGGCATTGGAGTCGCGCGAGCGCTTTCGTTTGCGTTAATCGGTCCGATGCGAAAATATCGGGCGATTCCCGCGGGAACGGTGGCCGAGGCGATGGTTTGTGCGGCGTCGAGCGCCGAAAACGGCGTTCGAATCTACCAGTACGATGAAATCCTGCGCTTAGCGGCTCTTAAACGTCCTTAACTTGCAGGCTCAGAGCCTTGATCGGGGCTTAAGAGCACCTCTAAGATAGAGCGATGATTCTTTACGCGATCCGCGCGGTTTTCCGAAATAGGAGGGCCTATACGGCTACAATCGCGATTCCGGCGCTGGGAATCGGCATGAGCGTGGCGATGTTTTCGCTGGTGGATGCGGTTCTGCTAAGGCCTCTACCGTTTCCCCGGCAGGACGCGATTCAACTGATCTGGAAAGTGGATCCGCTGGCCGGGAATCATGTCGAGGAACTCGCGTATCCGGAGCTTGGCGATCTGCAAACGGGCATCCAGGATTTTGAGTCGGTCGCGGTGATGCCGACTTCTCTGTACGGGTATGCGAAAGTCTTGCAAACCGGGAACGCCGAGCCGGTGCAGATCGAGGGCGCGCCGGTATCGCACGATTTTTTCCGGGTGCTGGGCGTCGGTCCGATTTTGGGACGGAATTTCGCAGCGTCCGATGAACGTGTGGGCGCGCCGCCGGTGGTGATGATTTCGGATCGTGTGTGGCGCGATCGACTCGGGGCGGACCCAGGGATTGTCGGGCGCATGATCCGTCTCAACGGTGTGGGGCACACGGTGATCGGCGTGATGGCGGCCGGCGTCGAATTTCCGCGCGGCGCCGGCTTGTGGGTGCCGCTTGGCGTGGAGCAGGGAATTGTCAAGCGGCAGGTGCTACTTTTTTACAGGCGATTGCGCGGATGAAGGCCGGCGTCAGTCGCGAGCAGATCGCGCAGAGGGTCGACGCACTGTTCATGAGGCTGGCGGTCGACCATCCGGAGGTGTACACGGGTTCGCAGAGGGGAGTGGTTACGCCTCTGGTCGAATACTGGACGGGGTCGGCACGGTTGCACTTATGGATCATGCTGAGTGCTGCGCTTCTGTTGCTGGTCGCGTCCATGATGAGCGCGAGCAACCTGGTGCTCTCGCGCATGTTGTCGCGGAGCTCCGAAATTGCGACACGGATTGCGCTGGGAGCGAGGCGGGTGGATGTTCTGGCGCAGCTAGGTGCGGAAGGTTTTGTCGTGGCCGTTATCGCGACACTGGCGGGCTTGGGAATCGCGGAGGCGGCGATTCGATTCCTGGTGCGATGGGCACCGGCGGATATTCCGCGACTGCCGGAAGCCTCGTTAAACCTGAACGCCTTCTGCTTCGCGGCGTGCGCCGCTGCCTTGGCGGCTATCGCGTGCAGCCTGATGACTGCTTGGCCGGCGATATGGATCGACATCGAAACCGCGCTGCGCGAAGGAGGCGCGCGAACGTCTTTGTCGCGACGCGCCGGACGCACCCGGAGCATTTTCATCCTGGCGCAGGCCGCCGTTACGCTGATGCTGCTGGCGGTGGCGTCGCTGCTGACGATGAGCTATCGCGCGATGATGACGGCCGACACCGGCTTCGCCCATCGCGACGCATTGTCGATGAATCTGCAACTTCGGGGCGCGGACTTCGACGCCAAGGCGCGGCGTGCATTTTATACCGACTTGCTGAAGCGTTTGCAGGATGCTCCGGGCGTGACGTCGGCGGCCGCGGTGCTGCTTCGGCCGCTGGAAGGGACCGTCGGGTGGGACGTTCCTTATGAATTCGAGTTCGAGGCGGGAGCCAGAGACAACCGCGTGCTGCCGAAGGGCAACTACGAGGTGGTCTCACCGGGCTATTTCAAAACCGTTGGGACCGAACTTCTGGAAGGGCGCGATTTTGACGATCACGATTCGGAAGCCGGTGAACCCGTGGCGATCGTCAGCCGCGCGCTTGCCGAGCGCATTCGCGAGGCAGGGCACACGCCGGTTGGTTATCGTATGAGGCTGGGTTTGGGCGGGCCGCACTGGCTAAAGATTGTCGGAGTGAGTGCCGACGCCCGCTACCGCAGTATCACGCGGAAAGGCGTCGACCCTTTCGTGCCGTACCTGCAGGCGGCTCCCCCGACAAACTACGTGGTGATCCGCGGCACATTGCCGCCGCGGGATCTGGCCGCCCTGGTGCGGAAGGCACTCGCCGGGATTTATCCGAATCAGGCCGTGGCGGGGATCGCGACCATCGGCGAATTGATCGATCGCAACGCGGCGCGGCACCGCTTCAACATGATTTTTCTGTTGTGGTTCGGCATCTGCGCGGCCATTCTGGCGGCAACGGGCGTCTATAGCGTGCTGGCGGAATCG
>OCZT010005383.1_pt1 | contig 12788 bp, 14 predicted proteins | sample 1539031 | NCBI WGS metagenome assembly OCZT01 (sample SAMEA3539308, study PRJEB22396) | soil metagenome | biome: tundra; feature: field; material: soil | place: USA | collected 2010-05 | depth 0.15 m | reverse complement strand
CAGAGCGCTTGCTTGACAGGCAAGAGGTCACTGGTTCGATTCCAGTACGCCCCACAATGAGTATCAAAGAGTTAACAATAGGTTAGCTTTTTTTGTTTTATATGGTTGCAATATGGTTGCAACATTTTAAACCCAGATGGGCCCACAGACAAATAAGCGCAAACAGACATTTACTGACTGAATGCGCTTTTTTGTTTTAGACGTTACTGAAACTATACTGAAACATTTTTAGAGTTTGATCCTTTGGTTTTTATTTTCTAAGTTCCCAATACTTCTTTGAATTTTTAGAATTGAATACTTGGCTAGTTAGCTGACAATGTATATCCACTTAGGTTCCAAATCTTTAACTCTTTGAATGACTGCGATCGATGAATCTATATCTATCATCCCATTTTCCATATTATAAATTACTGGAAAACTAGGAACCATTATATCTGGTGGTGCATTTTTCAATTTACCGTACCATTCTAAGTATTTGTCTAGGTTTTTCTTGTACTTCCCTTAAATTGCATAATCTTTATTATCTGAGGAATTTCTATAAAGAACATAATGTAGAATAGTTTTGCGAGACCTCTTTTTATTCAATAATGATGCCACTAGCATTAGCTTTAATTGCATATTGCAATATAATCCTAACATCAGTTACTATACCACTTATACCACCTTTCGATATTGCAGCAATACCCAGGACCTTATTTGACCTGGTTAAAAGCATAAGTTTGAATTCTTCAATATGTTCAATGGAATCCAGGTCCCAACTTTCCATAAATATGTCAAATGCATCCTTTGAGCATTTAACCTGTAATCTTTCAGAAGCTTTGACCTTAGTCCTGTAGACAAGTCTTACTTCAGATATAGTTGTCTGTTGCGTTTTCATATAATTTTGATTAGTGATTAATTAGAAATGAAAAAGCCTGGTCCCAAATCCCCAAGCTACTATGTTGAATATTTATAATGCTGATATATAGGTAGATATATTATAGTGCAACTACAATAAATGAGCTAAATGCTTCTTATTAAGCGATTTAAACAGAATGTTGCGTTTCGTTATTGCAAAATACTATAGGGATACAGAAAGTTACTTAAAACTGTCAGAAATGGCCTTAGACAAGATTGTGGTTCAGCTGTATATAATTGATATATAGATTTATACAATGATGAATGATAGTTGGGGAATTGGGACCTGTAATGTTGAATTTGAAAATATAATTACAGCATCCCCTGCTCTTCCAGCCATTTTCTTACTCTTTCATGCTCTGCCTGATATTTTGCTTCAATATCCTTGGAAATCTGCTGAAACTCTGGTTCATTTCTGATGCTGTTGAATAAAGGGTCTGTTTTGATTAACATTACCATCCATAATGGTACTCGTTGGGTTTGATTATAAATTCTTAAATTTTTATACGTTTTATCCTTCTCTCCCATGAAAGCATATACACCAGCAAGATCATAATATGCATATAGTTCATATGATCGATTCAATTCAATTGACCTGTTACAATAGTCTATTTGTGTATTGAAACAGTATACAGCTTCTTTTTTAAACCCATTTTGCCAGTAAGCATACCCTAAACGCTGCATATAACCTGTATATAATTCTTCGTTAGCGTTAAATCGTGCAAAATACTTTTTATAATATTTTAATGATTCTTTAAACTGACCAATCCATTGGTAAACTTCTCCTAATGTTCTTAGTATGCTCCCGTTGGTTGAATCTATCGCATAACCTTTTTCTGCATATTCAATAGATTTATTGAAATTTGCAAGCCAGAATTCAACATCAGATAAACGATCATAATATGCCAATGAATCGCCATCCAATTTCAATTTGTCCTGATAAAATTGATTAGCTTTATCAGTGAATCCAGCGACATAATATGCCTCTCCAATTTCTCCAAATAAAGTGGGTAATTCTTGTCCACGATTAATGGATGCAGCTTTTTGAAGATAATTAATTTCATTAACAGGGTCGGCATCCCCATAGAATCTTCCTTTTTCATAGTAAGCCATCCAATCGTTTGGATTGAATTTTATGGCTTTATCAAATTCTTCAATAGCCTGTTCTGGTTTCCCGATTTCAGTATAATATTTTCCTCTTAAAGTATATGGTTCAGACAAATGAGAGTCATGTGAAATGGCAATATTTGTAAGGATCAGAATTGAATCCATGAAATTTTCTGAGAAGTATTCTTTTTCTTTTCCAGAATGCTTGTCCCAATATACTCTTGCCAGACCTGAATATGCTGGAGCGAATGTAGAATCATATTTCAATGATTTATAATAGAGGTCTTCGGCTTTTTGCAGTGCTGCTGTATTCCTATTATCATTCCAATATTTTGTATGTTCTTCTCTTCCCTGCTGGTAAAAATCGTATGCTGTAAGGTTTGCTGTAGGTGTTTTTTCAATGATTTGTTTTTCCTCAGGGGTAATAATTGTTTTCAGTTCTGCTGCTATTGACTGTGCAATTTCACTTTGTATACTAATAATATCACTGGTCTCCCGTATTTCACGATCATATGATTTACCCCATAGATGTTTTTCATTATTAGCAACAATTAATTGTACCCGAAGAACGAACTTGTCGCCATATTTTTGTCCGCTTCCTTCAACAATGTAATTCACATTCAGTTTTTTTGCTATTTCAAGCGTAGATTTGGTAGTATTGTTTCTGAATTGTTCAACTGAATTACGTGAAAGAACTCTGCTGAAATCACTGATTTTTTGAAGATTATTGAGTATCTCTTCCATGACACCGTTCAGGAAGTAAACTGTTGAATCATTTGAACTATCATTTCTAAAAGGTAATACTGCAATTGATTTTTCAAGCTGTTTTTTTTGTTTAGTAAGTGTTGGGATTAAGAAATACCCAAGCACAATCAGTGCCAATATTATAACAGATTCTATAATAATTTTTGTTTTCAGATTCTTTTTGGGTTTAGTTTTTGTATTAACATAATCCTTTGTAACTTCTCCATCCTTTTGATTATGTTTCTTTATTGCAGTAATGATCTCTTTAACGGCATTAGCTACCTTGTTGATCTGATCGCGATAGTATGTTTTATTGAGGTTTTTATCAGGATTATCCGATGGATTCAATGGTCTGTTAACTCCTGTAGCCATATAAATAAATTCAATTGATCGTAAAACTCCTCCCAACTCTTTTTCAAGAAGAGTTTTATCTTCCGGATCGAGGTCATTAATTTTAATTGGTAATATTCTGCTCGCTACATTTCCGCTTGTAAGTCTGATATCTCTTCCGAACTGATCTTCCTTTGCCAGTTTGTTAAACTCAACAAATTCATGCTGCCATGCAAAACTTTTTAAGTCGCAATAGGTTTGTGAGATTATGGGGATGAAGATTAGACATTTAAGTTTCTTAGCCAACGATTCGTTTACAATATGCGTTTCAAGCAAACCGTCCTGTGGATTGATATCGAAATAGATAGAAATGTCTTCTTTAAAGGTTGCATGCAACTCCCGTTTTAAATTATCGACAAACTCTGTTACCCAACCATCGTATCCATTGTCTTTTTGGCGATAGCTGATAAAGATGTCATATTCGTAGCCTTGGATAAGACTTGCCATGATCGTTATTTATATCATAAAGTTATGAAAGACAATGACACAAGCCAAATAAAATAAATCCACCAAGGATTTACTCAAATGAAAAACGGTGCTATGATGCACCGTTATAAAATGATTTCCCAATTTTCTTCATTATTTTTTCTTTGAAGATTGATGCTTAACAGGTTTTTGAGGAAGCCTCTTAACAAACTTCCCATCCTTGTCATAAACAAGAGTTTCAGTGGTGGTTTCCTTGACAATAACAACATGATAGGTCATAATGTTATTTTTTGTTACGCTTGTTGCTTCTTTAATTGTAAAACCAGCATAGTCTTTAGCAATATTATCAGTTATAGCTTTCTGTAGATCAGCAACTTTTACAGTAGTATGGATAGTCTTAGTTTTGGTTGCAGTAGTTTGGGTAGCCTAAGCATTTACAATCAGGACTGACATCATTAGTATCAGAACGAATAATACTTTTTTCATAGTTAATAAATTATTTGGTTTAAAAGAATAAAGTTATGAAAGACTATGACACGAGTCAAATAAAAAACCATCCACCAATGATCTTATCAGACCTGATGGATGGATATAGCACTGTTGATTTTCAGTGGTTCTTGATTACTTAAAGTCGAGGAGAACCATCTCAGAACAACAATAAAGAAAATGCAGCATGACTCGACTAAATATCCCAGAGTTCGGTTCTATTCGACCTAATACCTGGAATTCCTTATTTTGCGTTGTAATACTCTGAAATTAAAGAAGTAATAGGCTTTGTCCCTGATGATATAAACATCAATTAAGGTCAAATCAATTTTAACGGCTGAAACAAGACATATCAGCCCTCTATAGAGTTCTCCAACGTCCTGTATCACCATTACCTCGAAAGGACACTGTAGGCGCTGTAATTGACCCATCTTATTCATGACCAGTATACTGTCAGTTTTACAATACTTAAAAACTTCTTCAATGTATTTCTTCTTTTCATTATCTGTCATGATCAATACTCTGATGGTAATAATGCGACTTTATCAATAACCCAGATCCTTATGTACCCAACAGGGAAATCTGAGAATTCTATTGACTGTGATATCAATGGTCTCTTTCCAGTGTCTTCCCTACAGGTTAATAACCATGTGAAGTCTTTCTTCAACTGTTTCAACTCCCATATCTGAAAGTTGACATCCCGGATTGATTTATGTCCTTGATAGGTTAAGATTGCATCAAATAACCAATAGGCTTGAAGATCATCTCGGATATACTTACAGCCATCAGTCAGAAGTAATGGAGATTTACCAGGGAATAAATGTTTATGATACTCCTCTGTACCATGAAATTGTCTGAGGTTTCTTTCTATAATATTAGTTTCCATAGTTGTAGGTATTAAGCAATGTGAAATAAAAAAGGGTTATGCCTTTCGACATAACCCCAACCGTGGTTTGAAATCAGCATTATCCCACAACCTCGCTAATGGAGACAGGTTCTGCTGAGTAACGGTACGAATGATTCAATTTGATCTTCTTCTTAGTACCAGGTACCAGGAATTCATACTCATCCACTTCAATCCTCTCAATCTCACCAGGCAATTGCTGGCCAATGAGAGATTTAGCTAATACTTCATCGAACGTACAGGGAATAGATGATTTCCTTGCAGTCAGATAAGGTTTCCCGGTTGCCTTTGATATAGCAACCTCTACGCTACCTTGGAGATTCATAACATTGAATTCTTTTCCATCAGCAGCTTTTCTTTTTTCAAGTCCAACGATTGTTACCATGTTTTTAATTTAAATTTGGTTAAACACTACGGAGGGACGTTCCCCCTGACAATGCAAAGGGGCTGTTGATATGGGGTGGTTCCTAAGCTCTCAAATATTTATTATAAAAGTGACAGGGGGGTCAATTATTGTAAAGTACCTTATGACGGGGGTATTTGCAGGGAATGAATAAACTGGGGGCAAGTTTATAGGCTATACATCTTAAATATTTCTTGCAGAAGTAATATTATAAATGATTATCTTTTAATTGTATCCCATTAATGTTTACTAAAATAATTTGACTTCAGTTTTTTTTGTTGTAACTTGCATCAACAACCTAAATTCAGAAATTTTAGTTTTATTAATTAACTAAAAACCAATCATATGAAAAAAATTTGTTTAACAATCTCAATTGCTGTATTCCTATTATTCTTATTAAACGGAGTACAGGCACAAACTACCACGACAAAACCTAATCAGGTTGAACTTATGAAGATATTCATCGGCAATTGGAAAGCCGAGTTACCAAAAGACACTGTTTATTATGAGAATATTAAAGCCTTTGGGACGGGATTCGAGTGCTATGATAAGACAGAAGTAAAGGACAAAATGATTACAGAAGAGAAGGAACTTTATGGGTATGATAGCAAACTTGACAAATATGTTGGGGCTGATTTTGTAAAAGGCAAGGATATTGAGATATGGGCATTATGGTTCACATCAAATACTAAGTATGAAGGAATCCACTTCTCTGATATCTCCAACCCTGATAAAGCATCATTTAAAGTAGAAGGAGAAATTAAATCACCAGATGCTATTTCTCAAAACTTTATTATGAATGGGAAGGTTATATTGACATATAATTTTAAAAGGATCAAATAAACAGTTTAATTAAATCTTTGTGCCCCGACAGATAATATCTCGGGGCATTTTGTTTTTATAAAGTATTAATATACTGATAAATAACTACATTATTACCGCATCAGTGTTTTTTGGATGATGCTATAATTTAAGATGTGGTGAATTAAATTTATTTGACTTTGACTTACCATTGAAGTAACTTTATTGACAAATTGATTCAAGTTATAATACTATACAGGTACATTTTATTTATTCTTTAAATAATTACTGGTATGGAAACAGATTTAGATGATAAAAGGAGAAAAAGTAAAAACAGAAGTCTATGGACTCTACGCATTCTACTTGGTATCTATGCTGCACTTTATATAATCTTTATCACTGGCTACTTTTTCCCTATAAATGCTCCAAATTCATGGAATATTGATAATTCTGTATTAAAGATTCTATTTGGTGTATTCATTATTGGCTATGTTATTTCATGGAAGTCCGAGTTGGCTTCTGGAGTAATCTTTATCGTTTGGTTCATTGGGATGTGTTATCATAACTTTTTCCTATGCACAAGTGATTGTGGTGCGGGGATTGCCATGGGTATCCCGTTACTCATTCTAAGCATCTTTTTCATTGTTTATGGGATAAGAAAAAAAGGTGAAGGTCGGGTATCAATCTAAGAAAGAATAAATGACTAAATGACTAATAGATAATGTAAATGCCACATTAAACGGAATTGTCATTGAAACTATATCATGATTTTGTATAATGCATTAATATACTGCTAATTAATTAATTTTCCCCCATCAATGTTCATCAGATGTCGCACTGGTAGGAGGAGATAACTTTCCTCAACCTGGAAAACTAATTCTTGCTTACATTATATTCCTTTCCCTTCGACAAACATCTTAATAAGCTATTATTGTTATATATAGAGATTGATAGTACTCATTGAAATGAGCTTAAATGGGCTGGGGATGAATTACATAGGCTATGATTATTTTTGATAAAATAGGCAAAAAACTGTAACCTTCCTCTATAGATTTCGTATAAATAAGCAAACTGAGATAATCTTCTCAGATAGATCATAATAACTTAATAATTAATACAATGGAGTATAGTTTGAATACTATGTCAGATAAGACTATAGTAACAAAAATATGCATAACATGTCATGAAGAATTGCCAATTGATGAATTTGGCAAAAGACGATGTCGTTCCAGCAAACCTGATGCACACTGGATTTACAGCAGATATGGTGAATGTAAAGAATGCATGGATAAACGTAAATCTCAGTGGAGGTCCTTACATCCAAATTATATGAAAGAATGGTATATAAAACACAAACAAAATGAAACTCGATTATAAGCACATTGGGATAGTGAAATTCTTTAATGTAGGTCGGCTGTACGGCTTCATTACTGATAACAAGACGGGCAAGGATTATTTTTGCCACAATAATGGCTTATCCTGCCATATAAAAAAAGGGGATAATGTAACATTCGAATTGGCAGAATGCTCAAAAGGAGTTGAGGCTGTGAATGTTACCTTGATTAATTCTGATAACCTATTAAACATACGATGCGATGGGAACAATAACAAAACAGAATAGTACGACATTTGTACGATGTCCTAAAGATGGAAATTTCCCATTCAATAGGGTACCTGCGAAACTATATAATTTAGACGGATATCAACTTGCAATTATGGCTCAGATTCTATCCAATAAAGATGACTGGAATTTAGTTAAATATGAGATAGCGAAGAGGATGGGTTTTCCAGAACGTAAATTCTTGAAAGCTTGGAGAGAACTTGAAAAACTAGGATATATTCAAATCAAAAAAAAGTGGGGTTGCTATCATTACACTATATTCGAAGATCCTGACTATACAACAGGCACGGGTGCCGACTGTGAAAGCTATACAACAGGCAACAGTACAGGTTGTACAGACTAACTACTACTAATAATAACTACTATAAGAGAAAAGTAACTACTCATGAATTGGGTTATGGGCAAGAACTAATATAAACACAAAGCTTTTGCTCTAGAACCGGTTGACCTGGAAGGTCAGGCTGTCTCACTTAAACTGTTATATCCCTTGCAGGATGCTATTCAGGTGTATCGGCTAAAGCCTCTGTATAAGTATGACCCTCCCCGTTCGCTAATGAGCTCACTCTGCGGTTCCTCAGGAACCTTATACAAGCATATGTATATTAAACTGCACCTAGAATTTCCTTAACTAGCTGAGAATGGAATATTTGAAAGTTAATGCACAGTTGGTTTGAATATTGAAAATTCGTCATTTTAGGTTACTTTAGAAAAAACAGCTAAAAAGTAGGTCAAAATATGGCTCAAAACACTTAAAAACTTGCTAAAAATGGCTTAAAATCGCCACTTTTTGACACCCTTTACAGATTGAAAATATTTTCAAAAAAGTTGTGTAACAAAAGAGTTGCCAATCTTTGGATGTAAATTATTTATAAAAGAAGAAGTAAGAAAGAAATGATAGTTGGAATTATTATTAACGAAGCTATTAACCATAATTTAATAGGTTTCCATTTCCCTACCTGATGAAAGTCTTTACCAGTTTGAATCTCTATTCTTGGAAAAAGTTTTGCTAACCAATTATAAATAAAAACCGCAGGAGCTAACGAAATCAAAGATGAAACTATTATAAAATAAATCCAGTCTTTAGTGAACAAATTTTCCATAATTCTGGGAAATATGAGCTTTGTTTTTATAATAAGTTCAATTACATTTCGAAGAAATAATATTAGTATCAAAACGGTAAATGCCATTATTGAATACTTAAACTTTTTAACGAGCATAGACTGATTTCTGCAATTAGAAAGAAAGTCCTCTACAATTTTGATCGTCCCATTTACCCAAATTTTATCTTGTCCTTCAACTTCTACATAATTTGAACTTGAATGAAAGTCAGATTTTGACTGCTCGATTCTTATTATAAATTTACTATCGAACACATGTTCAGTAAAATATAATAAAATTTCGACAATTCTTTTATTATCGAGAATATCATTTGTTTGTAAAATTTCTTCAAATGTTCCAGTGTATTTTGAATTATCAGAAGCACTTAGCTCTAGACTTGAATGACTAGTATCAATATATTTTCCCGTAATATTTAATTCTTTCCATCCTTCTTGAATTAACTCTTTCCGTTTGATTTCTTTTGACTTATCAAGTATCTCATTGGATAGTTTATTAAAAAGCTTAATTAGGGATATTACATCTTCTTTAGTAAATATCTTATTATCAATCGAAATTTCTCTTTTTTCTATTATTTCTTTCATCAACTGATAGGTTAAATCGTTTGATTAGATTCTACTTTGCTAAACTGTCTTACTCAAAGATAAACAAAAAATAAAAGGGCATTCTATAAGGTTTGTTATCAGTCAACTATATGTAAAGAATATTTGTGTTGTATTGGGCAGTTTTATGTTGTAATGGATAAAGGATGGGTAAACAGATAAGCTATATAGTTAAATAGGCTCCCGCATGTTTATACTGAGTGGATGTATGAATTGTGGACTTATTACGTCCCATCTTCCCTTATCATTTGGGGTTTTGGGGAGTGGAATTGCAATAAGTTATTTGAATGAAGTATAATAATATATATTATTAATAGGTTATTTCGTTTTCAGTATGCAAGTCATAGATAAAGTGCTTCCCAACTTCCCAAATATATCAAATATACAATGAGATAGTACAAAAAAAGGGTGTCTGGTTAAAGACACCCTCCTAGAATATTTACTACTGCCTACTGCTGACTGTATTCAAAGAAATTATCGTTTCCCGAATGACTCTCATTCAGTTTATAGTCATAAGCATCTGCGTACAACTTAAGCCATTTTCTGAATGTCGTCAATTCAATCTTACCTATGGTGGGGTTTTGGGAATAAAAAACGGTATAAACTATTTTCTTATTATACCTTACATTAGGTTTTATCTGAGTGTTCATATATTCAATAAACGATGGATGAACCTCCATTTTTAATGCTCGCTCTGCAACATTAAATTTTGGTGGTATTATTTTTCCATACTCCAGGTATTTCTGTATGCAGTTAGCCATTAATAAAAAAAAGTCTTCCCAGTCCTCAGCCTCCCAATCAATGAAAAACAGTCCTTCATACTCAGATTCAGGTGTAGTCTCGCGATTAAAATGATCAGAGAAAATAAAATCTATCTTTCTCCTTATTGTACTTTCATCCAAGCCTTCCAGAACATAATTTGTGGTTATTACAATTTTCGGGCTGCGTTCAAACAGGACAGTATATTTGTTTTGATACTTCCGTTCAATAACAGCTTTTTCAGTAATCAATGGGAATAGCTTTGTAAAATCGAAATTTTGGGGTATATCATCTATGACAAGCACACGAGTACTATAATCGACTTGTGAAAGTGCAAACTTGTCTTTAGCGTGAAAAAACTTGCCGTCTTCATAAACGCAAGGTCTGACTTTTTCAAAAGCTTTTGTCAAAAGACTTTTGCCTGTTCCTCCATTCGCTCCATCACCTCGGTAGGGGTCCATAAATACAATCGCTTTTGCATTACTTGGTTCTTTGTACCTGTGTAATATGTATCCTATTATCGTAAATAGACTTTTATAGTTATTTTCCGAAATTTCTTGATTTTCATTATCACATATTTCTGAGATAAAGAGGTTAAACTTGCCAACGGCTTCGTCGCAATCTTCACTAGTTAGCTCATAGTCGATGATGTCTTTTTCTAATACATGGCCATTAATGTCATCGTATTTAATTTTTTCTACTCCTTTTGCCGTTATCCTTAAAACACAATTCTTAAAAAACATGTAAGACGTATCGGCAGTATCTTTGATTTCCAATATTTTAATTGCTGGCATCAATAATAGGTTGTCATAATAAAAAAGTGTCCTTTCCCCGTAAAAAGCATTCTTTACCTGACTTCTTTCCTCTAAATTCTGGAACACATAAGTTTCGTCAATGTACCTCCAACAAAAATTCCGGATTTCTCTGCTTGTTACAGTTTTTATGATCCGACCTATTACCTGTATAAGTATAGCATCTTCTAGATTACCATTCTTCAACAGTCCGAATCCACTTTCTTTTAAGAAATTGTGGAGTGCTTCTGGGTCAAATTTGATTGACCCCGAAGCTTTTGTCCAGAACTTTGTCATGATGCAATCTTTTTCTGGTTGTTAGTCTTGATATAATGCTGATCCAAGTATTCCTCAATATCTGAAGCCTTATAGTAGATTTTTCGCCCGATCTGGGCAAACGGTAGAATTCCACGATCTCTATAGGTCTGCAAAGTCCTTTTAGAGATCATGAGTAAATGACAGACCTCTTCTGAGGAGAGCCATTTTTTTACTAATGAATTTTGATTTGTCATGAAATTTAAATTTTTAGTTTTTCATGACCTTTTTACGTTCGTAAAAATGCTGCAAATCAGATACTTGAACGTAATTACGAATGAATAAATCTCGATAGGCTCATCCTACCTTGAAAGCAATTAAATGAAATAGAATAGATTTTAATCCGTAATTACAATAAATAGAATCCGTAATTACGAAGATATAATTATTCCAAAGGGTCAATTACGGCATCGAGTAATCCTCGCTTATACTCTTTTGGTGGACCACAGCGTTGTAAATAAGAAGGAGTCAGCTTTCTTCCACTACCGTCATTTAGTTGAAAACAAATACATGTAACCTGCCAATAATTATTGAATTTCTTAATGATACCTTTATCATGGAGTGATTTTAGAAGATAATATAACTCAGTTGGTTTACCTATCCAGATAATAGGTTGATCAACAATTTCATTTGTAAATACTTTTTTAAATAACCGATAATCCATATGTGCAATAAATCTATTACGTTCAAGTTCATCCTTGAAACTCTTTAACTTATCGTTAAATTCTATTGAATTAGGTGAATCCGTCGATTCTATTTGAAAAGATTTATTTTTTAAAGAATCAATATTTTTCACCCCCTTTTCTGATTTTTCTTTTGTTTTATTGTTTAACTCCAGTTTGGACTCTGAATTATTCTGTGATAGTTTACTTTTTAAATTTCTTAAATACAATATTTCCTGCCTTAAAGATAATTTCCATGAACGTAATGTTCCAGAGTAGAGATCTCTATCTATTTGGTTTGTCATTTCCCCTTTACAAAGCAGTATCGCATAATTTTTAAATTCCCCTTCTTCATCTTCGACAATTTGTTCCTCTAGGGGTATGAATAGATTTAATGCTTCATCAATGTAGGATATAACTTTATACTTTTCAATTGGCATCAACAAATTTTCCTGTAACTCTTTTCTAATAAATTCGAACAAATTTGGCAAATAGATGCGATTATTATCTCCGCCAAAAAATTCAATAGCCATAAGTTCTACAAATCCATCATTTTCGTCCTCTGGAGTCATCCTAGAATTTATAGATTCTTCTCCTGTTGGTACACGAATATTTGGGTTTGATTTAAATATAAAATCTAAATCTTCTTCATCGAATAATTCAGGAGATTCTCTAGTCTCTATATTTGAAAGTACCTTCTGTGCTTTCTTGAGTATTCTGGACCATACTGTACAATTAATTCTGGAGTAAAGTGTACAACTGAT
>OCZT010005382.1_pt1 | contig 12788 bp, 8 predicted proteins | sample 1539031 | NCBI WGS metagenome assembly OCZT01 (sample SAMEA3539308, study PRJEB22396) | soil metagenome | biome: tundra; feature: field; material: soil | place: USA | collected 2010-05 | depth 0.15 m | reverse complement strand
CATTGGCACGCAGGGCATCTTGCAGGGCACCTTCCAGACCTTTGCAGCGCTGGCTGAAAAGCATTACGGCGGCACGCTCAAAGGCAAGCTGGTAGTCACCGGCGGCGTAGGCGGCATGGGAGGAGCACAACCTCTGTCCGTGACGCTAAACGACGGAGTCGTTCTCGCCATCGACGTAGACCGCAGCCGCATTGAAAGAAGAGTGGCCACCCGCTATTGCGACCAGATCACCGAAGACCTGGATGAAGCTCTGAAGCTATGTGAAGCTGCCAAGCGCGAAGGCCGCGCCCTTAGCGTAGGCCTGGTGGGCAACTGCGCCGATTTACTGCCTGAAATCGTCCGCCGCGGCGTCGAAGTCGACGTAGTCACCGACCAGACCAGCGCTCACGATCCGCTGAACGGCTACATTCCGCAAGGACTCTCATTGGATCAAGCAACGGAGTTGCGCCGCCGCGACCCCGAAGAATACGTTCGCCGCTCCACGGCGTCGATGGTGGTGCATGTGAACGCCATGCTGGCCCTGCAGCGAGCCGGCGCGGTGACCTTCGACTACGGAAACAACATTCGCCGGTTCGCCTTCGATGCCGGCTGCGCCGACGCCTTCCTGATTCCCGGTTTTGTGCCCGAGTACATCCGCCCGCTTTTCTGCACCGGCGCGGGGCCGTTCCGCTGGGTGGCGCTCTCCGGCGACCCCAAGGACATTGACCGCACGGATGAACTGGCGCTGGAACTTTTCCCGGACAACGAAATTCTCACCCGCTGGCTCCGTCTCGCGCGCGGCCGCTTTGCTTTTCAGGGCCTTCCTTCGCGCATTTGCTGGCTGGGTTACGGCGAGCGAGCGCGCATGGGCGAGGCGATGAACGACCTGGTCCGCAAGGGCGAGATCTCGGCGCCCATAGCCATTGGCCGCGACCATCTGGATACGGGCTCGGTTGCCAGCCCATATCGCGAAACCGAAAAGATGCTGGACGGCTCCGACCCCGTAGCCGACTGGCCGATCTTGAATGCGCTTTTGAACACGGCATCCGGTGCGACCTGGGTGAGCTTCCACCATGGCGGCGGCGTGGGCATGGGCTACAGTCTTCATGCCGGCCAGGTCACAGTGGCCGATGGCACAGAGATGGCGGCCCAGAAGATCCACCGCGTGCTCAACAACGATCCGGGCCTCGGCGTAGTTCGCCACGCCGATGCCGGCTATGCCCTCGCCAAAGAGACCGCGCGGGAACGCGGCATCCACATTCCGGTGGTGAAATAGCTGTGGCTGACGCTCTCGCCGTAGTCGACATTGGCCAGCTTGTCACGCTTGCCGGTCCGCAGCACCCGCGTGTGGGCGCAGAGCTGCGCGAGTTGGGCCTGATCGAAAATGGCGCTCTGCTGATCGAAGGCGGCCGCATCGCCGCCGCTGGTTCATACAGCGAGATCAAGTCCAAAGGGCTGCCCCCACGCAGTGGTTGACGCTGATGGCCGCTGCGTGACGCCCGGCTTCGTCGACGCGCACACACACCTCGTCTTTGCAGGCAACCGTGCCACCGAGTTCGAGCAGCGATCGGCGGGGCAACGTACCAGCAGATTGCCGCTGCCGACGGAGGCATTCTACGCACCGTCGCGCTGACCCGCGCATCCAGCGAAGACGACCTGCTTGCTGCAGCCCGTCAGCATCGGGACTGGATGCTGCGCTCGGGCACCACGACCATCGAAGCCAAGTCCGGATACGGTCTTGACCAGGCCACAGAGTTGAAGATGCTGCGCGTCCTTGCGCGTCTGAATGCCGAAGGGCCGGCCACAATTGTTCCCACGCTGCTGGCAGCCCACACCGTGCCGCCGGAGTTTGCCGCCCGCCGCGATGAGTACATCCGCTGGATTGCGGAAGAACTGGTTCCCGAAGTGGCTGCCGCCGGCCTTGCGCGTTTCTGCGACGCCTTCTGCGACGACCACGCCTTCACAGTGGAAGAATCGCGTACTGTGCTGACCGCCGCCCGCCGCCATGGCCTGGGCTTGCGCGTGCATGCTGAGCAATTCCGACCAGGAACCGGCGCGGCACTGGCCGCTGAACTGGGCGCTGCGACCGCCGACCATCTGGAAGTTGCGAGTGATGAAGTTCTCCGCCTGTTAAAAGACGCCAGCGTCCAGCCGGTGCTGCTGCCGGGCTCGGTGTTCGCGCTTGGCCGCACGAGTTATCCCGCAGCGCGCACTATGGTGGAGCAGGGTCTGGCGATTGTCGTGGCCACAGACTTCAATCCAGGCTCGTCGCCGATTGCTTCCATGCCGTTCATAATGTCTCTGGCCTGCCTGCAGATGGGGCTCTCGCCGGCCGAAGCGCTGACAGCCGCCACCATGAATGCCGCGTGGAGTTTAGGGCTCGGCAGCCGTTTTGGGTCGCTCGAGGCCGGCAAGCAGGCGGATTTTCTGATTCACGAGTTTACCGATTACCGCGAACTGGCCTACTTTATCGCCGCTCCTGCCAAGCCTCGCGTTTTTGTTGCCGGCAGGGAGGTGACGGCGTGACAAGACATGAGATTCTGCGCACCACACTGGCGAGGAAATGATAGAGCTATCCGGCCTGCCCGGAGATGTGTGTGTTGTCCGTCACGTCTCGAAGACAGCTCCGGCTTGGTATGATGGTAGACGAAAATAAAAGGCCGACCACCTCGTGGTTCGGCGAGGAGATATTGATGCCCGCAGTACATGCCTTCAGCACCATACCCGCCAAGATTCTTTTACCCATCGATTTCAGCCCGTCGTCCCACCTGGCCCTGGAAGAGGCTACGGTGCTTGCTCAGCACTTTCATGCCGAGCTGTTTCTAGTCCACGTGGTTGCAGAGACCGCGAACGTTGACGAAGCCAAGAAAGATGCGGAGAAGTACCTGGCCGTTTCCGTGTCCGGACTTGCCACCAAGGGCATCAAGGCGACCGCGAAAGTTGAAGTTGAAAACGACATAGCTGGAAGCATCCTGGACGTCATCGAGCGCGATCACATCGACATGATTGTGGTTTCAACGCATGGCACCACCGGCTGGCATCCTCTGGTCTTCGGTTCCATCGCGGAGAAGCTGGTCAAGCTGGTTCACATTCCGCTGTTGCTCGTCCGCACGGAAAAGCCGGAGAGCAGCGTTAAGGTGAAGTCCGGCCGCATGATGGAATGGTGGTAGACGAAGCATCGCTGTAAAGCACGACCATAGGTTAGTGGAAATTCCTTGATTGATCCTGCCCAGTTGTTGGCCCGCTTCGCGGAATCAGCAACTGGGCTTTTACGTGCACGACGCCATCCTGATTCTGCAATCTTCCTCCAATCACCAGAAACCTGCTGCGGGTAGCAATGAGCCTATTCTGCTCGAAGACATCGGGCGTCAGAATGATGTTGGCGATCCCTGTTTCGTCTTCCAGCGAGAGAAAGACAAAACCCTTTGCTGTGCCCGGACGCTGGCGGCAGATAACGCGACCGGCCACGCGCACGTATGGACTCCCGCTGCGGCATTCAAGTTCGTGTGTCGAGAGAATCCCTTGCCGTCGCAGTCCTTCGCGCTGGTAGGCCATGGGGTGTGGGCCGGTAGTGATGCCCGTACCCGCATAGTCCGCTGCCAGGCGTTCGTCGGTCGTCATTTTCTTCAACGGCGTTGGACCGTCATTGCTGACACGCGTTTCTTCCGCGTCGCGAAGTAGCGGCCCGACAGGACGTCCGGCCTGCTCCACCTGCCACAGCGCGTCGCGGCGATGCTCCACACTACCCAGAGAATTGAGCGCGCCGGTATGGGCCAGCGCTACCAGTTCTTTGCGGTTCAATGCAGGCACGCGCCGGGCAAGATCGTCCACTGACCTGAAAGCGACGTCATTGCTGCGTGCTGCCAGCAAAGCCTCAACAGACGATTGCCGCAGGCCTTTCACGTAAAGCATGCCGATGCGAAGTGAGATTGCGCCATCGGGCTCCGCTTCAAGCGAGCAGAGCCAGTCAGACCGTTGCACATCGATGGGCCGCACACGCAGTCCGTGGCGCTGCGCGTCTTTGATCAGCACGGCCGGCGAATAGAAGCCCATGGGCTGGTTGTTCAGCAGGCCGCAGGTGAAGGCCGCCAGATAATGCACCTTAAGGTACGCCGAGGCATAGGCGATCAACGCAAAGCTCGCCGCATGCGACTCGGGAAAACCGTACATGGCGAACGAAGATATGCCCTGCACAATGTTGTCCTGCGCCTCGGGACCGATGCCGTTGCGGGTCATGCCGTCGCGCAGGCGGCCTTCGAGGTCCTTCATTCTCTGCATCGATCTCCTCATGCTCACAGCCCGGCGCAACTCTTCGGCTTCAGCGCCCGAGAAGCTGGCAACGGTCATAGCCATGCGCAAAAGCTGCTCCTGAAAAAGCGGCACACCGAGCGTGCGCTTCAGCACAGGCTCCAGAGACGGATGCGGATAGGTGACTTCCTCCTTCCCCTGTCTTCGCCGCATGTAGGGATGCATCATCTTGCCTACGATGGGGCCGGGACGGATGATGGCCACCTGCACAACCAGGTCGTAAAATCGCACCGGCGCGTTATGCGGAATCGAAGCCATCTGCGCGCGGCTCTCCACCTGGAACATGCCTACCGTGTCGGCCTTGCACAGCGTCTTATAGACATGCGCGTCCTCAGGCAGCGTGGCCAGGTCGATCTCTTTTTTGTAGTGGCGAGGGATGAGTTCAATGCAGTCCTTGAGCACGGCCATCATGCCCAGCCCAAGCAGGTCCACCTTGATCAGGCCCAGGTCGGCGCAATCTTCCTTGTCCCACTGGATCACCGTTCTTCCCGGCATCGATGCGGGCTCGATCGGTACCACGTGGTTCAACATTCCCGCGCAGATCACCATGCCGCCTGAGTGCTGGCCGAGATGGCGCGGCAGGTTCTGCATGCGCATGCACAGGTCGAGATAGTGGGCCACGCGCGGATGGCGGACGTCAAAGCCAGCCTGCTCAAAGTGGCGTGCCATGGTGTCGTTCTCTCCGCGCCATTCCCAATGGCTAACCAGGCCGGAGATACGCATGAGCTGCTCGTCGTCGAAGCCCAGCGCCTTGCCCACCTCGCGCGCCGCGGAACGGCCGCGATACGAAATAACATTGGCAGTCATGGCGGCGCCTAGTTGTCCATAGCGCTCGTAGATGTGCTGGATCACCTGTTCGCGCTGATCGCCGGAAGGTAGATCGAGATCGATATCCGGCCACTCGCCGCGGTTTTCATTCAGGAATCGCTCGAAGAGCAACTCCATGCCCACCGGATCGACGGCTGTAATTTCAAGCGCATAACAAACGGCGGAGTTGGCCGCAGAGCCGCGCCCCTGCACCAGGATGCCGTGCTGCTGGCAGTAGCGCACGATATCCCAGACGATGAGGAAGTAACCGGCGAAACCTAATTTGGCAATCAGCTTCAGTTCATGCTCCACCTGTGCGCGCGCCTTGTTCAGCAGATGCCGCTTGGCCGGCGAGCCGTAGCGCATGCGCACGCCATCTTCCACACGCTTGGCCAGAAAGCTGTCCATGGTCTCGCCCTCAGGCACCGGCGCATGAGGAAATTCGTAGCCAAGATTGTCGAGCGTAAACTCCAGCCGGTCGCTCACCATGCGCGTATTTGCAATTGCCTCAGGCAGATCTGCGAATAGCACACTCATCTCCGCAGCCGGACGCAAAGAGCGTGCGGAGTTTGAGGCCAGCAGCCGCCCCGCTTGATCGAGCGAAGTATGGTAGCGGATGCATGTCAGCACATCAAGAATCTCGCGGTCTTTCTCTGTTGCATACCGAACGCCGTTGGTGGCAATCACCGGCAAGTGGAGCGAGGACGCGAGGCTCAGCAGCGACTGGTTACGGCATTCTTCTTCGCGCTGATGGTGGCGCTGCAACTCGATATACAAATTGCCGTGGCCATAGATGGACGCGAGTCGATCGGCAAGCTTGCGTGTAGCTGGGCTTCCATCGCGCGCAAGGGAGGCAGCCAGCGGCCCTTCGTCGCCCCCGGCGAGGCAGATCAAACCGGCGGAGAACTCCTCCAAATCATCCAGTGTCGCCGCGCCCTCAGCCTTGGTTGTTTCGCGCATCTTGAAGCGCGTGATCAGCTGGCAGAGGTTCTGGTAGCCGGCTTGCGAGGCACAGAGCAGCAGCAGGCGCGGCGGCTGGGCAGGGAACTGGTGCGGAAGCCAGGACGATGGCGTAAGTTGATTGCCGAAAGTACTGACCGCGATCTCCGCGCCTATATGCGCCTTCACGCCGCACTTCTTTGCCATGGTGTGAAAGCGCGCCACACCGTAGAGCCCATTACGATCGGCCAGTGCAATAGATGGCATGCCGAGTTGCTCCGCCCGCTCGGCCAGCGATTCCGGTTGCGAGCCACCATCAAGAAAGCTGAAGGCGCTTGCGGCGTGCAACTCGATGTATGCCTCGTCGTCAGTCATAGAAGGCCTCGAGCTGCCACACGCTGCGGCCATCTTTGCGTTGCTCATGATTGCGGACCAGAAGGCATGCCACAGGCGAGCCGCCGCTGGTCTCGGCCAGCACGTCCCACTCTTCCGTATTCCAGCCTTCTGTGGACCACCAGCAACCGCTTGTCGTCCATGGGCCATATGCGGCAACCACCTTGAAACGCCGCTCGTTATCGCGAAAGGCCACCGGCTTCATCGCGCGCAATTCCACGCGAACTGGAACCGCAGGCCGCATGCGCCTGAGCGCAAGACGCGGCCGTTCTGACTGCGGCGTAGCGGGACCGTCAGCCACAGCAAAGCTCTCCATGCGGAAAGCGCCCGGCCTATGCGTGTCTTCGAGAACCGGTGTCCCAACCCGATCTTCGCCGGCGATGGCTTTGAGCCGTGCGATGGTTATATCCAGCCGCGAAGGCTCCGGCATCTGCGGGGCGAAGAGGCCAAGCTGCACTTTGCTTGACTGGCCGGCTTCTGCGGTCAGCTCCACAAGCGTCACCGCGGCGTGCGGCGGATGCGCAGCGATCTCCAGTTGCAGCAGCTTGAGCAGGAACTTGCGGTCGACGGTGGGTATGGCTGGTCGAATCTGCCTTCGGTACACACGCCCGCCTTCCAACTCCATGTGCACCACTAGTGAAGCCAGCGCCAGCGCTCGTGCCGCCGCCCTCGCAACCAGACAATCGATCATCCGCGCGGCCACAAACAGCAGCGACTCGGATTGGTCCACCGGCGTTTCGAATTCGTAGAACTCCTTGAGCGAGAATTCAGGCTCGATGGGCTGAAAGCTATGAGGAAACTCGCCGCGTGCCAGCGCGCGCCACTCGGCTGCCTGCGCACCGAGCCGTGTGATCAGTTCCACTTCGGGCAGCGCGGCCAGCTCGCCAAGAGTTTGAATGCCCCAGATTGCAAATGTCTCTTCGTGGTCCTCTGCGAGGTCCAGCACCGACACAGGAAGCCTGCTCAATGCAATCGCCTCCTGCTTTCGCGGAATCACGGTAATTCCACGTTCAACTGCGGCCTTGAGACGAGCGGTGTGGAAGCTGGCGCTCATCGCAATCGATGCGCGAAAACCCGCTCCGGCCAGTGCCGTACGCAGCCGTTCGGCCAGAGTTTCCGGCGGGCCGAAGAGCCTTTCCGTGCCCGCGATATCAAGCACGCAGGCGCAGGCCGTGCCGTTGCTCGCATCTTCCATGCGCGGCGAAAAATGCGCGGCGCATTCCAGCAGCGCGGCCCGTGCCGCTGCCTCGGTCTCCGCAGAGCGTGCCAGCAGCCGCAGTCCTGTTATCGATTCCGCTTCCAGCCGCGTCATGCCCACCGCAGCGCCCTTGAGCCGGGCAGGCCGGTTTAGGGAACAGACCGTTTCAGTGGGTGCGCAACCTTCCAGCACGGCTACCGGCGACGGTTCAAGATCCGGGCGCAGCCGCAACCATGCCTGTGCCGGAAACTCGGCTGCGTGAATTGAAGCGTAGAGTTCCTGTTTCATGCACGGTTCTCCCTTTCCCACGTGCCGGCAGCTGTCCAGGTTGAAGCCGGCGGTTTGCGCTGGCCGAAGATCGAAGAGGGTTGCCTCTGCCGGCCGCTGCTGACCTGGTAAGAGAAGCCGTTCAATACAGTCCCGGCCTCGTTTCCGCTCCTCTGTGCCGCGCATTCCAGCATCACCGCCGCGCTGGATTGCGCGAACGGCGCCTGCGCCAGAACCAGCAGCGAACAACGCGTACGGTCAGCAGCTTGGCGGAAACGGAACCATGTCGCCAGCGGAATACGGCAGCCGTGTTCGGGCGCTGTCGAGCCAAGGTCCAGCACAAGGGCGGCGAACCCGCCTGCCTGTAGCAGCAGATCGGTTGCGCGCAATGCCTGATCTAGCCGCGCCCACGGCTTGGCGCTGGCTTGAGCGTTGCGGCAGCGTACCCAGAGCAACTGCTTCAGTCGCACACCCGCAGCCGCTGCAGACTCTGCGTCCAACGAGTCGCCGGCATCTACCCATGCGCAGACCAGTCCCTCCTGCGTGCGCCCGGCCAGGAAGGCGAGCGTCAGGCTGGTGCGTCCGGAGGATTCAAGGCCTGTAATCTCGCTGATTGCCCCCACCGGCATCCCCCCGTCCAGCAGGCGGTCCACTTCGGAAATGCCAGTGGATGCAACCTCGCGAATGGTGCGCGGTACCGGTGAAAGCGCGGCCGGAAAGCGGTGCTCGAGAGAATTCTCGATTTGGATGCGAAGAGCGCTGGCGGAGGGCATGGTTCTATATTCGCCTTTTATTCGCTCTAGCATCGCGCATATTTATCAGACTGTCAAAGGGTGGTTTTGAAGTTTATTTATGTCTATATCTATCAGTAACTTACAGAACCAACCTCGTGCATTGGATGAATCCTGCAAGTGGTCAAACTGGCAGATTCCTATTGCGCATCTCGGCCACAGCGGAAGCCTACGCCTCCCGAGCGGTCATAGCCTGGAGCCATTAGCAGCAGTTTGCTGTGCTCGTCGTTGCGATAGGCTTGGGGAAAGTACCAGACAGAGCCTTGGGGCTGGTAGTACTCTCCACCGCGAAGGATCGCCGCCCGCGTGTGCTCGTCCGTAAACTCATCTGTCCACTGCCACACGTTGCCCACCATGTCCATTACCCCATAAGGACTCGCGCCCGCAGGATGGGCATCCACCGGGTCAGGTCCGCGCATCGAGCGCCCCTGGTCAGGCGCGGGTACGTTGGCGGCCTGCCACAGGTTGCCCCAGGGATAGATTCGCCCGTCTGTGCCTTGCGCCGCTAACTGCCACTCCCACTCATGGGGCAGTCGCTTGCCCGCCCACTTAGCATACGCGCGCGCATCTTCAATGGAGACCCAGGTCACCGGGCGGTTCTCCCAGCCTTGCGGATAAGTTCCGGCCTTCCAGTCGCGCAGGAAGTCTCCGGCATCTTTGGGCGCGTAGTGCGTGGCATCCAGGAACGCCTTGAACTCGGCGTTGGTCACCGGAAACTTGTCGATGAAGTACGGAGACACTTGTATCGTCTTCTCGTGAAAGCGCCGCGGCGAATCTTCCCAGGGATACTGAACATCGACCATGTTCGAAGCTCCGCCCTCGATCTCCGTGCCTTGCACCTTGAAGACGAACGCGCCGCCCGGAATTCGCACCATCCCGCCCGGCGCTTCTGCCGCCGGTTTCGTTGGCGCACTCTCCACCATGCTCTGCAACAACACGGGCGCCTCATGCGAATACGCGGAAAGCGGCTTGGCGGTCATCGCCGCCATCCGCTGCATCAGCCCCCTGACCACTTCGCTCGGCTCACCCGGCGCGGCCAGAATTGCGCCGTAGCCGTTGGCTTCCAGGTCGAAGTTCAGCACTGCGCCTTGCCCGCCTGCTTCCGGCTTCAACTCCACGCCGTGATAAAGGTCAAAGTAGCGCAAACCCGGTGCCGAGGCCACATCCATCTGCCGTCCCGATACGTTGAACAGGTTGCGGTTGACGATGGTCCACACCGTCTCAGGCCCCAGCGGCCAGCGGCTCGCGTAGACGCCGTAGTTGTGCATGGGATAAAGCGGCTCCCAGTCGGGGCTGACCAGGAAGGGAGCCACGCCGTGCTCCATGGCCGCCACCCGCCGCGTGGCCTCGCCATCGCGTGGGTTGATGCCATTCCAGATGCCCCACACGTTCTCCCAGCTCTCCCAGCCCACGCCGTTGAAGAAGGCGTATTGCAGGTTGTCGGTATGGTCCCGGTTCCAGCGGTCGCTGATATTCACCATGTGGCGCGTCTCAAGCCACTTGAACCTGTCCACCATGGGAGCAAACGGGTAGTTGTAATAGCCCCATGACATGAGGTTCCAACTTACTTCCTCGTCGTTGGGGCCGCCTTCCGGCTCAAAGACCAACGGGTGGCCGATGGTCTCCGCGGCCAGCGGGAAGGCCAGTGGAACGCCGTCCTGCGTGTCGCCATTAATGCCGTCGGCGTCAAGCTGCTTCATGCGCGCGGCGATAGCCTGCGGCCAGGGCTCTTGCAACTGGCGTGTTCCCTGGTCCCACATCATCATCGGAAAGAACACACGCACGCCGCGTCTATGGAAATCCGCCACCATCTGGCGTACGCCCTCCAGGCCCCCGGGCATCGATGCCACCATGTCCAGCTGGTTCCGGTCGTCGATGCCCATATTCGGATAGGTCGACCAAACCAGCACCGAGTCGATGCCGCCGTAGCGCTTGTCGAGGTCGTCCAAGTAACGGTCAACTGTGTAGCGGCCGGCTGAGGGGTCATAGAAGTAGCGGTCCTGCACCATCATCTGCGGCTGGATGAAGCTCGACTGGGTCCAGCGGAGAGCCGGCAACTCGTAGCGCCCCGGATCGTAGCCCGTGCGAATGCGGCGTTCCGCGCGCCAGTGCTGCAAATCCTTGAGCCAGTGCTCATGTGTGAGGGGGAGGCACGCTCCGTGGTGCACAATGTCCCAGGCGTTATACATGTTCGAACAATCGGGAGTAGGAATCTGCACGCCCTTGGGCTGATACTGCGTGTCTTGCGCTGCTGCCGTGAGAGCGAAGGCCACAGCCAAAACTCCAAGACTTACGGTATGACGCATCTGTCTTTCTCCCATTTTCGATCCGGTCCAAGGATAGTCGAGCCGGCGCCAGTTACGGATTCCTGGCCAGAAAATCATCCACCTCTATCCTCGATGGCATGGAGGCCTGCGCTCCACGGCGGGTGACCGAGATGGCTGCGGCAGCCGAGGCAAACCGTGCAGCTGTCCACGGGTCCTTGCCTTCAAGCAGAGCAACGGCAAAGGCTCCGTTGAAGCAATCTCCCGCCCCTACGGTGTCGATTGCATCTACATGGAAGGACTTAACCCAGGCCGCATTGCCGCCGGCAACGGCTACAAATGCGCCTTCGCCGCCGCGCTTGAGCACCACTCCTCTTAGACCCCTGCCAAGCAACTCCGCTGTCCCATCTTCTGGAGTCGTGATGTGGCCAAGGTAGAAAGCAGCCTCTGTCTCGTTGGGAGTGAACCATTCCACCTGGCGCCATATGGTTTCCGGCAGCGCTGCGGCCGGCGCAGGATCGAGCATCACCGGCACGCCTGCCTCAGCACAGAACGCCAGAAGATAGCTGGTTGTTTCCGGAGGCAGTTCCAACTGGCAAAGCACCAGGCCCGCCGAGCGAATCAGCGCGGCCTGTCTGTCGATCGCAGCCGGATCAACTTTGTCGTTTGCACCAGGGACCACCACGATCGAGTTTTCGCCGTTGTCGGCAACCAGGATTTGCGCAATTCCAGAGGGGCCGGCGACCCGCTTCACGGCTGCCGTTTCCACGCCGGCGCTGTTGAGGTTATCCAGCAGCGCCTGGCCGAAAACGTCTTCCCCTACACATCCAATCATGTGGACGGTATAACCGAGCCTTGCCACGGCAACCGCCTGGTTAGCGCCCTTGCCGCCAGGAGTGGTAGCGAAGTCCGTTCCGATCAGTGTTTGTCCGGCAAGCGGAATCCGCGGAGTCCGGGCCACCAGGTCCATGTTGATGCTGCCCACTACTACGATCGGCTTGCTGATTGCATTCATCTTGTGAACCTCGTGCTTAGTGAAGCAGAGCCAGCGCCAGATTGCTCAGCCGCGGTGCGAGAACACACCGGCGCGGCTCAAGCTGAAGCACACTGGCGGGCTTTCAGGCCTGGACTGGTCTTTGACCGTTTGTTCAGGTACCAAAGCGGGGTGCCCCAGGTCCCGATTTTGGGACCTGGGATACCACAAATCTCAGCCACCAGATATGAAATCAGACCTTAGAACCTGTCCAGAAACTAAGGTGATCGTCGCAGGAGCAGGTGCGCGAATGCGATGTGGATCATGGTTTCGGCGGAGGTGTGGCGAAGTTCGTAGTCTTTGCTGAGACGGCGTGACCAGTTGAGCCAGGCGAAGGTGCGTTCGACGATCCAGCGCTTGGGCAGTACGCGAAACAGGTGTTGTTCGTTGCGTTTTACGATCTTGACGGAGTAGTCAAACATATCTTTTGCCCAGTCGATCAGCTTGCCTGTGTAGCCGCCATCGGCGAAGACAGTGGTGATCGAGTCGAAGCGGCAGAACAAGCGCATCAGCACGGCACGGGCCGCCACACGGTCCTGGATGCCTGCCGAATGCACGATCACCGCCAGCAGGTTGCCTTGCGTATCTACCGCGATGTGCCTCTTGCGGCCCTTGATCTTCTTGCCCGCGTCGTAGCCGCGCCGCCCCCTTTTAGCGCCGTCTTGGCCGACTGCGAATCGATAATCGCCACGGTGGGCGTGGCGTTTCGTCCGCCGGCCTTGCGGCCCTGTTCGCGTAGCGTCTGTCCTACGCGCTCCCACACGCCGCTGTCGCGCCAGGAGCGAAAATGCTCGTGAACTGTTTTCCAG
>OCZT010005381.1_pt1 | contig 12795 bp, 12 predicted proteins | sample 1539031 | NCBI WGS metagenome assembly OCZT01 (sample SAMEA3539308, study PRJEB22396) | soil metagenome | biome: tundra; feature: field; material: soil | place: USA | collected 2010-05 | depth 0.15 m | reverse complement strand
AACAAGCAGGTCGCCTACGCCCTGTCGATCAGCGAGCAGACCGTCAAGAACCACATGTCCAGCATCCTGCGCAAGCTGAGCGTGAACGACCGGACCCAGGCCGTCGTCTACGCCATGCGCCAGGGCTGGATCCGAATGCCCGAGGACTGAGCCGCCCGTGGCCATCGACCCACTGCCGTTGCCGCTGCTCGAGATCGCGGAGCGGGCCAGGCGCGAAGTCGACCTCCTGACAAGGGAGATCGACGAAATCGAGTTGCTTGTAAACCAGGCCCGCACCGAGGCTACCCGTCACGAGCAGAAGCGCTCCCAGGCCGCCGACAAGGCTAAGCCGACCGGCAAGGATTCCGGAGGCGAAGAGGACGACCCGACGACCCAGCTCGTTGCCCTGACCAAGCGCTCGACCATCATGGAGGCGCAGGTCGACATCCTCGAGGGCAAGCTCAAGATCCTGACCCGGTTTCGCGAGAGCCTCCACCGCTATAGCGCCGAACTGGATCGCGCATCGATGGGCGGCGCCGTACCGCACCACACGGCCGACAAGCTCGACACGAACACGCCGCTCCCACCGGCAGTCTCGAGGCTCGTGCTTGCCGCTCAGGAGGACCTGCGGCGGGAGATCGCTCGGGCAATGCACGACGGCCCGGCACAGAGCCTGACCAATATCGTTCTCCAGGCCCAGATCGTGGAGCGCCTTCTGGACCGCGACCCGGCCCAGGCGAAGGCCGAGATCGGGCAACTCGTCGGGATGGTGCAGCACACTCTCGAAGCCACCAAGGCGTTCATCTTCGACGTGCGACCGATGGTCCTCGACGATCTCGGGCTGGTGCCGACGCTGCGTCGCGTAGCCCGCGACCGCGGCCGACGCTCCCAGGTCCCGATCGAGTTCGAGTCCTACGGCTCCGATCGACGCCTGCCGATGGACGTCGAGAGCGCTCTGTTCAGATTGATCGACGAGACGATCACAGGCTTCCTGTCCTGCCATCCCGATCGGATCTCCATCCGGTTCGAATGGGCGACGGACAAGACCGAGGCTCGCATCTCGGCCCGGCGCGAGGTCGCCGAGGTGGCCGTAGAGCCGGAGGCCGAGGAGCCGCAACTCACCGATAAGCGCGGCAAGCCGATCGAACGCGAGATCCCCGACGCGCTCAGGGCGATGATCGACGAAACCCGAGCCGCCAAGGTCACTCGAGCGGCGCGAGCGAACCAGCCACTCTCGCTGCCGGCCAACACCTGGCGCGAAGTCCAGCAGCGATCCGACACAATCGGCGTCAGCGCCGAACTCGTCGACGAGGGCCGGGAGGTCGTCCTGGTCCTGCTTGCGCGTTGACTCGAGGCGAGGACGAACTCTCGGCGTGGTCCCCGTCCGCGAGTTCGTCCGGGCAGGAGGCTCGACAGCGTCAGGCGCCCGTTTTCGGACAGATTGGTCAGGGCCTTGTCGAGTACGGCCTGATCCTTGTCATCGTGGCCGTTGCCTGCGTCATCTCGCTGCTGTTCTTTGGTGACCAGCTCGCGTCGCTGTTGAGCCTCATTGCCTCTGCCGTCTGACGACGATCGACCGGAGCGCGCCCAGCGACCGATAAAGACTGGTGCCAGCGGGCGCCACGACGACGGCGATGACACCCGCTGAGGTGCGGCAGGGTAGACTTGTGTTCGGTCCCATTACCATCTGGCTAGTGGCGCGGAAATCGCGGGACAGCCAGAATATGGGCCATCCTCCGATTGGAGGACGCTCTCATCAGGAGGCCATCGATGCTTATCCGGTCCGAAAAAGGCCAGGGCCTTGCGGAATATGCCCTGATCCTCGCACTCATCGCCATTCTCGCAATTGCGGCGCTCACTGTCCTGAGCGGCTCCATCAATGGCATTCTCAGCACCATCGGCGCGGCACTGTAACCAACCAGCTGCGACAAGAAAGCGGGCCGCGCCAAGTGCGCGGCCCGCTTTTTGCTTGCCCGGCGCACGGCCGATTGGGCCTTGTGGCCAGGCAGATGCGGGAATCGGTCCTAGAATGGGTAGCCCATTGGTATAGTCGCAGTTAGGTCGGCCGCAAGGCTACCGTGTTGACACCTGTCACATCACTGGGGAGCATCGTTGTGAAGCGGTCGAATCGGTTGCTAATCCTGCTTGGCATTCTTGTCGCCATCACCGGCGGCCTCCTAGCTGTTGTCGTGGCAAACGGCAGTGGCACCAGCAGCAGCGGAGGTGCGGAGGCGTCGGCCACGCCGACGGCCGAGCCGACTGTGCAAGTGGTCATCGCCAAGACGGACATCAATCTCGGCGACAAGATCACGGCCGATATGCTTGACCTCAAGACCATGACGCTATCCGCGCGCACGGCTCTGGGCCAGGACACCTACGACAGCACGGATCAGGTCATCGGCAGGATCGCCGGTGGAAGGATCAGCGCCGGCCAGGCCCTCGTTCCCAGCCGCGACTTCCTCACTCCGGGGTCCATGGCGGACGGTCAGGACATATCCGGGGCGATTGCGACCAATATGGTCGCGGTGTCCGTGGAACTCGATCAGACCAACGGCGTCGGTACGCTGATCGTGCCGGGCGACCACGTGGACATCATTCTCAGCGTCTATACGGACCAGCTCACGATCGACAGCAAGGACGCGGCCGGCAACACGCTCAGCCTCACCGGTGGAACGCAGGTCACCTCCAAGATGGTGATCCAGAATCGCAAGATCCTGGCCACGCTGCTGCAGCCGGTCGCGGCCGGTCCGACAGCCGCCCCGGAGGCCAACGGGTCCCCGGCGGCTGTGGCTCCTGTGCCCACCACGCCAATCGTACAGTTCAACGGACGCCACATGATCGCTGTCATCGAGGTCAAGCCTGACGAGGCGGAGCTCATCCGCTGGGCCCAGCGCGCCGAGACCGAAGGCCTTCAGAACTACATCGACCTCGCCTATGTGCTGCGCTCGGACAAGGACAATGCCCTTCCCGACGCAGTGACCCCGGGCATCACCTTCAGAATGCTCGTCGACAAGTACGGCGTGCTCCCGCCCGATCCACGAGGTGAGCTTCCCGCCGACCTGGCCAAGGGCATTCAGTGGTAGACCGCTCCGCCGTCCGTTTGCGGAGCCACCGGGGAGAGGTCGAGCGAGTCGACCTCTCCAGCACTCTGGAAGCGATTGATCTCCATGGCTGACCGGATCCAAGTCCTGATCGTCGACGACATCCCGGAGACACGCGACCACCTCGCGAAACTGCTCGGGTTCGAGACGGACATCGAGGTGATCGGAACTGCCTCCTCTGGCGCTGACGCGATCGAGCAGGCGACCAAGCTCCTGCCCGACGTCATCCTGATGGATATCAACATGCCCGATATGGACGGCATCACGGCAACGGAACGCCTTTCTTCCCAGGTGCCGTCCGCGGCCGTCGTGATGATGTCCGTCCAGGGCGAGGCCGACTACTTGCGGCGTTCGATGCTGGCCGGGGCGCGCGAGTTCCTGGTCAAGCCCTTCAGCAGCGATGAACTGACGGCCTCGATCCGCCAGGTCCGTGCGCGCGAGAAGGAGAAGGCCGGCCGGGCCGTCATCTCTCAGGCGGCTCGGATGCTCGCCCCTACGGAAGACGGTCAGGTCGTAGCCGTATTCAGCCCCAAGGGCGGTGTCGGCAGAACCACGATCGCCGTCAACCTGGCCGTGGCCGCCGCGTCTGAGCTGGGCAAGAAGGTGACACTCGTCGACGCGTCGTTTCAGTTTGGCGATGTCGCGGTCCTGCTCAACCTGAACCCCAAGGACAAGTCCATGGCCGAGCTCGTCCCCCAGCTCGAGGGTGGACACGATCCGGATTCGGTCGACGCCTTCACGCTCACCCATTCATCCGGCATCCGAGTCCTGCTCGCCCCGCCCTCGCCGGAGATGGCCGAGCTCATCACTCCCGCGGGCGTCAAGCACGTCCTCGAGATACTTCGCCAGCACAGCGAGCTCGTGGTCGTCGATTGCGCAGCGTGGTTCAATGACACGCTGCTTGGCATTCTGGACCTCGCTGATGTAGTACTGACCGTGCTAACTCTAGAGATCACGAGCATCAAGAACACGCGGCTCTTCCTCGAGGTAGCCGAGCAGCTCGGCTACTCGCACAAGGTCCGCCTCGTTCTCAACCGCGCGGACACCACCCTGGGTATCAGAGTGGCCGACGTGGAACACTCGATCGGGCGCAAGGTCGATCACACGATAGTGAGCGACGGACGGGCGGTCGTGTATGCCCTCAATCGCGGGGTGCCGTTCGTGCTCAGCAACAGGGAGAGCCAGGTGTCCCAGGACGTATTTCGTCTAGCTTCCTCTATCGTCGGAAGTCAAGAATCGCGCGAAGAGGACGGCCGCAAGGCGCCCCAGAAGGGCAAGTCGCTCTTCGCGTGGAGATAGTTGCCCGGCAGGGCCAGCAAGGGGTGTAGGCGATGTCCCTACTGAAGCGAATCGAAAGCGCGCGACCCGGCGTGGCACCAGGCGCGCCGGGCTCACCACAACCCGGGGCTCCGGGATTTGGAGGTTCCCAGGGGCCGACGGGACAGCGCCTGCTGAGCCAGGCTCCGGTACGCGAGTCGCTGCGCGAGGTCAAGTTCCGGATCCAGTCTCGCGTCATTCAGGACCTGGACCCCAAGCTCGACCTGGCCAACCAGGTCGAGGTCCGACGCCAGATCGAGGAGATCTTCGGCCGCGTCATCGACGAAGAGGGCCTCGCCCTGACCCGCGCCGAGCGCGTTCGGATGCTCGAGCAGATCACGGACGAGATCATCGGCCTCGGCCCAATGGAACCGCTGCTCCGCGACGAGACCGTCACTGAAATCATGGTCAACGGCCCGCGCCAGGTCTACATCGAACGCAACGGCCGTCTCGAGCTGACCAACGTCGTCTTCCAGAACGACGACCACGTGATGCGCATCATCGATCGGATCATCGCCCCGATCGGCCGTCGCATCGACGAGTCGAGCCCAATGGTCGACGCCCGCCTCACCGACGGATCCCGCGTCAATGCGATCATCCCGCCGCTGTCGTTGATCGGGCCGGTCATCACCATCCGAAAGTTCTCCGCTTCGCCGTTCACGGTGGACGACCTGATCCGGTTTGGCACCGCTACGCCGGAGATGTTCGACTTCCTGCGCGCCTGCGTGGAAGCTCGCCTGAACATCTTCGTGTCCGGCGGCACCGGCTCTGGCAAGACGACAACCCTGAACGTTCTGTCGTCGTTCATCCCGAACGACGAGCGGATCATCACTGTCGAGGATGCCGCGGAACTCCAGCTCAGGCAGGAACATGTGGTCACTCTGGAGTCTCGGCCGGCCAACATCGAAGGCAAGGGCGCGATCTCGATCCGAGAGCTGGTCCGTAACTGCCTCCGCATGAGGCCCGACCGGATCATCGTCGGCGAGTGCCGAGGCGGCGAGGCGCTGGACATGCTCCAGGCCATGAACACCGGCCACGACGGATCGATGTCCACCGGTCACGCCAACACACCGCGCGACATGCTGTCCCGCCTCGAGACGATGGTCTTGATGGCCGGCGTCGACCTTCCGCTGCGGGCCATCCGCGAACAGGTTTCGGCCGCCGTCGATTTGATCGTCCATCAATCCCGCATGAAGGACGGCACCCGCCGGATCGAATTCATCACTGAAGTGCAGGGCATGGAAGGTGATGTCGTCGTCATGCAGGACGTCTTCCTTTTCGAGCAGACGGGCATCGTCGAAGGCAAGATCCAGGGCCGCCTCAAGGCGACCGGCATTCGGCCGAAGTTCGTGGAGAAGTTCGAGATGAAGGGAATCCACCTGCCGCGCGGCCTGTTCGGCTTCGCGTACTGAGCGGGGCAGGAGAAGGCGTCATGGCTGGGATAATCATCTTCGTACTTGTTTTCAGCGGGGTCATGCTGTTCGTCATGGGCCTGGCAGGTTCGGGCCGGAGAGGCGGCATCAGCGCCCGACTCGAGAGATACACCGCCGGCAAGACGGAGACGACCGCCTCGGCGTCGCCCGCGCAAGCTTCCCCCAGCCTCGGCAACATCCTGGCTCAGAGCGTTGCTCTGGCTCGCCTGAACCGAGTCGTCGAGCAGCAGGACTTCGGCGCAAGCCTGGCCCGTGACATCGCCCGAGCCGACCTGAAGCTCAAGCCCGGCGAGTTCATGGCCGTCTGGGGAGTCACCATCCTGGCGGTCCCCTCCCTCTTCCTGATGCTCAGCATCGTCTTCTCGGCGCTCGGTTCACCACTTGCCCTGTTGATCGGCGCTGCGATCGGGTTCTTCCTGCCCCGGATGTGGCTCGGTCGCCGCCGAGCCTCGCGTCTGAACGCGTTCAACAAGCAGCTCCCGGACACCATCACCCTCATCGCCAACGCTCTCCGGGCGGGCTCGTCGTTTCTCCAGGCGATCGAGATGGTGGTCCGCGAGTCAACGCCGCCCGTGACGATCGAGTTCGGGCGAGTCGTGCGCGAGGTCAACCTTGGGCTCGCCTTCGATGTGGCGCTCGACAACATGGTCCGCCGCGTTCGATCGGACGACCTCGAGCTGATGGCTACGGCCATCGGGATCCAGCACCAGGTCGGCGGCAACCTGGCGGAGATCCTGGATTCGATCGCGTTCACGATCCGCGAGCGAGTCCGCATCAAGGGCGAGATCAAGAGCCTGACCGCGCAGCAACGCCTGTCCGGCTACGTGGTCGGCGGCATGCCCATCGGCGTCGCTGGCCTGCTGATGGTAGTGGCCCCATCGTTCATGAACCCGATGTTCGAGAACCCGCCCGGTCTCTTCGGTCTACCTGCGGGCGTGATCGTCCTGATGGTCGGCTGCCTCTTCATGTTCGTCGGTTTCGTTCTGATCCAGCGAATCGTCGCGATCGAGGTCTGAGATGCTGGCCATCGTCGTTTTCATCCTGGTCGCCGGCGGCGGCATGCTTCTCGTCATCGGCCTTGCCGCGGGCTCGCCGATCGATCCGGTCCAGGCGCGGCTCACTCAGCTGGGTTCGGTACAGGCCAGAAACCTGGAGGAGCTCGAGCTGCAGCAGCCATTCGTCGAGCGCACGCTTCGACCGCTGGTCGCCCGCCTCTCCCGGATGGGCAGTCGACTCGGGGGCGCATCCTCGACCGACCAGGCGGAGAAGCGGCTGGCCATGGCCGGCAATCCGGGCGATCTGCGCGTCGCCGACTGGATGGGCGTGAAGCTCCTCGTCGGCATCGCCGTCGGGGCGATCATGTTCCTCGTCTTCGGCCTGCTGGCGCTTGGGATCGTCTCGGGCATCGTCTTTGGGGTCGTGGGCGTGGGGATCGGCTACCTCCTTCCGGAGTTCTGGCTGGGCGGTCGGATCAAGTCGCGCCAGAAGATCATTCTCAAGATGATTCCGGACACGCTCGACCTGCTGACCATTTCGGTTCGCGCCGGTCTGGGCTTCGACGCCGCCCTGGCGAAGGTCGTCGAGAAGCTGCCGGGCCCCCTAACGGACGAGTTCCGTCGGGCATTGGCCGAGGTTCGCGTCGGGAAGGCGCGGCGAGACGCCTTGCGGGACATGGTCCCGAGGACGAACGTTCAGCCGCTCTCCAACTTCATCGGCGCGATCATCCAGGCCGAGCAGCTGGGCGTCTCGATCTCCAAGGTTCTGCAGATCCAGTCTGAACAACTACGTATCGAGCGCCGCCAGCGAGCCGAAGAGATGGCCGCCAAGGCCCCGATCAAGATGCTGTTCCCGCTGGTCGGCTGCATCTTCCCCTCGCTCTTCATCGTCATTCTGGGTCCCGCCGTCATCTCGATCGTCAAGACGCTGGCGTCTGGCCCGATCATGAAGTGAGCGGCCGCATGCTGGTCGCCCGCAACGTCAGCAGAGGAACCGTTCTGGCCGAGCGGCTCGAGAACGGCGCCTCCTTCTGGGCCAAGTTCATGGGCCTCATGGGGCGCGCTTCGCTGCCGGCCGGCAATGGTCTGTGGCTGCCGGGCGAGAACGGGATCCACATGCTGTTCATGAGGTTTCCGATTGACGCGGTGTTCGTGTCCGCGCCCGCCGGAGACCCCAGCGGCCGGAGGCGAGTTCTTTCGGCCCGACGGGCAGTCGCGCCCTGGCGCGGCGTGGTGTGGCGAGTCGGCGGAGCCAAGGGCGTGCTCGAGCTGCCGGTCGGCACGATCGAGGCTACCGGCACAACCGCGGGCGACGAGATCGCCATCGACCTCGCATAGCGCCACGGGCTGGGTTCGCTCGGCTCCGTCCGGTGGCTCCGTCACCGTGGCTGGCCGCATAAGCGGGAGATACGTGGTGGGTGAGCCACGGTCGCTAGGGTTCGGCCATGGCTTCTCCGGCGTTCTCGACTCTGGCGTCAGCGTTGCTGGACATTGTGTTGCCGGCCGCGTGCGCGGGTTGCTCGGCCGAGGGAGCAACGCTTTGCCCGGTCTGCCGCCGAGCCCTGGACTTGCGGCTGGTCCTGCCGTCCGGCGTCCCGATCGGATTGCCATCGGCGCTGCCCGCGCCATTGGCCCAGCTCGAATGGTGCGCGCCGTTCAGCGGCACGGTCAGGGCAGCGCTGCATCAGCTCAAGTACTCGGGCGAGCGGCGGCTGGCGAGACCGCTGGGGACATCGCTTGCCGCCCGCTGGCTTGCGGCCGGCGCAGGCGGGGAGCTGCTCGTACCGGTGCCGGTTCACGCGGATCGGGCCCGGCGACGTGGCTACGATCAAGCGGTGCTGCTGGCGACAGAAGCCTCGCTCCGTCTGCGCATCCCGTGCCTCGCAGCGCTCGAGCGCACCCGCCGGACGGCGCCCCAATTCGACCTGGGCCGGCGCGCCCGCCGGACCAATGTGGCCGGCGCCTTTGCGATGCGGGGACCCTCGCAGGCGGCGAGGATCGAAGGTCGGTGGATAGTGTTGGTGGACGACGTCATGACCACGGGCGCGACGCTTGTGGCCTGCGCCGAGGCCTTGTATGGCGCCGGGGCCGTGGCAGTGTCCGCTGTGACGGTAGCGCGCGAACGCTGAGCCATGCCGTCCTCGCTCCCAGCGTTTCGCGGCCCAAGCCTGGGCGCCACCCGTCGACTCGGCTGCGCCGCAGATTGCGAGGCCCCGACAGACCGGGCGGCGCGACGGCAAATGCGAAGCCCGGCGACGGTGATCACCCGTCTCTACTGGGAACACATGAGGCCGGGTCGGCCGGCCGACTCCTATACTTGCCGCGTGGCAGCGGCTCGTCTTGGAACGCTGCGCTTCGGTCGGCTTTCAGCCTTCCGAGCGTGTGCGATGTGCGTTGCGGAGGTCAGCCTTGAGGACAATCGTCAAGGGCAAGAACGTCGACGTTTCGGAACCCGTGCGCGAATATGCCGAGCGGAAGATGCGCCGGCTTGAGAGGCTGCTGGACGACAAAACCGACGCGGTGATCGAGCTCTCGAACGAGCAGCACCACAGCTCGGCGGATTCCCAGATCGCCGAGGTGACGTTGACCGTAGATGGCCAGACCATCCGCAGCCACGCATCCGGGCCCACGTACCAGGCGAGCCTGGATATCGTCATCGATCGGATCGAGCGCCAGGCCGTGGATGCGCGCGAGAAGCCGCGCAGCAAGGTCCGACCGGACGAGGCCCTTGCCCGCAGACTCGCGGGCGGGGAATCCGCGACCGTCGACGAGCCGGAAACACCCAGGTTGCGAATCGTGAAGACCAAGCGATTCGCCATCGAGCCGATGTTCGAGGAGGATGCCCTCGAGCGCATGGGCGAGCTCGGCCATCACTTCTTCATCTTCGTCAACGCCGAGACCGAGAAGCTGTGCGTCCTGTACAAGCGCACCAGCGGCGACTACGGGTTGATCGAGCCGATGATCGGGGGCGAATACACACCCGGCCGAAGCGGCCATCGGGCTGGCTGAATCGAGGTCGAACGAGGATACGACGTCGTCGGAGGGGTGGCAGCCGCTTGATCGCCGATCGCGTGACGGACGAGAACGGGAGTGTCGCTGCGGGCCGGAGCCGTGCAACGCGGGTGCAGTTGCCCGGGGGCCGGAGGGCCGGTGCCCACTTGCCGTTGGGACTCGGTCTGGTCCGAGTGGTTGAGCGGGCCGCGGAGATTGGCGCGTCCGCGCTGCAGATGTTTAGCGACAACCCGACCGCATGGCGCCGCCGACCGCAAACGCCTCCCGGTGCTGAGACCTTTCGGCGCCGCCTCGCGGAGTTGGACATCGGACCGGTTGCGATTCATGCCTCGTATCTGATCAATCTCGCCGGGCCGGACGACGAGTTGTTCGGGCGTTCGGTGGGGCTCATGCGTCACGAGCTTGTGGATGCCCCCCAGTTCGGGGCGCGGTTCGTCAACGTGCACGCCGGCTCGCATCGCGGGTCGGGGCTGGAGGCCGGCATCAAGCGCCTCACCGACGGACTCGATCGCGTCCTGGACGGCATCCCCAGCGCTCCGGACGGTCCTCTGGTCGTTCTCGAGAACTCCTCCGGCGGGGGGCACACGATGGGCTCGACGATCGGCGAACTGACCCTGATTCTGGACGCGGCCGCCCGACGCGGTGTCGACGGGCGCCTCGCCATCTGCCTTGACTCAGCCCATCTGTGGGGCGCCGACTATGACGTCTCAGACCCAGCCGCCATCGACCAGCTTCTGGCCGACTTCGATCGGTTGATTGGTCTCGACCGCCTGGTCATGATCCACCTCAACGACTCCTATGCGGACCGCGGCTCACGCCACGACCGACATGCCCACCTCGGCGAGGGGCAGATCGGCAGGGAGGGTCTGGCTCACCTCCTGTGCCACCCCGAGCTTGACCATGTTGCGTTCTACCTGGAGACGCCTGAGATGGAGAACGGCTACGACGCGGTGAACGTAGCCCGGTTGGGTGACCTTGCGTCCGGACGGCCCCTGACGCCGGGCCCGATCGCCGAAGCGTCCGGGAGCAAGGACGAGGTCGCGCCGCGGTCCTCGAGGCGGCCGCAAGACGGGGTCAATCGCCCAGTGATGCGTCCGACGGACGGCCGGGCGTGAGCAGGCGCAAGCTCGCCGGCCATCGGCAGGTCCGGGCGTGAGCACGCGCGAGACCGACGGCAGTGGGCGACGCAGAGCGCTTTCGTGGCGCGCCCTGCGGCCAAGTGACATGGCCCCCCGCGCTTTCGAGATGGCCGGCCTGGCCGGCGTCGTCCTGCTGGCCGCCGCCTTGCGACTCGCCAACCTGCCGGCTCGCGGTGGCTGGGACGCGGACCAGGGCACCGAGATGCTGGCCCTTCGCTCCGCCCTGCAGAATCACCAGCTGCTGACGTTTGGACCCCTGGCCAGCATCGGCACCTTCCATCACGGCGGCCTGAGTCGCGATCTGTGGCTGCCGGCGGCCTGGCTCGGCAACGGCGACCCGACCTTCATCCTCGTTCAGACCGCCATCCTCGGGGTGCTCGTGGTGGTCCTCGTCTGGTGGATCTCCCGAACGATTGGAGGCTCCGTCGCGGGCTTCGTGGCGGGGTTGCTCGCCGCGGTATCGGCCAGCCTAATTGGCTATTCCCCCTTCTTGTGGAACCCGACGCTGATCGAGCCGGGCGCCGCTGTAGCCTATGCTGCGGCCTGGCAGGCCTGGCGGACGGGCCAGGGCCGTTGGTGGCTCGTCGCCGCAGCCGGGGGCGCTGTCGCATTCCAGTCCCACGTGACCGCGGCAGTCGTCTTCGTGCCACTGGTAGCCGTGTTCGGAGCCTGCGTGCGACGGGCGCCGGCCGGGGAGCGCCGCCGAGTCCTGGCCTGGGGGCTTGCGGGGATCGGGCTGGTGATCCTCACTTTCGTGCCGCTCTTCGTATACGAGCTGGGCCACGGCTTCGCCGAGACGCGCGGCATGCTCGGTTACCTGTCCGGGTCCGGCGAGGCGGCCCAGCACGATCCGCTCACCGCCATGTTCGTGGCCACCATTCGGATACTCGCCTGGCCGCTGACCCGATGGCCGCTCGTGGATCTGCTGCCCGCATTCCTGCCGGCCTTGGTCGTGGCGGTGAGTCTGGCCATCGGGTTGCTATGGCGAGTCGTCGCCACGCGGGCCCACGGACCGCGGGCGGCCCAGACTGCCGACGAGTCGGTTGCCGGCCCTGGGTCGCTCTCGGGCTCGGGGTTGCTCCCGGCCAGGCCGGACTCCGGCGAAGCTGGCGCGGACGAGACGGCGGTCGAGCGCGCTGGGGTTCGATTCGTCGGAGGCGGGCTCGCGCTTCTTGTGCTGACTCTCGGTCTCGGCCTCCACGCCGCTTCGGAAGTCCAGGCGCTGCCAACGGAGCAATACCACGTCGTGGCGGACCCCCTGGTGGTCGTCGGCGCCGGCCTCGTGATCGCCGGCCTGTGGCGAGCCGTTCCACGCCAGGGTCCGGCGTGGCTGGGGCGTGCAGCGGCGGCAATGGCCATGATCCTCTTGATCGCATGGAACGTGGCGCATTGGCCGTCATGGACGGCCTACGACGGCGGCTGGCCGGCGGCGCAGCAGGCGGCCACGCGGCTCGAGCGCGATGCCGGCGGCAACCCAATCGCCCTGGTTGCACTGTTCGAGGCCAAGGGCAGCAACGCCTACGGCTACCCACTCCTGCGAGACGGCGCGACTCTGATCGCGCCGGACGGAGCCTCGACCGTGGTTCTGCTATGCGACACGTTCTGGCTGAGCGGGTGCGGGGGCCCGGCAGAGCAGGGCTGGTGCCTTACCAATGCGGCCGGCAGCGGCCTCATCCTCGTCGACAGGTTCTGGGCCGCCCCCGACCGGCTAATGTCGGTCTACCGGCGATCACCCTGAGCTTCGATGATGCGGGGCCCTTGGGCCTAGCTCCCTTCGCGGCCGGGCCGCGCGCGCGGCGGCATCGGCCGCGCCATGGGG
>OCZT010005379.1_pt1 | contig 12796 bp, 10 predicted proteins | sample 1539031 | NCBI WGS metagenome assembly OCZT01 (sample SAMEA3539308, study PRJEB22396) | soil metagenome | biome: tundra; feature: field; material: soil | place: USA | collected 2010-05 | depth 0.15 m | reverse complement strand
CGAAAAAGACGCGGTTCCGCTGGTTCATCTGTTTACCCGATCTGCAATCGAGCCGACCGAAGATCTTCAAAGCCGCATTACCCCCGAGACGGATCTTGCCTGTTTCTATTAGTGACCTTAGCCGCTTATGGCCAATATCGGAATGTCGGATCATGTGCGATAGAATCAGTATATGAGCTCGATCGTCCTGTTCGACGGCGTGTGCAATTTTTGCAATGCGACGGTTAATTTTATCATTCGGCATGACGGCGATCATCGATTTAGATTCGCACCCCTTCAATCATCAGTGGGTTTGAATTTGCGGGGGAGATTCGGGATCGGGCCTGAGGTCGATTCTATTGTTTTGATCGAGGACGATGCGGCGTATACGCATTCGACAGCCGCTTTGCGCATATTGCGGACTTTAGGCGATGTGTGGTCGTTGGCGTACGTATTTATTATGATCCCGGCAGTCATTCGCGATTATCTTTACAAGCTATTTGGAAAATATCGCTACCGGATTTTCGGAAAAATGGATACGTGCATGATACCCACGCCCGATGTTCGCGAGAGGTTCCTGGATTAAATGACGTATTCGCTTCAGACATTGGAATTCGAAACGCTGCTCGAGCTTGTTGCTCGCAATGCCCAGACGCCAATGGGCGCCCAAAGGTTGCGCGCTTTGCGGCCACTGACCAGCCGGCTTGAATTAGACAACGCTCTCGCCGCTATCACAGAAACAATTTCACTAAACGAGGAAAAACAAGTTTCATGGTCCTTCAGCGGCCTTGAGGACCCGACTGAAGCCGTCGCTACCCTAAGGATACAGAACGCGACGCTTGATCCACACCTGATGCTCCTGGTCACACGTGTTTGTAACCAGGCACTGTTTGCCCGATCCGCAATACAACCCGAAAAGGAAAAGGCCCCAACCTTGTGGTCGATCGTCGAGCACATCCCACCGACGCTATTGGCCGTGATCGGCGAGATCAACAAGAAGCTTTTGCCGAGCGGCGAGATCGACAATTCGGCGTCGCCCGAGCTCAACCGACTGCGCCGCGAGATAAATGCACAGCGGGCGCGGCTCACAAGATCGCTCGAATCGGCCATGCATGCCGCGGGAGCAGCGATACAGGACGAGATCGTCACTGTTCGAAATGATAGGTACGTGATCCCCGTCAAAGCGGACTTTCGCGGAAAGGTCAGCGGTGTCGCCCATGGCTTCTCATCGAGCGGCTCCACTGTCTTTGTTGAACCGCTCGCGGCCATTGAGGCAAACAATGAGCTGCAAAACCTTCGCGGACAAGAGGAGCGCGAGGTGTCACGAATACTCTTCGGGCTAACCGAAAAGCTGCGCGAACAGCTTCCTGCAGTAGCAACCGCCGTCGACGCGGTCGCCGAACTCGACATGATCAAGACCAAAGTCGAGTTTGCACGCAAATTCGATGCGGTCGTACCTGAGATCACCGACAACGAGACATTGGAATTCGTCGACGCCCGGCATCCCTTGCTCGAAGAGAGCCTCCGGATGGGCTCCCCTCCTTACGAAGGAGGGGTGGCAGGTTTTAGCTCTCCTCCTGCCCGAGGAGGAGTGGCACCCGCTTCGGGTGACGAGGTGGTGGGAGCGGCTGACGGGGTGGTTCTTTATTCTTCCAAAGATCAAAGATCAAAGATCGAAGATCACTCTTCCGACGACATCGTCCCCACATCCTTTGGTCTGAATAGAGACCATTCCGTCATGATCATCTCCGGTGCAAACGCGGGCGGAAAGACCGTGGTGTTGAAGACAGCCGGCCTGTTATCGCTTATGGCCATCTCCGGCTTGCCTGTCCCGGCCGCGGAGGCAAAGATCCCATTCTATCGATCGGTGTTGGCCGACATCGGCGACCGCCAATCGCTCTCGGCTAATCTATCGACCTTCTCTTCGCACATGTCCAACATCGCGTCGATGATACGCGAATGTATCGCTCCGTCGCTGGTGCTGCTCGACGAGGCGGGCACCGGCACCGACCCGGAAGAGGGGTCTGCTCTTGGCGTTTCGATAGTCGATCATTTCCGCAGGTCGTGTGGCGCCCACGTCATCGCATCGACACACTATCGCGGACTAAAGATATACGCGACCAATGACCCGAACGTCGTCAACGCCTCGGTCGAGTTCGATGAAAAGACGCTGCAGCCGACTTATCGTCTGCTGCTCGGGCTCGCCGGCGCGTCATCCGGCATAGAGATAGCGAGGCGATTCGGTATCGATCAGGCGGTGATCGACGCAGCACGCGACAATCTCGACATCTCGGCTCAGCAGGCCGAGGACTACCTACAAAAACTGCAGACCGAAACCCTCCGTGCGGAGGACCTTCGTTCCGCCCTCGAGGAAGAGCGTGAAGCCGTCGCAATGAAATACGCCGGTCTCGAGGTCGAGGCTCTAAAGAAGGAAAAAGAACGCCGGCGGAAGTTCGAAAATGAATTAGCTCAAACCGTGGACGAATTCGAGCGCCAATCAAAAGCCTTCATGCAGACGCTCGAAGACAAGGTGTTAAAGAACAAGCTCGAGAAAGAACGGCTAGCCCGCAAGGCGGAGTTGAACCGTGCGGTGATGTCTAAGATGGGAGACGCGGCGATACGGAGACGCGGCGACGCGGGGACAAATCAAGGCGGGTCAGCGGCTAAGGCGGAGACACGACCGGTAGGGAGTGTGTCAGAAACCGTGAACGTTATCATCGTCGGCTCTCGCGTCATCACCTCATTCGGCAACATTGGCACCGTTGAACGCCTCGACAAACAAGTCGCCGAAGTCCTCGTCGGCGGAATGCGGCTACGCGAAAAGGTCGAAAACCTGCAGTTGGCCGAACCCGGCGAGAAGACGGCTGCGGCCCCGAAGGCGGAAACGCGACTGTCAAGGAGCGTGCCAAGCCGTCCAATAGACGGCCGCGACATCCCCGCCGAACTCAACCTTATCGGAAATACTACCGCCGACGCCGAATACGAACTCGACCGCTTTATCGACGAAGCCTACATGGCCTCGCTGCCGCGTGTGCGTATAATTCACGGCTTCGGAACCGGTGCCCTAAAGAACTACGTTCACCATTTTCTAAAAGGCCACGATCTGATCGAGCGTTTTGAATTCGCTTCGCCTGAACACGGAGGAAACGGGGCGACGGTCGCGGAGTTGAAGCAGTGAGACGAATTAGAAAGACAAACACGTTTAAACCGGTCTCGGCGATCCATGCGATCTTTGTTTTAGCCTTGATGATGTCTTTCATCGGGCGCAGCGCATCTCAGACGGTTGCAAAACCTATTCTCGAGTTCGAACTCCGCAACGTGCTTTGCAGTGAAGAAATCAAGGCGATCGTCGATAATTTCTTTATCAAGCTAAATGAATATCCGGGTTCACGAGGAATAATCGTTGGACAGGCTGATTCAAAAATCGAAGGTAGATTCGATCATTACCTAGACGCCATCAGGAAAGGAATGCTATTTAGGAAGTATTCGATCGACCGGATTACATTCGTTCGAACTGTAAACGGCAACGAAATGCTCTTTCAGTTCTGGCGAGTGCCCAACGGTTCGAATCCTCCGCCCATTGGTGCCATGTATTCACGGCAACCCGTCGTCGAGGCGACGTTGTTCGATAAAAGCTGGATCAATTCTGTTTACGGAAGAGGTGTATTCTTCGGAGGAGAGGACGAACCATGTGATTTCGGTCTCAACTTCGATGGGTTCGCCGACCGCCTTAGATCCGATAAATCACTGTTGGGCTATCTGGTGACCTTCTCTGAAATAGGGCACAAGCGAGTTAAAGAAAGGACCGCGGCGTTTCGGACAATTAAAAACCTGATTCGCCACTATCGTATTGCAAAAAACCGGATAAGATACTTGTACGGTGGTCCGAAAACAAATGATGAGATGCAACTTTGGCTCGTCCCAAAGCAATCAACTCTATCTCTTTCAACGGTTCAAGCGAAGAGTGCTTTCCGATAAATGCTTTACCCCCAATATTTTATCGATGATCTCAAGACGCGGGCTGATCTCGTGTGAATAATACGGCCTTCTCGAGCTTCTCGTTGACACAAAACCGCGATAAGCGGAAAATTTGCCTATGACCGCAACTGTGGAACTGAAACTTCCAGATTCTATAGAGTTGAGCGATTTCGATATCAAAATGACGCTTGCGGCGAAGCTCTACGAAGACGCGATCTTATCGGGCGGGCAAGCCGCGGAGCTCGCAGAGGTATCCAAGAGGACTTTCATCGAGCTACTTGGCAAGTATGGAGTTTCTGTTTTCGGATATGATGCTGCGGAGGTCAAAGAAGACCTGGAACGACTCAGAAAATGAGCATCGTAATTTCCGATGCAAGCTGTCTAATACTCTTCACAAATATAGGTTTGATTGAGGTGGATGAGAAGTTTATAGAAGTTCTCAATCGCGAAGGCTTTCGTCTATCACCACGTCTTAAATCCCTACTTCTTCGAACCGACTAATGCTCTACCCCCAATACTTCATTGACGATCTTAAGAACCGTGCCGATATCGTGCGCATAATCCAGCCGTATGCGCAGGATCTGAAGAAAAAGGGGTCGAACTGGATGGCGTGTTGCCCGTTCCACCAGGAAAAGACGCCTTCGTTCTCGGTCAATCCGAGCAAGGGGTTTTACAAATGCTTTGGCTGCGGTAAAGGCGGGAGCGTTTATAACTTCCTGATGGAGATGGAAGGACTCAACTTTCCCGAAGCGATAAGGCGTGTTGCCGAAATGAGCGGCGTGATGCTGCCTGAGCCGGTTGACGACCACACGTATCAGCAAAGCAAGAAACGCCGCGATGAAAAGAAACTAGTAGCCGACCAGATAGTCGAGTTAAACCAAATTGCACTGGATTTTTGGGAGGCGGAGTTGCAAAAAAAGAATGCAAAGGCCAAGGCTGCCCGCGAATACCTCGCAAGCCGCGGAATTTCAGAAGAGATCCAAAAAACGTTTCACATCGGATTCTCTCCGGATAAATGGGATGCTCTTTTGGGCGTACTAAGAGATTTCGGCGCCGACGAAAAACTGCTCGAGCAAAGCGGTCTCGTTTCCGTCAATGAGGAAAAGACAAAGGTTTTTGACCGTTTTCGCGGCCGCATCATGTTTCCGGTTCTCGACGTAAATGGCCGACCCGTCGCTTTTGGTGCACGGGCGATGGGATCGGACGAGCCTAAGTATCTCAATTCCCCAGAAACGCCGGCCTATACCAAGGGAGAGCATCTATACGGTCTATTCCAAGCGAAAAATGATATACGGCAAAAAACGTTTGCGATTCTCGTCGAGGGTTACCTTGATCTCATCGCCCTCTTTCAATTTGGCATTACAAACGTGGCAGCGAGTCTTGGCACGGCATTTACGCCCGAGCAGTCAAAACTTCTAAACCGGTTTACAAAGAACGTAGTTATCAACTACGACGGGGATTCCGCCGGAATAAAGGCCGCTCGTCGTGCTGTCGAGTATCTTTTGCCGCAGGATCTCGACGTCAAGGTTCTTGTGCTGCCCGACGGCAAGGACCCGGACGATTTTATTCGCGAAAAGGGGGTCGATGCCTACAATAAGCTTCGCGGTCAAGCAGCGCCCTTCCTAAGATTCTCGCTCGAAGCGGCGGTGAAGGGCCGCAACATGAACAACGCCAAACAAAAGGCCGCGGCAATCGAGGAATTCCTGCCCGTCGTTGCCGCGATCCGCAACAACATTCAGAAACGTGAGAGCTTTGACCAGGCGATGACTTTCTTTCACGTCGACGATGCCTCGCTGAAACGCGAATTGTGGCGATCTCTCGCGGCCGGACACGAAACCATGGCTCTTACTCAGAAGGTATCACGTGCGGCGCGAGCAAAGGTCACCGTCGCGGAACGTCGCCTGCTCGAGCTGCTTTTTCGAGACCGCGAGCTTCGCGAGCGGCTCCTTCCACAGCTTGAGGCGAGCGATATCGAAAACCTGTCGACATTCGAACTATTTACCGCTCTCCAGGCCATTCACGCTGCCCACAAGGATGTCACCCCGGAAACACTTCTTGACCATATCGGAGACGACGAGGATGCGCTTGACCTTGCTCACAAACTGCTCTTGGACGCATCAAGACGCGACGCGGATGAACCAATCCACAAGAGATTGAGAGAAGCCGAGAATTGCATATTTGCACTTCGAAATATGGCAATTACGAATCGCATCATTGAGATCAGTCGCGAAGCTTCAATCGCCGAACAAGGCGACGACGCCGAACTCTTTAATCAACTTACATATGAACAACTCGAATTGGAAAAAATACGCCGTGAGCTCCAGCATCGCGTAATCTAATTGTGATATACTTTTTCGTTTAAACTCGCCCGGGGTGTCGGTGAAACACTTACCGACTTTCGGGCGTTATTAAGTATTTTGCGAACAACGATATTACCCGCAATTTAATCTAAAGCCTTTATCGAATATGCCTGATTACGACGAGAAAGAAGACTTGATGGATCGCCTGCTTGCATTAGGCCGGCGAAAGAAAGGCTTAAGCCTGGACCAACTCCATCGCGAGCTGCCTGAAAACATGCTTTCGGCGGATGACATTGAAGACGTTTTGGACCGGCTCGAAGGAGCCAACATATCTGTCGCCGAAACCGACGCGCAGTTGCTTGAGAGGGCGTCGAGCCTGGCCCTCGATGACGAAGAGGAAGAAGCGGCGGACGAAGACGAGCTGGATCTCGATCTTTCGGCCGGTGTCCTGGATAAGTCGAATGACCCCGTCCGTCTTTACCTGCGCGAGATGGGTATCGTTCCGCTGCTGAACCGCGAAGGGGAAGTAACGATCGCTAAGCGAATCGAGCGGGGACAGATAAAAACGCACAAGGCCATCTCACGTTCCCCTATCGCGGTTGAGCGCCTGTTGAAGATCGGCGAGGACCTTATCGCCGGAAAAGCGAGCATCCGCGAGACGGTCGTTTTTTCAGAACAGGCCGAGATCTCGATCGAGGAAGACAAGGCTGAGGAATACCTGCGCTGGACCCTCGAAGGTATTGAAAGCATTCGCGGGCATTTTCAGAACGCGCTCAAGTCTTGGGTTTCACTCATAAAAGAACAGCAAAAGGCCGAGGGAAAGAAATCGAAAAAGCTGCTCCGCCTTAAGAGGCAAACGGCCCGCCTGCGCCTCGAGATCGCACAAGAGATAAAGCATCTGAATCTGACCGAACGTTCGCGGCAAGTTCTGATCGCGGCTATTCGCAAAGTGGTCAAAGAGATCCAGGAATCTGAGCGCGCTATTAAGCGAGCGCAGGAGAAGATCGACAAAAAGCCCCCGGCAGCCGAAAAGAAACAGCTCAAGGCAAAGATCGAAGAGGCGCGCGAGGCATTGGCCGCGATCGAGCAGAAATATCATCTGCCGACGGTTGAGATCAAGCGATCTTACCAGACGATAAGCGTCGGCGAGACCGAGACGAACAAGGCAAAGCGTGAGCTGGTCGAAGCCAATCTTCGCCTCGTTGTTTCTATCGCCAAAAAGTACACCAATCGTGGTTTGCAGTTTCTCGATCTGATCCAGGAAGGCAACATTGGTCTGATGAAAGCCGTCGATAAGTTTGAATGGCGACGGGGCTACAAATTCTCGACATATGCGACGTGGTGGATCCGGCAGGCGATTACTCGTGCGATCGCCGATCAGGCCCGGACGATCCGTATCCCGGTACACATGATCGAGACGATCAACAAGCTCATCCGTACGTCGCGGCTTCTCGTTCAGGAACTTGGCCGCGAACCGACAAGCGAAGAAATTGCAAAGCGGATGGATATTCCGGTCTCGAAGGTGCGTAAGGTCCTTAAGATCGCGCAGGAGCCGATCTCGCTCGAAACGCCTATCGGTGAAGAGGAAGATTCTCATCTCGGCGATTTTATCGAGGACAAATCGATCCTTAACCCGGCCGAATCTGTTACTTTCTCAAACCTTCGCGAGATAACCGATGAAGTTCTGGCCACATTGACCCCTCGCGAGGAAAAGGTGATAAAGATGCGCTTCGGACTTGGCAATACCGGTTCGGAGCACACGCTTGAAGAAGTCGGCCAGCATTTTGCCGTCACTCGCGAGCGTATCAGGCAGATAGAGGCTAAGGCCCTGCGAAAGCTTCGGCATCCGTCACGATCTCGCAGGCTAAAGGCATTCCTCGAAGGAAAGCAGAGTTAAAACTTACATTAAACGAAGCGAACAATAATTGAGGCTTCCTTTCGGGGAAGCTTCTCGTTTGTACGCAGAACTGTTCACCAGACTGGAGCTTGGGGCGTCCCGCTTGCATGAGCGTGTTTTTCAACGCGAAGATGCCCCTACCCTTGTGTTTCTCGGAATTTGCCCACGACGCTAGATGCAAACCTGTCACGCCGCTATTGCGGCGTTGCAAGCGGGACGCTTGCGCTCCAGTCTCGCTATCGCTGCATTATAATGTCAACCATTTGCTGCCCATTTAGTGCACGGCAATCGATTAGATCAAATGCCTCGCTTCGGCTATAGCTTCATCCAGGTTCGTTACTTTCCCATCCAGCTGCATTTCATAAACCGCACCGATGATCTGCTTATATTTTGGGCCCGGCTCTAGCCCCATTTGCTGCAGATGCCGGCCCATCAGTATAGGCTCAGGCGCGCGGGTCTCGATATCGAGCTCCCTCACCTTTGCGAGAAACCATTCCTGGCCTTCAGACCCAAAATGCTCTTCTTTAGGCAGCCAGTCGGGGTTACGGCCAAGACTATCGGCTTTTGCGACGCGATATAGCAGATCGGGTTCGACTTTTCGCGCCAACCGTCGAAAAGCACCCGGACCAACGGGAGCCTTCGCCTTGAAGTACTCGCCTGGTTTCAAATGGTACCGGACAAGTTGAATAACCTGGTTTCGAACATCGTATCCGTCGATGGTATAGACCCCGAGGCGATCAAGGAATGAGATAGTCGGTTTAACCCCGGCCTCGTCATGCGAATGGGACCGCCAGCGGCCATCGAAATGCTTTGTGGTCGGCGGCTTTCCGAAATCATGTGCCACGGCGGCGAGCATCACCGTAACCTTGCGCGCATGATCAAGGTGATCGATCAGCTTTCGGGCTTCATCCGCGACCATCAAGGTATGAACGTCTACGTCACCCTCCGGATGCCATTCAGGCTCCTGCGGAACGCCCACGAGAGACTGCAGTTCAGGAAAGATCTGTCGCACAACGCCAAGTTCGTATAACCATTTCAAACCGATTGAAGGTTTTTGAGCTTTCAATAGCAGCTTTTCGAATTCGCCCCAAATACGCTCTCGCGGCAGATCGGTAACATCGATGCTCTTGCAAACCTCGATCGTGTCCGGCGTGATCTCGAACTCGAACCGCGCCGCAAACTGTGCCGCCCGAAGAACGCGCAAGCTGTCCTCGGCGAATGTTTCACGCAACACCATTCGCAGCAGCTTTCGCCTAATGTCGCCTCGTCCATCGAAAGGATCGATGATCTCGCCGGTCAATGCGTCTTTGAGGATCGCGTTGGCGGTGAAATCTCGCCTCGAACATGCTTCTTCGAAGGACATGGCCGGATCGCCCTGGACGATGAATCCCCTGTGGCCACGTTTCACCTTTCGCTCGCGACGCGGTACGGAAACATCCAGATCGCTGCCTATCTTGTAAACGGTAAAGGCCTCGCCAACGACATTTACCTTGCCGATCGAATCGAGGATCTCACGCAACCTAGCCGGTTCGACGCCGTATACCTCGACATCCCAGTCTTTATGCCCGATATCCATCAGTTCATCGCGGACACATCCGCCGACGAGCATCGCTCGTCCGCCGGCGACACGCACAGCCCGGGCAAGATCGACGACTTTTGGCGGCAAATTACTCATTACAAATGATTTTCCAATTGTGCACGAGTCGAGATGTCGAAGCAATCGCTTGGTTTCGCGAATTATTCACGTGTTTTAGGGGCAGAATCACGTGTTTTAGGGGCAGAATCACGTGTTTTAGGGACAGAATCACGTGTTTTAGGGACAGAATCACGTGTTTTCGGGGCAGAATCACGTGTTTTCGGGGCAGAATCACGTACTTTAGAAGCAGAATCACGTGTTTCAGAAGCAGAACTACGTGTTTCAGGAGCGGAATCAAGTGTTTTGGGCGTAGAAACTCGTATTTCTTAGCCAAAAACACGTGTTCTGACAATCATTTCTGCAATCTCTCTTGCAAGAACGTCTGTAACCGATCCATGTTCACACGATCTTGCTCCCATGTGTCCCGGTGCCGAACTGTGACGGCGTTATCTTCAATCGATTGGTGATCGACGGTGACGCAAAACGGTGTGCCTACCTCATCCTGACGGGCATATAGCTTGCCAATGCCGCCGGTGTCGTCATAAACGGTACGCATCGAGGGTTGGAGCCCGTGTTTCAGCTTCTTTGCCATCGCGACAATGTCGGCGTTGTTTTTGGCAAGCGGCAAAACCGCTACCTTTATGGGGGCCAGCTCCGGCCTTAGCTTCAGAATAACGCGAACTTCGCCTTTTTCGTTCGTTTTCTCGGTGTAAGCGTCCATCATAACGGCCAGCAGCGTCCGGTTGACGCCGATCGCCGGCTCGATGACGAATGGATAAAAGCGCTCATTCGTTTGCGGATCGAAATACGACAAATCTTCGGTCGAATCGGGATTGATCCGCTTCCCTTCGGGGTTCTCTGGTTTTTTGGAATGCACTCTGAGATCATAGTCCGTGCGGTTAGCGATCCCCATCAACTCATCCCACTGCTTATCCTCATCCTCGCGCTCCGGAAAGTACCGGTACATGATGTCGACCGTGCGGACGGCGTAATGAGCAAGCTCGTTCGCCGTTTGTTCATATAGGCTTAAGTTTGCAGATGAAATGCCCAGACCATGCAGCCACGTTTGAAAACCGTCGATCCATTCCTGGTGGATCCGCGGCGCGTCCGACGCACGGCAGAAGTATTCCATCTCCATCTGCTCAAATTCGCGTGTGCGAAAGATGAAGTTCCCGGGCGTCACCTCATTGCGAAACGCTTTGCCGATCTGGGCGATCCCAAACGGCAGCTTTCGGCGGGATGTGTTGAGGACATTCGCAAAATTGATAAATATTCCCTGGGCGGTTTCCGGTCGCAGGTAAGCAAGCGCGCTCGGGTCGTCTTCACTCGAGACCGCTCCGATCGTCGTTCTAAACATCAGATTGAACGGCCGCGGCTCGGTCAGGTTCTTTGATCCGCAGTTGGAACAAATGTGTTTATCGTCTGAAGGATCGACTTCAAGCTTGTCCTGCCGCAGACGGGCGTTACAGTCACGACAGTCTACAAGCGGATCGGAAAACGTCTCCTCATGCCCTGAATATTTCCAGACGAACCTGTTCTGAATGATCGATGAATCCAAGCCCTCGATGTCATCACGCTCGTAAACCAGCCAATTCCACCAGCTTTGCTTGATGTTGTTGGCAAGCTCGACGCCGAGCGGTCCATAATCCCACGAACTGCCGAGACCCCCGTAGATCTCGGATGCCGGAAAAACAAAGCCGCGGCGCTTTGAGAGCGAGACAATGGTTTCGATATTGGGTGCGGGCATGGAATGAGTTTCGAGTTTCTGGTTTCCGGTTTCTAGTTAAAAGCTAGATTTTACAATTTATTGTTCAGCAATGAAAAAAGGACGCGACTGTTGGGCCCGTCCTTTGGGTTCAAATTATGCTGTTCGTTACTGCACGACCGGTGGTTGTGCACCCGGCGGAACGATCCATATCTCGTATGTCGTCTTCACACGCGTGCTGCCCTTGACGATCGAAATACGGCGAGGATCGACGCCACGTGTTTTCACAAGATAATCCAGCGTTCGCTTGGACAGACGGTCATACGTGTTTCGCGTCGTGCTCAGGCGGTCCGTTCCCGGATAGATGATTATGTACATCTGTGCATCCGGCGTGTTCTGTACCTGAATCGTGCAGTTATCGAAGCGGGCCTTGTCCTCATCGGGCGCCTTGGATTCGAATTCGTCACAGCGGAATGGCTTTGGCTGTTCCACCGGCGGGATCCTGGTCACCTCGGTCGGGACAGAGATCAACTGGCGACAACGGTTGTCATAGACGTCATCATTGACGTCGAGGTCCGCCGTTATCGTTTGTCCACCGAGATTGGCCGAATCGATAGTTATCGATGGTGTACCGAGACCGCTAGTTACACGCGCGTTACTCGGGCTCACCTTCCAGGCATAACGAAGCGGGATCGGTGCGGTTCCTGAATTGATCGCCGCAAAAGTAACAAGGTCTCCCTCGGTAATCTTTTCAGGTCCCTCGAGATGAAATCTATATGGGCAAGGCCGCGATAATGTCTCTTGCACGACCTTTAGACAGATGCAATTCTTTACATTCCTTCGAACCTCAACCTGCTGTGAAAATATTTTGCCGTCGGGGCCGATCACCTCTACCTTGTGAAATCCGGCCGGAAGAAAATACTCGGCACCTGTGCCTACTCCACTCATACCACTGTCGACACCGTCTATTCGGACCGGCAGCGGATCCGGCGAGGTCCTGATGGACAAGGTCCCGGTATCCTTTGGCCGTTTCGGCTTGTCTACGTTATTAGCAAGTGCCGTTACGACGCCCAATGTCATGAAAAGAGCTATCGCCAGCAGCAAGTTGTATTTAAGTAGTCGCATTATCATGTCCTCTTTCGGGTGCGGCAGATCCGTATTTCCGCCTTACTAAAACTTCGTGCGGCTTGCCGCGGGCTTCAGACCCGCGGCACGCGCATCGATCATAACTCTAACTCTCTTCGTTTTCACGTTCGGTGCTCTTCTTTCCAAATCTACGCCTGGCGGCCATACCGATCGAT
>OCZT010005378.1_pt1 | contig 12796 bp, 12 predicted proteins | sample 1539031 | NCBI WGS metagenome assembly OCZT01 (sample SAMEA3539308, study PRJEB22396) | soil metagenome | biome: tundra; feature: field; material: soil | place: USA | collected 2010-05 | depth 0.15 m | reverse complement strand
CGTGACTGGAGTTCAGACGTGTGCTCTTCCGATCTAACATCCCGAAGCCACTGCAGAAGTGATCGACAAGGACGGCTGGTTTCACACAGGAGACATCGGAATCCTCGAAGACGGAAAATATTTAAAAATCACCGACCGCAAAAAAGAAATTTTTAAAACGTCAGGTGGAAAATACATTGCTCCTCAGATGATCGAAAACAAACTAGTGGAGTGTAATCTCATTGAGCAATGCATGGTGATCGGGGAGAACCAGAAGTTCGCATCTACCCTTATAGTTCCTTCGTTTGTAAAAATCAAAGCGATGTATGCGAAGCAGGGCAAAATATTTACGTCAAACGAAGAAGCGATCAAAGATCCTGAGGTCATCAAAATGATCAAGGATGGCGTTGATACGGTGAACAAGAGCCTTGCTCAATACGAATCTTTAAAAAAGTTTGAACTTCTTCCCCACGAATGGACCGTTGATAAGGGCGAAATGACCCCAAAACTTTCGCTGAAACGAAAAGTGATCCTTGAAGAAAATAAAAATTTGTTTGAAAAAATTTACAAAGATTAATTATGAAACGCACGATCAAAAAAGTAGCTATCCTCGGCTCGGGAGTGATGGGAAGCAGGATTGCCTGTCATTTCGCGAACATTGGTGTTGAAGTGATATTGCTGGATATTGTTCCGAAAGACGCAACGGCAGATAAAAAATCCAGAAACAAAATAGTGAACGATGCGCTTGCTTTTGCGCTCAAGTCAAATCCATCGCCCATCTACAGAAAATCTTTCGCCAACAGGATCACTACAGGGAATTTTGACGATGACATAAAAAATATTTCCTCCTGCGATTGGATCATTGAAGTGGTAATTGAAAGATTGGACATTAAGAAACAGGTTTTTCAGAATGTTGAAAAATACCGTACCCCTGGTACGCTGATTACCTCCAATACATCGGGAATTCCGATCCATTTAATGGACGAAGGACGATCCGAAGATTTTCAAAAGAATTTCTGCGGAACCCATTTCTTCAATCCCCCGCGCTATTTAAAACTTCTTGAAATAATTCCCACTCCGAAAACTTCTCCCGAGGTAATTGATTTTTTAATGCACTACGGAGATCTGTATCTCGGTAAGACAACCGTTCTCTGCAAAGACACACCTGCATTCATCGCAAACCGCGTTGGAGTTTTTGGGATAATGAGTTTGTTTCATCTCGTGGAAAAAATGGGGTTGACTGTGGAAGAAGTTGATAAACTCACTGGACCTGTTCTCGGCAGACCGAAATCAGCCACCTTCCGCACTTGCGATGTAGTGGGATTAGATACGCTTGTGCATGTGGCAAACGGTCTTGCGCAAGGACTGCCGAATGACGAAGCAAAAGAACTGTTCAAGCTTCCGGCTTATGTTGCCAAAATGAATGAGAACAAATGGTTCGGAGATAAAACAGGGCAGGGGTTTTATAAAAAAGTAAAATCTCCGGAGGGAAAATCAGAAATACAGGCGATGGATCTGAAAACTCTGGAATATAAACCCTCGCAAAAAGTAAAATTTGCAACGCTCGAACAGACCAAACCCATAGAAAATTTAAAAGACCGTTTGAAAGTGATGATCGCAGGAAAAGACAAAGCCGGAGATTTTTACCGCGCGTCTTTCTTTGGATTGTTTCAATATGTTTCCAACCGCATTCCTGAAATTACAGATGAACTTTATAAGATAGACGATGCAATGAAAGCCGGCTTCGGCTGGGAACTCGGTCCGTTTGAGTATTGGGATGCGCTGGGCCTGAAAGAAACTGTTGCATATATGGAGAAGGCGGGCAATAAACCTGCACAATGGATATACGATCTTATTTCTTCCGGAAAAAATTCGTTTTATGCGATTGAAAATAATTCCAGGAAATATTATGATATCCCTTCAAAATCGTACAAAGCAATTCCGGGCACGGAGGAGTATATTTCATTAGAAATCATACGCCCGACAAAAACCGTCTGGAAAAATTCAGGAGCAACCGTTACCGATATTGGAGATGGAATTTTGAATTTGGAGTGGAACACCAAGATGAATTCCATAGGCGGAGAAGTCATCGAGGGAGTCAACAAAGCTATTGAGATTGCGGAAAAAGATTTCCGAGGCCTGGTGATCTCAAACGAAGGATCGAACTTCTCTGCAGGGGCAAATGTGGGAATGATCTTCATGTTAGCCGTGGAGCAGGAGTGGGACGAACTCAATTTTGCCGTGAAAGCGTTTCAGAACGCGATGATGCGTGTACGTTACTCTGCCATCCCCGTGGTAGTGGCTCCGCATAATCTTGCACTCGGAGGAGCCTGCGAAATGAGCATGCACTCAGATAAAGTGGTGGCACACGCAGAAACGTATATGGGATTGGTGGAATTTGGCGTGGGATTGATCCCTGGCGGTGGTGGCACAAAAGAATTTGCCGTGCGCCTCTCCGATGAGTTGCAGGAAGGAGACGTGGAACTGAATAATTTTCGTGATAAATTTTTAACCATTGGCCAGGCAAAAGTTTCCACTTCTGCTCATGAGGCATTTGATCTTGGATATTTAAGAAAAGGAAAAGACATCGTAGTTACTTCCTACGCAAGGTTATTGGTTGAAGCAAAAGCCGCATGCCTGGAGATCGCGATTGAAGGTTACAGCCGGCCGGTTCCAAGAAAAGATATTCGCGTGCTGGGAAAACAGGCATTAGGTCTTGCATATCTTGGAGCAGATTCCATGCTGAACGGGAATTATATTTCTGAACACGATGTAAAAATTTCCCAGAAGCTGGCGTATGTTCTCTGCGGTGGCGATTTATCATCTCCAACCGTGGTGAGCGAACAATATTTATTGGATTTGGAAAGAGAAGCTTTCATGTCCCTTGCCGGCGAGAAAAAAACGCTGGAACGCATTCAATCAATTATTACCGGAGGAAAAGTTTTAAGAAATTAATATGAAAATTATGGACGCATACATTGTAGCAGGATTTCGCTCGGCAGTAGGCAAAGCCAACCGTGGCGGATTTCGTTTTACACGCACGGATGACCTGGCAGCTGAAGTCCTCAGACACCTGATGAAATCTGTTCCGAACGTAACTAAAGACCAGGTGGACGATCTGGTCGTAGGCAACGCGATGCCCGAAGCAGAACAGGGATTGAACATGTCAAGATTCATTTCTCTCCTGGCATTTGATACGGACAAGATCCCTGGAATGATCGTAAACCGTTACTGCGCATCCGGACTGGAAGCGATCGCCATTGCGAGCGCGAAAATAAATTCAGGCCTTGCAGAATGCATCATTGCGGGCGGTGCGGAGAGCATGAGTCTGATCCCGATGGGAGGCTGGCGCATCGTGCCGAATTACGAAGTGGCGAAAGTTCATCCAGATTATTACTGGGGAATGGGTTTGACTGCAGAAGCGGTGGCAAAAGAATATAAAATCTCTCGTGAAGATCAGGATAAGTTTTCGCTGAACTCTCACCTGAAAGCGATGGCAGCAATTAAAGATGGAAAATTTAAGGATGAAATTGTTCCTGTGAAAGTTTCGGAAAATTATTTAGACGAAAATGAAAAAAGGAAAACTCGTGAATTTATTGTTGATACGGATGAAGGTCCTCGCGCAGATACAACAATGGAAGCACTTGCTAAACTAAAGCCTGTATTTGATGCGAAAGGAGTTGTAACGGCTGGGAATTCTTCTCAGACCTCAGATGGCGCATCCTTTTTAATGGTGGTGAGTGAAAAATTCATGAAGGAAAATAAGTTAAAGCCGATCGCACGATTGGTTTCGTATGCTGCTGCGGGAGTTCCTCCGCGTGTTATGGGAATCGGCCCTATAGCCGCGATTCCGAAAGCACTGAAACTCGCAGACCTGAAACAGGATCAAATTGACCTGGTCGAACTCAACGAAGCCTTTGCATCGCAATCGCTGGCTGTTGTGCGTGAATTAAAATTGAATCCTGAAATCGTGAACGTAAATGGCGGAGCAATCGCACTTGGACATCCTCTGGGCTGTACCGGTGCAAAACTTTCAGTTCAATTATTTAACGAACTTCGCAGGCGCAAAAAGAAATACGGAATTGTTTCCATGTGCGTGGGAACCGGGCAGGGAGCCGCAGGAATTTTTGAATTAATGAATTAAAATATATATTTATGGCAACTGAAACAAAATCAACATCTGCATTAAAAGGAGGCGAATTCCTCATCAAGGAAACAGAGGCACAATCCATTTTCATTCCCGAACAATGGAACGAAGAGCAGAAGATGATCGCTCAATCCTGCACAGACTTTCTCGCACAGGAAGTATGGCCTAATCTCGACAAGATCGATGCGCAGGAGGAAGGGCTCACAGTGAAGCTCATGAATAAAGCCGCTGATCTTGGTTTGCTCGGACTGAATGTCCCCGAGCAGTACGGAGGTTTTGAAAAAGATTTTGTGACCGGGATGCTGGCAACAGAAATTCTCGGGCAGGGATACTCCTTTGCCGTTTCCATTTCTGCACACACCGGTATCGGAACGCTCCCGATCTTGTATTACGGTACAGAAGCGCAGAAGAAAAAATACCTTCCCAAGCTCGTTAACGGTGAATGGAAAGCCTGTTATTGCCTGACCGAGCCGGGTTCCGGTTCCGATGCAAATTCGGGAAAAACAAAAGCGGTTCTTTCTGCCGATGGGAAATATTATTTACTGAACGGACAAAAAATGTGGATCACGAACGGTGGATTCGCGGATGTGTTCACCGTGTTTGCTAAAATCGATAACGATGAAAATCTTTCTGCTTTCATTGTGGAAAAAAGTTTTGGAGGGATCACCTTGAATCCGGAAGAACACAAAATGGGGATCAAAGGAAGTTCAACACGACAAGTTTTCTTTAATGACTGCAAAGTTCCGGTTGAAAATCTTTTGAGCGAAAGGCAAAATGGATTCAAGATAGCGGTGAACATTTTAAATATTGGGAGAGTAAAACTCGGAGCCGCTGCCATTGGCGCTTCAAAGAAAATTTCTGAAAAATCAATCCAGTACGCGAATGAGAGAAATCAATTTGGAAGACCCATTTCGAAATACGGAGCCATCCGTTACAAACTTGCTGAACAGGCAACCCGGATTTACGCTGTGGAATCTGCTGTTTACCGGGCTTCACAAAACATTGAAGATGCCATGAATTCGCTTATTGCCGGAGGAATGGAGCACGGTAAAGCAATTCTGAAAGGGGTGGAGCAATTTGCGCCCGAAGCAGCAATTTTAAAAGTTGCAGGAAGCGAAGTATTGAATTATGTGGTGGATGAAGGCGTGCAAATTTATGGAGGCATGGGCTATTCTGCCGATGCACCGATGGATCGCGCTTACCGCGATTCTCGCATCAATCGGATTTTTGAGGGAACAAATGAAATCAACAGAATGTTAATTGTGGATATGATGCTCAAACGCGCGATGAAAGGCGAATTGGACCTGATGGGACCTGCAACAAAAATTGCTGGAGAACTGATGAGCATTCCTGATTTAGGCGGGGAAGACACCACTTTATTTTCAGTCGAGAAAAAATATCTGAAGAATTTCAAGAAAGCTGTTTTGATGGTGGCCGGAAGCGCTGCGCAAAAACTGATGATGGAACTTGCCAAAGAACAGGAAGTGCTGATGAACATTGCCGATATGCTGATCGATCTGTATGTATCGGAATCTGTTCAGCTGAGAGTTGAAAAACTGGTTTCCATGCATGGCGAAGCAAGCTGTAAAGAGCAAATAGACATTATGCGCGTTTATATTAACGATGCAGCCGACAGAATCAATAAAAACGGAAAAGAAGCGATCAACTCATACTCATCAGGCGATGAACAGCGAATGATGCTGATGGGATTAAAACGCTTCACCAAGACAGAACCCTTCAACGCGAAAGAAGCGAGAAGAAGAGTGGCGGAAAAATTAATTTCGGAAAATAAATATTGTTATTGATTTAATGAATTCAAGTGAAGAAAACATACGATTTTTTCTCTGAGTTTCTTAAGCAAGGAAAAAATATTGGTTCAATCACCCCCAGTTCCAAATTTCTTGTGAAGAAGATGATCGAGCCTGTTGATTTCAACAAGGCAAAGATAATCGTGGAGTTTGGTCCCGGCACAGGGGTAATCACACTCGAGATCCTGAAGAAAATGAGTAAAGACGCGAGATTAATTGTATTCGAGATCAACGATGAATTTGTAGAACAACTGAAGGAAATCCCGGACACACGAATGGAGATCATCAATGACAATGCAGAAAATATAGAAGCACATCTTAAAAAAATGGAAATTGAGAAAGCAGATTATGTCATTTCCTCCATTCCGCTTGCCATGATCCCCAAGAAAACAGAGTATGCCATTTTGAATTCCGTGAAGAATATTCTGAATCCCGATGGAGCGCTGATTCAGTTTCAATATTCACTCGCGTCATTAAAGAAGCTGAAAGAAGTTTTTGATGATGTGCAGATCGATTTTACTTCCATGAACTTTCCTCCTGCCTGTATCTTCACTTGTAAAATGAAGGGAAACGGGCAAGGTGACAAGCAAGCGGCCGAATAAATTGCATAATAGATTTTATTCGCAATACAAAGAATTTCCCAGTTTTATTTTCAGGGTATATTGAGATCAGCCAATTGCTTGAATTTTTTCACTTTGACCACATATTTTTTTTCTCCTCTCCGGCAATAAATGATAACCCCTTCGATGAGGTTAGAATTTTTTGGATTAACGTCACGGCAAGTTTTACATTTTTCAGATTTTACTAATGCCTGCCTGAAAGTGATTTCATAATATCCCTTTTCACTTTTTCGAAAATTAAAATCCAACTTAGCTGAATCTGCCATACTTTTCACAGAATCTGCTTCAACCTGATCAGGCGTTTTATTTTTGAATTCAATAACATAGTTCATGAAAACTCCTCCCATTCCTTCAACGGTTTTCTGCAAAGTAGCTTTTGTGATTTTTACCTGGCAGAAGGCGGAAGGCAAGAGACAGAAGGCAATAAATATAAAGACAAGTATTTTTTTCATGCTTAATATTTTTACCGAAGATAGATTTTCTTTGTAATATTGATTCATGAAATTGATATTTACATCTGCCATCTGCCTTCTTACATCTTACATTTCCTTTGCTCAGCTTCCCGATTGCGACATCTGGCTTCTGGATATCAAAGATAGTGCGGGAAATATTACATTTTCAAATACCGTAAACATAACTCATCGCAAGGGCTACGACAACCAGCCGGCATTTTCACCTGACGGGAAATACATCCTGTATTCTTCACAACGTGACAGCACAGGGCAAACGGATATTTATAAGTATGAAATTGCGACAAAGAAAATAACACAGTTCACACATACTTCAACCAGCGAATATTCTCCCACCTTCATGCCTGACGGAAAAAATATCTCGGTGGTGATGGTTGAAAAGGATTCTGCCCAGCGTTTATGGAAATTTCCTTTGACCGGAGGAGAACCTGTTTGTATTATGAAAAATATAGATTCGGTCGGGTATCATAGCTGGATAAATAAAGATAGCGTAGCTGTTTTCATTTTGACTAAGCCATCGTTCACTCTACAGGTTGCAGACATCCGCTCTCAAAAAACGATCGTTATTGCCGACAGTGTTGGAAGATGTATGCGGATGAAAGATGGCACGCTCTGGTTTACAACAAAATACGGACACTTTAATAATGTGTATGAATACAATTTGAAATCAAAAAAAACTCTTTTTAAAGGAGTTATTGAAAGCGAGGATTATTGTTTTTATGGGAAATCAAATATTTGGTCTTGTTCCGAAAACACAATTGTGTCAGGATATATGAATAGCAACGCAGGAGCCGATGAGATTATAAATTTTGAATCGTTCGGTATCACCAAGATCACACGCATCACCCTGAGCCCGGATGGAAAAAAAATTGCTGTCGTTTCCAATAAATAATCGCTGATCAAAAGGTCATGTTCGAACATCATAAGAAACCGCTCATCTCCCGCGAAGCATTTTACAGGAGAATGCTCATGAGCTTTTTATGGTCTGTGATTATAGTTTTTATTTCTCTTTCCATAGGAATTCTCGGCTACCACTTTACTGAAAATTTAGGGTGGCTGGATTCTTTGCTGAATGCCTCCATGATACTCGGAGGAATGGGACCAGTGGATGTGCTGAAAACACCTATGGGAAAACTGTTTGCTTCGTTTTATGCTTTGTTCAGCGGAATTGCATTTCTGACCACTGTTGCCGTTGTACTCGCTCCTGTATTGCACCGTTTCCTTCATAAATTTCATTTAAACGAAAAATAAAAATAAAATTTATTCCTATGAACTTTCTCCCCCCGGAAATAGAAGACTATGCACTGAAAAATTCAGATGCCGAATCGGATGTATTAAAAAAGCTAAACCGCGAAACGCAGCTGAAGATGACCATGCCCCAGATGTTGTCAGGACACATGCAGGGGCTCATGCTCCAGATGTTCAGCAAAATGATCCGTCCCCACAATATTCTTGAGATAGGAACCTTCACAGGGTATTCCGCCATTTGTCTTGCTGCAGGATTACAGGAAGGGGGCAAGCTGCACACCATTGATGTGAACGAGGAGTTCGAGGAGATGATTCTACGATATATCAAGGAAGCGGGCTTAGAGAGCAAAATAAGGCTCCATATTGGCTCCGCTGTTAATATCATTCCCACCCTAAAAGAGGAGTTTGACCTTGTATTTATTGATGCAGATAAGGAGAATTACTCTACCTATTATGACCTGGTCTTTCCGAAGGTAAAACAGGGTGGATATATCATAGCCGACAATGTGCTTTGGAGCGGGAAAATCCTCAATTCCGCTATGAAAATGGACTTTGAGACAAAATCTCTTTTTGAATACAGCCGTAAAATTCAGGGCGATTCCAGGGTGGAAAATGTGCTTCTTCCCCTGAGAGACGGGCTCATGATTGCAAGAAAAAGGTGATTCTCCATAGGAGGATTTTAAATTTCCCCTATGAAAACTTATCAACAATCGTTTTTCCCCTATGAAATGTGACTGAATATGTTTTATTTTCGCTATGAATCCCGATAGTTATCGGGAAAATAAGTTAAACTTTTTAAAACAAAAAACCAAACACAATGGCAACAAAAAGAAAACCAAATGCGGCATTCATGGCTCCGCTGACTCCGTCAGACGCTCTTGCAAAAGTAACAGGAGCTAAAGCTCTTCCACGCACTGAAGTTGCAAAAAAACTTTGGGCTTACATCAAGAAGAACAATCTTCAAGACAAGAAGAACAGACGCAACATCAATGCTGACGACACTCTCAAAGCTGTTTTTGGCGGAAAGAAAACAGTGAGCATGTTTGAAATGACCAAATTGGTTAGCAAGCACCTCAAGAAGTAATCTTTTTAAAAGTTTACTGTTAAAGGCGGGTTAAGAAATTAACCTGCCTTTATTATTTTGTGCAGGTGTATCCATTTGAAGAACTGCTAAAAATAAAAAACCCTCTCCGGAAACCGGAGAAGGTTTTTAAGAATTGTTTTCAGAAACTATTTTATCACATTCAATTGCGCGCTGCGTAGAATATGTTTGTTCTTATCATAAATAGATAATGAATAGAAACCTGCCGACATTCCTTGTGTAGGAATGATTGCGGATTTTTTATTCAAAGCATTTGAGAATTCTGAAAATGGAATGGTTGTTATCAATCTTCCGGCAATATCAAAAACTTCAACTAAACTTGCTTCATTTACATTTTCAACAGTAATGGTTGTGAAGTCGTGCGCAGGATTTGGAAACACAGAAACGCCTTTTGACATTTCGGTTTCGTTCATCCCGCTCCATCCTGGAATATTAATGTCATCCACCCAAAGTATACTTCCCGCTTGTCCGCAATTCAGACAAAACTTATAGTTAGAATTAAATAATCTGGTAGAAGAAAACATAAGCGCCATAGAATCTGGCGTAACAGAAGAATAAGTGGGATTATAAACCAATGTGACGGTTTGTTGCGTGTAACTTCCAACTGTAGCACCTGTTTTCCAAAATCCTGTTCCAACTGTATCATGGTTGGTACTATTCCACAAAACCATAAAAAAAGCAGCCGTGTCATTTGTAACAGGAGTATATTTATACCAAAACGATATAGAAGTTGGACGAACTGAAAAAGGGGATCCGAACTTAAGAGCTGTACCTACTAAACCACCTGTAGCGGCCAATCCTATTGGGCTCGGTAATGTGGTAGGCGCTGGATTCAAAGCTAAAGTTACCGAAGTAATTTTCATAGCATACGTGCCTTGGTGAATATCGGGAGCAGTGGCTTGAAACACAGATTGTGGGTCTCCAAATCCCGTCAAAGCATTTGCACTAATCCATCCGCCAATAGGTTCTATGTTTGCACCTGAGCCTGTCCAACCGGAAGAGGGTGTATCAAAATCCATTGTGGGCTGCGCGAAAGAGCAAACCGTTGCTCCGGAAATAAATAGTGAGAGTAAAATTTTTTTCATGAAAATATATTTTATGGGTTTGGACTCCAAAGATAGAAATAAAACGGGTTTTTGCAAGTGTTACCGGATATTTTATTATAAAAAAACTTGGGCTTGATGAAATTATGCGTTTATATTTGCCACTTCTTTCAAACCGGATCATGATGAAGCGGGCAATATTTATTCTTCTTATCCTTTTAATCGGCACAGGTGCTTTCTTTTATTTCTATAAAGGAGGTGACTTGTTTAAAAAAATGATCGGAGGAAAAGCAATTAAAGAAGGCGTTATCGAGTACGATATAACTTACCCAAAAGCTGATCCGAACAGCATGATGATCTCCGGTTTGCCAAGCAAGGCGTTTCTGCGCTTCAAGGACAATAACATGGTGAATGACATGTCGGGCATGATGGGGCTCATCAGCATTACCTACATTTCAAATCAAACCACCAAAAAAGTCGCTCAAACGCTCACGCTGATAAACAAAAAATATGTTTCAGATATTTCTGTGGAAGAAATGAACAAGATGAACGGTTCCTACCTGAGCGGCATCGAACCCGGCAAAAACACCCAGGAGATTGCGGGATTCAAATGCAAAGAAGAGATCGTTAAGTTGCAGAACGGAGAATCCATTCATGTATTTTATACGAACGACATTGGAATTACGAATCCCAATTGGTCAAATCCGTACAGTAAAATTGACGGAGTACTGATGGATTTTCAAATGGAGCGCTATGGGCTGGCCATGCACCTGAAAGCGAAATCCGTTCTTGTACAGAAGATTGAGGATACTGCTTTTGATATACCCGATGATCACAAAAAAATTCCTTTTGCTGAATTAGAGAAAATCTTACAGGAATTGAATCCTGCGTCTAATTGAGATAAAATATTTCTTCCTCCTTCTCGTTTTTAGTTCTGATGGTTATCGGAATGAACAACCTTGTTATTTGCTTTCTTTTTTAACATCAATCCGTTAACAAGTTATTGGCTATGATAGGATTCATAGGACGCATCCTACCTATTTTTGAATAACATAGGTATATGGAAATAAAGGTATAAGGAAATATACCCTATACTTTATATCCTATGCCTAATACCATATTCCATACTCATGGCTGAAGAAGAAGAAATAATCACTGCGAACAAATTCAAAACTGCGCGCAATAAATTTCGCAAATCGCGGGAGGTGAGCGAAGATGATGAGAATGCAATAGAAGATATTGACGAAGAAAAAGAAGAAGAAGACAGTCCGAAAGGCACTTTACGGAAGAGCCAGTCCGAAAAGACTTCTTCTGAAAAGCAGGATACGGATGACGAAGCGCCTGCACCCAAAAGAAAAAGAAAAACTCCGAAGGAAAAAGTAAATCCTTTTCAACCTATAATCAGTTTTTTCAAGGATGAACGGCTGCATAGAGTTGCCGGACTAGCGCTGATCCTGTCTTCCATTTATTTACTCGTAGCATTCACTTCTTTTCTCTTTACCTGGAAAACCGATCAGGATAAAGTGATGGGTTCGTGGTGGGAATTATTTTTTCCGAATGATGAAGTGAATCCTGCTCTAAGCGTTACCGGTGTTGACAATTGGCTCGGAAAACTCGGGGCAGTGGTTTCTCACCTGTTTATTCATAGAGGATTTGGAGTTGCTTCTTACTTTTTTGTTGTTTTTTCTTTCCTTGCGGGATTCAGGATACTTTTTAAAACTTCACTTTTCCCTCTAAAAATGTTTTTTAAGCGTGCGCTTTTCGTGATGTTCTGGAGTTCAGTTGCACTCGGGTATATTTTTCATAACGATTATTTTTTCCTGGGAGGAACTTTCGGCTACCAGACAAGTTTGTGGCTGAATAAAACGCTCGGTATTGTTGGCACCGGATTCCTGATGGTCTTTTCTTTTTTCGGGTTCATGGCGGTGTCGTTCAATTACGCTTTTGACTGGATGCGAAGCAAAGAAGCTGAACAGCAGATGGAATCGCTGGATACGATGGAAAGAACAGATACGCTTCCTGCAGAGAATATTGCAATGGAGGTGATCACTGTACAGCCGGTAGAGGAAAAAAAGGCAGAACAAGCCATTGAACTTCCCGTGGAAGAATCTATTCATGCTGAGCAGGAGGAAGAAAAGCCCGTAACTTTTGAAATGATAGCTGAAACGGAAGACCCTTCGGCTTCGCTCAGGGTGACAAAAGATGAAGATGAAAATGTCGCGTTTGTTGTTGCGCAAACCAAGGAAGAAGCTGTTGTAGAAGAAAACGAAGATGACCTTTCTTCCTTCGGTGATTTTGACCCAACGCTTGAACTTTCGGAATACCAGAAACCTTCTATTGACTTGCTGAAAGAATACGGCAGCAACGAGATAAATGTAA
>OCZT010005377.1_pt1 | contig 12796 bp, 15 predicted proteins | sample 1539031 | NCBI WGS metagenome assembly OCZT01 (sample SAMEA3539308, study PRJEB22396) | soil metagenome | biome: tundra; feature: field; material: soil | place: USA | collected 2010-05 | depth 0.15 m | reverse complement strand
CTAGAGCGTCTGCTTGCCATGCAGAAGGTCGAGGGTTCGAGTCCCTTCAGCCGCTCTTCGTGAAAGCCCCGCTATTGGCGGGGTTTTCAGTTTTTGTACAGCGATGTAGCTTGGCCGCGAGAGGGCGCGGGTACCACTTTTGGGTACCAGTCAGGCGAACAACATGTGCACGAGGGCCGCTATCCCTCGTGACGGATGCCATCGGCTGGCTTCAGCCGATGTCGGCGCGGCGAACGCCCGGCTGGGGTCGACACGAATCGGCGAGGTGCTGCTCGAGATCCTGCTGGCTGAACCGCATCGCGCGGCCTATCCGCAGGTATGGCAGACGCCCCGTGCGGGCGAGTTCGTAGACGGTCGAGACCGGGAGCCTCAACAGCTCGGCGACTTCGCGGGCGGTAAGGAGCTGGTTGTCGAGCCGAACGACGCCGTCAGTCACGAGAGGTTCCTCGGTTGGAATCAGCGCATGATAGCATCACCATGTCCTACAGGAGATTGATCGCGCTATTCGCGCTAAGAGATCAACCGCGTGTCGTCTGGAGCGATGCAGTGGCCGACAACAACATGAGAGCTGGGAGCGACGAGGACCCGTGGTTGACGCTTCCCGAGGTCAGCGCGGAGCTGCGGGTTCATCCGTCGACGGTGCGGTTGTGGGTGGCGAACGGTCGGCTCGCGGCGGTTCGGGCCGGCGGGCGCAAGTGGCGCGTGCGCCGTTCTGAGGTCGATCGCATGCTGAGCGCGGACGTCTCCCCCGGCTACGCGGAGCATGGCCCCCCGGCGGCATCGACCTCGGCGATCGTCGATCCCTACGCACCGCCGATCAAGCGACCTGGCGAATGGGTCATCGACACCACTGCACACAACACGAAGGACGGCTTGTGACCGACGACGCGCGACTGGCGATCGAGCAGCTGCAGATCGCGGACGGCCGCTGGGAGACGGCGCTCAACGAGAGCTCGTCCGCGCCACCCGATGCGGGATTCGCAGCCCGAGTGCGCGCGATCGCAGACGCGAGCGAGCAGGAGGCCGCGGCGTTCCGGTTCGCTGACTCGCTTGGCCTCGGGTGGCGCTCGCGAACGGGCGCGCGCAACATGAACCTCTCCTATGAGCTGCGCCGCGACGGCAACCGTCGCGGTGACCCGAAGCTGTGGGAGCGCTTCGACGACGCCGTCGCGACGCTCGGCGCCGCGCTCGAAGGGGTCGCGCTGAGCGCGATCGCACGGGCATTCGCCGAGCTCGCCGACGTCACCCGTGAGCTCGCGGACGAGATCGAACGGGTCGACGCACCCGCGATCTCCCGCCGCCGAGCCGGATAGACACCGAGGCGGCGGCCGGCACGTCGCGCGTGACCTCATCTCGACGCGGAGCCCCGAGATCCTCAGCCTCAACCTCACGCGCGAACAAATCCGGCCACTCCCGGCCACCATCCCTGGTCCACCATCCCCCTTCCCCAGCGCGGTTCCGTCGCATCCCGCACGCACCAATCCAGCGCCAAGCCAGACGGCACATCTAGCCAGCCATCCAGCTCATCGGCGCCTACCGAACTACGCCTCCTCACCGACAACCATCGGTACCATCTCCCCCACCCAGACCCCAATTTCGGGCCCCGCAGCCGTCCCAGCCAATCCGCCCCCGCCCCGGCTGTAGATCCGAACTCCAGGACCCAGAGCCAGACTACCCGAACGACCTCGTGGAGGGCGGGTAGTCTGGCTCGAGTCCCCCACCAAAACCCTTATGCAGCGGGGGCGGGGGCGGGTTGTGGTGTGGACTCACAGTCCATAGATTAGTCCATACTTCAGTCCATACCTACAGATCGGTCTGACGCCACCTGATCCTGTATGCGATCTCGGTTTCGAGGTGCGGCTTCCGAGCCCCGGAGAGAGAGGGCTACCCTTCGGTCTACGGAGATGTAACGGCCATGTCTGAGACGACAACCATCCGTGTCCGGCGTGAGACCCGCGACCGGCTCAACCGGCTCGCCAGCGCGCGTGGGTTGTCGGCGCCCGAGCTGATCGGCCAGCTCGTCGATCGCGCCGAGGACGACGAGCTGTTCGCCGGTCACGCCGCAGCGTATGACGCTCTGCACGCCACCGACCCCGATCTACTCGCCGAGATCGAGGACGAGGATCGTGCGTGGGAGCGGTCTGACCTGGCCTCGCCGATCGATCCTGCGTGACGGTCCCCGCACAGCGCGAGGTGTGGGTCGCGCAGCTGGATCCGATCGCCGGCCACGAGCAAGCCGGAACACGCCCCGTGATCGTCGTCTCACGCGACTCCTTTAACGCTGCCGGCTGGAGGCTGTGCGTCTGCGTGCCGCTGAGCACCCGCGATCGCGGCTCGCCGCTGCACGTGAAGGTCGCAGCGCCCGAGGGCGGGGTGCGCTTGACCAGCTACGCGCTGGTTGACCAGATCCGTTCGCTTGACCGCTCGCGACTGCTCGAGCGCTGGGGTGCGATCGATCCCGACACGCATCGCAAGATCGCCTCGCTGCTGCTGCGCGTGATCGCGCCACGCTGACGCGGCTCGCCTGCAACCGCGGGCACCAACCGCGACGATCCGGCAAGGAGTCGATCGCGCTCGCGGCCGAGCTCGGAAGCGGTCATGTCGCGCGGTGAGAAGCTCGCGTCCAACCGCTGAACGCCGGCGACCGGCCTGCCGCGCTGGGCGAGCTTCGAGACGCGATCAGCGGGATCGGAGTGAGCGGGTGCCCGGCGCGAGACCGACGGCTGCTGGGTAGCGGCGATGTAGGATCGCGATCACCTGTCTGAAAGCAAGGAGATGAGAGCACGTTGATCGACCGCATACGTCACGACATCCACCAGCGCCTGGACCAGGTGGTCGCCGAGGCCGACAAGCTCCGCCGGGCGCTCGCCGCTCTGGACCCGCGCGCGAAGCCGGCATCGACACCGAAGTCGACGCCGAAGCAGACATCCACGTCGGCGCAGCGTTCGGCGTCGACCACGGCGAGTACCCGCGACCCGCGCTCGGCTGGAGCTCGCGCGCGACCGGCTGTCCAACCGAGGCAAAGCTCCCCAGCCCGGACCGCGCCGGGCGCGACCAAGGCGAAGGTGCTCGGGGCGTTGTCCACCGAAACGGCGAGGACCGCCGGCGAGGTCGCTACGGCGACAGGGCTCGGGCGCGCGACCGTCAGCACGACACTGACCAAGCTCGCCAAGAGCGGCGAGGCTGTCAAGGCCGAGCGCGGCTACCGGCTCCCGGCAAGCAGCGCGCCAACAGCTCCCCAGAGCGGGTCCACCACGGCCTGAATGGTGCGGGCAGACGATGCTCGCCGCACATCAGGACCGTTTCCGAGGCCGTGATCGAGCATTCCTGAACGCGCGAGGTGAGTCCCGGGTGCTCCCGGTAGACGGGAACCGGAGTGGCCGTGGCCCACGCGCCGGAATCGCGTGAGCGCGAGCGATCGCGCACCAAGATGATGCGCGCTCAAGCGCTGTCGTCCCGCTGCTCCCGGCGGGTGGAGGTTGCGCCATCGTGAGCGCGGAGAACGCAGGCAAGCTCAAGCGGCAGGTGGAGCGAGCGGCTGAGACAGCGCTGGCGGAACGTAAGTTCGTCACGGCGATCGATGTGCTCCTCGGCCTCGGATGGCTGACGCCCCGACAGGTCGACGAGTGGCGGCAGGGCCGCGTGGACTATCTCGAGCGGGTGGTGATCGCGAGCCTGGGGAAGATCTCGACCGCGATGCGGTGCTTTCGCGGGTGGGCTCAAGCTCGCGGGCTAACGCCGAGCGAGACCGGGTATGTGGCGCGCACCCGCGGCCGGCAGCCGCTGCGGTTCTCGAAATCCGGGGACCCCGAGATCGAGCAGGCGTATCGAACGCACTGGGTCTCGCCCGAGCTCTCCCAGCGAAAGCGGGCTCGCCTGAATGAGCGCCAAAGCCGGCCGCCGGACCTGGTGGTCATCTCGCCGGTCAAGGACTTCGCTTGCGCGATCTGCGACACCGTGAGCGGTGGTCTGCTGATGATGGAGGAGCCCGGGCCGGTGTGCATGAGCTGCGCGGACATCGACCATTTGGTGTTCCTGGCCGCAGGCGACGCGGCGCTGACGCGCCGGGCGAAAGCCAACAGCCGCCTGTCTGCGGTAGTGGTCCGTTTCAGCCGCTCCCGGGGACGCTACGAACGCCAAGGAATCCTCGTCCAGGAAAGCGCACTGGACCGCGCCGAGGAAATGTGCCTGGCCGACGAGGATGCCAGGGCTCGGCGCCGTGAGCGCGCGGCGAGACGGCGCGCCGAGGAGGACCTCGAGCTGCAGGAGCGGATGGCTCAGGAGATCGCCCGCTTGTTTCCCGGCTGTCCGGCCGAGCGGGCCGAGGCGATCGCTCGCCACGCTGCTGTCCGCGGATCGGGGCGAGTGGGCCGCTCGGCGGCGGGCCGGGCGCTCGAGCCCGACGCGGTCGAGCTGGCTGTCACGGCGGCCGTCCGCCATCAGGACACCCGCTACGACGAGACCCCGCGCGCGCAACGGCTGACGACACGACCCGGACGATGCGAACGGCGATCATCCGAGCTCGGAAGAGCCGACATATCAGGGCGTTTCGCGACGCGACCGAGCGGCAGTCCTGGCGCCGCCGACGCTCGCAGCTCGGCGAGCGACCGGCAAGCGGCGGCAGCACACGACCGAAGTCTTCGCGGACCCGGAACTAGCTCCTGGTCCGGCCGAGGGCCACGAGCAGCAGTGACCACCCTCCCCGAGCTAATACTAGGGTTGCTCGGCTGATGAACTCGCCCGGACGGCGCATCGCGGCGCTGCGGGAGCTGAGCGGCACATTTGGCGCTGAGGGGCCCCGCCGTCCCTCGCTTCACCGGTCGCGTCCCGTTGCGTGGGTGGACGTCGCGGCCTTGGCCGCGGAGCTGGGGGTCGGCGGGGCGCTTTGGTCTGCTGTCCCGGACGGCCAGGCGGGGCTTCCTCTACGGGCCCGCGAGCAGCTGGCCATGGCGCACCTGGCAGACACGGCGAGGAACCTGCGCTTCCGCCGCGGGCTGGTCGAGGCGGTGCAGGCGCTGAACGACGCCGGCATCACGCCGCTGCTGTTCAAGGGCAGCCTGGCGTTGGTGGATGGCACGCTGCCGGATCTGGGCGACCGGTGGATGGTTGACCTGGATCTCGCCATCTCGGCCGGGCAGACGGGCGGCGCCGGAGCGGTGCTCGTGGATCTCGGCTACATCCCTGAGCCGGGAGCGCCATTCCTTCATCCGCATGAGCTTCCCTACTACCGCTGGCGATCGGGGCCGATCGAGCTCCACGTGGAGCTCGGCTCGCCGCCGATGCCCTCGGTGCTGCCGGCTTCCGAAGCCTGGGCTGACAGCTCGGAGGTTTACGTGGGATCTGGAGTGGCCCGGGGGTTGTCGCGTACGCATCAGGTGCTCCACAACATCGTGCACTCGGCGGTGCAGGATCTAAATCACGAGGTTGGCGGGCTGCCCCTGCGCCAGCTGCTGGAGCTCTCCCGGCTCGTGCGGGTCCACGGCGCCGCTGTCGATTGGGCACTGATCAAGGGGCGCCTGGATGAGCATGGGTTGGGCCGTGAGCTGCGGGACCACCTGTGGCTCGCGCATCGGTTCGCCGGCATGCCGCTGCCCGATGGTGCCTGGCCCGGCCGCGCGAGATGGCATGAACGGCGCGTCATCGGCAGCTTCGCCCTGGCCTGGCCCCCCCATGTCCACCGCAATCTGCGGTTCGCCTTTGGCCCGGCCTACCTCGATTCGCTGTACGGGCATGGCAACCGGCCGGTTCATCTCGCCGCGGCGCGCATCCGTCACGCTGCACGGCTCCTCCGTCACGACGGCCGGCGGGTCATCCGTGATGTGCGCGCGCGGCGCAGCTGAGCCGGTCGATCTGACCGGCGACCTCCTCGGCCATCGTCACCTTCGGCTGGCCCGCCGCGGCGATGCGGGCCGCCGCCGCGGGGTCTCGCATGAGCCGCCGGCAGATCGCCGCGAATTCCTCGGTCGTGCTAGCGGTCAGGACGCCTCTGTCCTCGCCCACCTCCAGTCCGGATGCCCCCACCGGGGTTGTCACGACCGGGCGTCCGTGAGCCAGCGCCTCGACGATCTTGGTACGCGTGCCGCCACCGATCCGGAGCGGCGCGACCGCGATGCGGGCTGCGGCGTACCACGGTGAGACGTCGGGTACGTCAGCGGCGACCGTCACCCCAGGCAACGCGGCGAGGGCGCGAGTCTCCGGTCCGGGAGCACTTCCCACGACTGCGATCGTGACCTCCCCCAGGAGCGGGCGTATCTGCTCGCACAACCAACGCGCGGCATCGACGTTGGGTGGATAGGACAGGTTGCCGACGAACAGCAGGTCATAGCTGGCGTCGACCGACCCGGCAGGCGCCGGCGGTCGAACCGCGTTGGCGACGGTGCTCACCTGGCGAGCGCCGTAGCACTCCCGGATGATCCGTGCGTCCTCAGCCGCGGCGGTGTAAACCTGATCGGCGCGCGGGATGTAGTACCGCTCCAGGCGCTCGAAGCGCTCGGCTTGCTCCTGGCACCCGAGCTGGCGTTGCACGCCGGAATCGAGCTCGTCGACGTCGAGCGTGATCGGTGGTCGGCTCTGATCGTCGAAGGCGAAGTCCAGGCAGGGCGCGAGGTAGGAGCGCATGATGTGCACCAGGCTGGCTTGCTCAACGAGACCTTGTAGTTCCCTCTCGGCTCGCGCGCTCGGTCGGCGGCAGAGGGCGGGCAGCGGGTACAGCCGGCGTGCCCGGTGCCGGCCTTCTGGGGTGGCGAGCAGGACGCTCGGCCAGCGGCGCAGCTCGTCCGGATCGGCCAGAGACAGGGTGAGGCATGAAGCGGCCAGCCGGACGGCGAGGCGGTCGCCGGTCCGCGGTGGCCCGGCGACGGGGACGACGGCTACGGTGACCGCGTGGCGGCGCGCCATGCCATCCAGAAACAGGCCGGCGCGCATCGCCAGGCCATTCCCGCCTGACGCCGGCAGCACCGGGGTCAGGAAGACGATCGAGGGCCGGTCGTCGGTCACGGCGCGCAGCGGCCTTTCAGGGATGGATGATCTCGAGGTTGGGAAGCCCCCAACACTCGATGCCCATGTCCTTGGCCATCATCGCCAGGCCTTCGGTCTCGATCTCCCCGACGCCGTGACGGTCGAACGGGCTCGGGCGGCGGGCGAACCGGCTCTCCCGGCCGTAGAGATAGGGCGGGAAGACGAGTCCCGATCGGTGTAGGTCGGCCCGGACGAGCAGCATCGTGCCACCGACGGCGTCGAGCCGCACGAGGGGCGGGCCGCCCCGGAGCACTTCCATGTGCTCGCGTCCCTGGTTGCGCCACGCGTTGCGGTCGAAGGTGGGCCCGCCGGGTCGCATCACGCAGTGGGGCTGCACGATGTCCTTGCCCGCGGCCAGTAGTTGGCCGAGGATGTCCGGGGGGTAGTCGACGACGTCGACGTCGATCCACAGGACCCACTCTTCCTCCCGGAGGGCGGCGAACAGGAGGTGGTTGCGGCTCTTGGCCAGGATCGTGCGTCGCGCCAGCTGGAGCGGAGCCGACCAGCGCGGCGCGTCGAACGGCATCTGGAATCCGAAATCGCGCCGGGCGAGCGTGACGCGGGCGTAGCGCTTCCGCAGCTCCGGAAGCCTGTCCTGCAGGCGGGCGAACGTGTCATCCGTGCTGTCGCTGACCAGCAGCCCGAGGCTGAGCCGGTCATGCGGATGCTCAAGACCATCGACCAGTTCGAAGTACCGGTCCAGGTGCTTGGCGGCCTGCTTTACCGGCGTCAGGATCAGCACAGACGGATCAGGGATCCGAGCAGCATAACCGCGAGGTTTGGGCATATCATCGTGGGCGATGAACGACCTGCCCTCCCGGGTGAGCGACATCGACGTGGCCGAAGTCGCCGACGGTTTCGTCGTGTATCACCCCGTGCGCGACCGCGTGCACTTCTTCAATCACACGGCCGCCGTCGTGCTAGAGCTCTGCGACGGGACTAAGAGCGATGCGGAGATCACCCGCCTCCTCCAGCGCTGCTATGAGCTGCCCGAGCCGCCCGAGGCCGAGGTCGCCCAGTGCCTCGCTCAGCTCCGCGAGGAAGGTCTCGTCGACTGAACTCCCGGGGTCAGCTGCGTTTTCAGGTCCTCCGGGTCGGCTTCGAGATCGCCGTCGACTCACCTGCCGTCGAGCGGGAGCTGCGTGTTCTCGTCCAATCGGCGGTTCAGCCGGAGCCGCCACGGGCCACCGTGCGCTATGACGTCCGGCGGGGCGGAGACGGTGCGTACGAGATCTTCCGAGACGACGTGCTGGAGGATGTGCAGTTCGAGCCGGGCCAGGTGCTCAGACAGCTGTACGCGGAGATCCAGCGTTGCGCGCTGGCGGCGTGGCCGCAGGGCACGCTTCTGTATGCGGTCACCGGCCGCTGTCGCGGCGAGCGCTTCCTCCTGGTGGGCGAGACGCCCTGGGACCGCTCGCGGGTGGCTCTGCACCTGTTGTGCCTCGGCGTCGACATCGAAGGCGATGGCCTGGCGATCCTGCACGACGGCGCTGTGACCGCCATCCCCCGGCCCCTGCGGGTGTGCGGTGGCGACGCTCCCCTCCCGACCCGCGCGCCACCCAGAGACGAGCTTCCCTGTGTCGGTTCGAACGCGATGGGACCCTGGGTTCTGGACCTCGCCCGAGCCGGGATCGACTGGAGGATCACCCGGGGAGCACCCCACCTCCTCGTCGTCCTGGAGACGAACTGGGGCGGGCAGACCCGCGTGGCCGAGCTCGCCGCACACGAGACGGCCCGGATGCTGATGTCCGGCAGCACGCCCCTCGGGGCGCCGGTGGAATGGATCCGGGCGGTCGCCCGTCTGGCCGACGGACCGCGCTGCACCCGCCTATGGCTGGGGTCACTTGAGCACCTCAAGGAAGTCTGGCCGGGCCGCCTGCCGTGATAGCTTGGCGTCGCTCAATTCCAACGTGTGGGGTGTGACGTGGCAGAGAATCCGGACAATGATGCCTTCCCAGAGGTACGGGCAGATCGGCGCACCTTCGTCAAGGGCATCGTCGCCGTCACAGCGTTCTCCGCGCCGATGATCGCCTCCTACGACCTGGAGAGCCTCAGCTCATCGGTCGCGCACGCGACCTCGGTGAACTCGGTCAACTCCACCGCGCCGTAACGGTGCCAGCCGGGCGGCGACCAGCTCGGCCGCCTGCCGCGGCCGCAGTGCGTGGTCGCTCGAGTGCCGCAGCCGGAACGACGGGAGCTGACTCATCCGGGCGGCGAGGCCGAAGTAGCGGCTGACATCCCCCGGGTGGCGCGACAGCATCGACCGAATCAATATCCCCAGCAGCTCGGGGGCGCCGATCGGCTCGGCCTCGGCAGTGGACTGGGTTCCGTGACCGGGTACCACGACGGCGCCGATCTCCCGCCACTCGGAATCCCAGTCCTCGAACGGAAGCTCGACTCGTCCCCGCGCGTCGACGGCCAGCGACTCTGGCGGCCCGAGCGGTCCGAGACTCTCGCGAGGCACGTGAAGCGGCTTCGGCAGGCCGCGCACCTCTGCGCCGGACGGACTGGCGCGGAGGATCACGAGATCGTCGGACAGCACGCGCCAACCGGCCTGAAGCACTCCCAGTACCAGGGTGGATTTCCCGCCCCCACTTCCACCCGGCACCAGAACCGCTGTCCCGTCGCGCTGAACGGCCGCCGCATGGAGCAGGAAAGCGCCGTCAACGGCCAGCAGGCGCGCGAGCATGAATGGAGCCACCAGCCGGGACTGATGGCCCAGGTCCGCCGTGAATCCGCCGATCGTTGCCCGGTCGCCTTCGACGCGACCTGAGATCGACGGGCCGGCGGCGACGGTCAACGCGTCATCGCCGTGCCACAGCCGCAGCCCTCCCTGCCACTCATCGGGCTCCGAGGCTGGTGCCGGCGGGCCATGCCGGTTGAACGTGAGCCACTTCGTTGGCTCGCGGTCGCTCGGCGGGAGGCGTCCGAGGAGCGAGCGCATCGCTTCCGCCCGTGCCGCGTCGGTGGTCCGCAGGCCGACCGGTACCCCGCCTATGTCCACCGTCCAGCCGGAGAGGAGCTCTCGAGCCCGCCAGCGGTAGGGTTCGGCCGGCCGGGCGGGCTCGGAGCCATCACCGGCGGCACCGGCGCGGTGCTCGGCGAGGACGCGCTTGAGCCGGTGGGCGGCGGCATCAGGTTCGAGCCGCTCCGCCCGGCCGTAGGCCAGAGCCGCTTCGCGGTACTGGCCGAGGCGGAACAGGCACAGGCCGCGCGCCTCCGCCGCTCGCGCCTCGAAGAGCTCGGACCGGTAGCTGAGCCCGTCCTCCACCGGCATCTCCGGATCGACGTCAAAGCGCTCCAGCCGGCCTAGCGCAGCCTCGGGCCGGCCGGCCTGGATCTCGGTGATCACCTTGTGCCAGGCCAGCCCAAAGTTGTCCGGGTAACGACTGAGAGCTTCGTCGAGCAGCTCGGCGACACCGTCGCCCTGCTCCAGTCGCCGGCGCAGCATCTCCAGATAGGTGATCGCATCGGCGCCGGTCTGGCGGTCACGCCCGACCTCCAGGGCCCGTTCGAGTGCCGTGCCAGCCTCATCCGGCTCCCCGAGAGCCTCCAGCACGATCGCGAGGTGGCGCCAGTTGTAGGCGTTGACCGGATCGGCGGCAAGCTCGGCTCGGAGCAGGGACAGGTTGCGCCGGTGCTTGTGAGCCTGGTCGCCGTCGTAGCCGATGTGATCGAGGAACAGGTCAGACTCACCGATCGCAAGCTGGTCAGCCTTCGCCACACGAGCGATGGCGGACGTCACCTTCTCATGCATGACACCGGCGAACCGAATCCGGGGGTCGGAGCGCCAGAGCCGGTACTCCCAGGCGGGCGTAGCGCCCGAGAACAGCTTCAGCCGGACTCGCAGCGCCACCTCCTCGGCCCGTTCGAGCCGAGCCCGCACCGATGCGACGGAAACCGGTCGGAGCCGCTCGTCGGCGTCGATGTAGAGAATCCACCGGCCGCGAGCCAGATCCAAGCCGAGGTTGCGGGGCGTGGCGAAGTCCTCCCGCCAGGGATGGATCTCCACCCGGGCGCCGTACGACCGCGCAATCGACACCGTATCGTCGGTCGAACCGGTGTCGACGATGACGATCTCGTCGACGACGTTGCGAATCGATTCCAGGCAGGCGGGCAGGTGCTCGGCTTCGTCGCGCACGATCATCGCCGCCGTGAGCAGGGGCTCGGGCAAGGTGACATCTTCCCGCACTGGGCTCATCCGATCCGAAGCTGGGCGAGAATGAATAAGCTCGGCCGATCCCTGAGCCACCCGATCCGAGAATGCTCTTAGACGCCCGATCGGCTCTGCATCAGGTGGCCGCCGCCGAGCACCCCTATCCGGAAGGCCGCTTCGCCGGACGGGGAATCGTCATGTGTGCGGGAGGTGCACGTTTGCTGACCTGCGCCTGGGTCGCGGCCAACGTGCTGCGGCGGGTCGTCGCCTGCGAGCTGCCCATCGAGCTCTGGCACATCGGACCGGGCGAGCTCGGTCGGCTGGAGGCGGCGCTGTTCCGCGAACTGGACGTCGACGCGATCGACGCGCTGGACTTCGCCGCTGAGTGGCCGGCCCGCAGGCTCGGCGGGTGGGAGCTGAAGGCCTACGCCCTGGTGAACTCCCGCTTCGAGCAGGTTCTGATGCTGGACGCTGACAACGTCGCCGTGGTGGACCCCGCACCGCTGTTCGACACACCCCAGTTCGCCGAGTGCGGCGCGATCTTCTGGCCGGACCTTGTCCGGCTCAGTCGCACGAATCCCATCTGGGACCTCTGCGGCGTGCCATTCCGCAACACACCTTCCTGGGAGTCCGGGCAGCTCCTGGTCGACAAGTCACGCTGCTGGAAGCCCTTGCAGACGGCCCTGCACATGAACATGCACTCGGAGGTGTTCTACCCCCACACGCACGGTGACAAGGACACCTTCCATCTGGCGTGGCTGCTCACCGACGCTCGCTGGGCGATGCCGGACCACCCGGCTCGCGCGACGAGCACCGGGATCTACCAGCGGGACTTCGAGGGGCGGCTTGTCTTCCAGCATCGGTCGTCGGCGAAATGGCGGCTGCGCGGGGACAACCCGCATTCGGCGGACTTCCGCCACGAGCCGGAATGCGTGCAGTTCATCGAGGAGCTCCGCTCGCGGTGGAGCGGCCGCATCGACGCGCTGCCCCCAGGCTCGGAGGCCGATGCCGCCGCCGAGGCAGCCCTGGCCGAGGTCGGTTGGTTCCGGCTTCATGAGCTTGGCCAGTCGAGCCGGCTGCTCGAGCTCCTGACCGAAAACCGCGTCGGTATCGGATCCGATCCGGCCTCGCGCTTGCGGTGGTACGTGCGCGATGGCTGCCTGCGACTCGACGGGGTCGGCGATGACCTGCCACCGCTTCGACCGAGCGCGGCGGGACGCTGGTCAAGCCGGGGGTCGGGCGGCGTGCGCGCTCTCGAGCTGGTGCCGGCCCCGGCAGCGGGACGTGACACGCTCGGCCTCCTGGCGGCGGCCGTGCTCGAACAGCTCGCCGACTACCGCTCGATCAGCGAGGAGGACGCGGTGACCACCCTTGGCGTCATGGCTCAGATCGGGGACTTGAGCGACGGGCTTGACCGAGCCAGGAGCCGCTGGAGGCGGAACGAGGTGGCGCTACGGGTGATCGAGCAGACAGTTCAGAAGGCGGGGATTCGGGATGCCTCGCTGTATCACGCGGCCCCGGTCGGCTACGAGCGCATCGACAACTAGGCCTCGCCGAGAATGCTCTAGATGAGTGATTCCGTTCCGGTGGGGTGCCGGGACGGGGTCGAGGAGACATAAGAAG
>OCZT010005376.1_pt1 | contig 12797 bp, 11 predicted proteins | sample 1539031 | NCBI WGS metagenome assembly OCZT01 (sample SAMEA3539308, study PRJEB22396) | soil metagenome | biome: tundra; feature: field; material: soil | place: USA | collected 2010-05 | depth 0.15 m | reverse complement strand
GCAGCGAGCGGTCGATGGCGTACTGGCGGCACTTCGGGTCGTTGCTCGTGTAGGCTCCGTCAATGGTCTTTGGGCTGAACCAAAGCCGCGGGGCAACCATTTCCGCCGCCACCCCGGCGTCGTCGAGCTTCTTCTTGAGTTCCTTCGCTTCCTTGCGCAGTTGAGCGTCGGACTTGCCGTCAATGTCCGGCACCGCGTCGTCGTCATGGAACATCATGGCGTCGAAGCCAAGCTTCTTGAGTTGTTTTAGCTTCCAGTCAAACGTCTGCGGCAGGCGGGTCATGGGGCCGTAAGGATCCTGACCTTCGCTAATATTCCAGGGACCGAAACAGAATTGGTATTGATGTTGTTTAGCCATAAGCGTGGGGCGAGAGTACCGGGGCGGAGGGGAAATCAAAGCCAAAAATTGCGCGGCAGAATTTGCGTGCCATGTCGCGGTCGAAATGGTATAAGCCCCGGCAGAGGCAAACTATGACGACCAGCGCATCAGCCGTAAAAACGAAACCCGAAGACCTCGGCCGCGTGACCTTTCTTGACGGGCAGGGGGAACTGCCCATGCTCGAAATCACGACGCCCTGGAGCACGGCCGAAATCTATTTGCAAGGCGCCCATGTTACGCAGTTTAAGAAGAAGGACGAGTCGCCGCTGCTCTTTCTGAGCCAATGCAGCCGGTTCGTCGAGGGACAACCGATCCGGGGCGGCATTCCGGTGATCTTTCCCTGGTTCGGGCCGCGAGAGGGTCTGGGCCAGCACGGGTACGCCCGCCTCAAGGCCTGGGATCTCAAGGAGTTGACCCAAGTCCCGGACGGCAGTGTCAGCGTGCGGCTAGGTCTGCCGGGCTGTCCGGAGGCTTCCGCTTATCCCGCATACACGGCCGATTACATTGTCACGGTCAATCAGTCTCTCACACTGCAGCTCATCATCACCAACCAATCTCGGGACGCTGCGTTCAGCTTCGAAGACTGCCTGCATACCTACTTTGACGTCGGAGACGTTACGGCCATCGCCATCAGCGGCCTCAAGGGTCTGAGCTATATCGACACAGTCGCAGGGTTTGTGGAGAAGACCGAAACCAGTGACACACTACGCATCGCCGGCGAGGTGGACCGCATCTATCCGAACTCTACTGGCACGGTGGCGATCTTCGACCCGCGTCTCAGTCGCAAGATTCTCGTGGAGAAGCAGGGGTCTGCTTCCACCGTGGTCTGGAATCCGTGGATTGCCAAGGCGCGGCGGATGTCCGACTTCGGCGACGAGGAATATGAACGGATGGTCTGTGTCGAATCCGGGAACGTGGCTTCCAATGGCATCAGCCTGCCACCGGGAGGAAGCTCGAACATGACGGTCAAATTGAGCAGCGTGACGCTGAAGTAATACGTGCCTAAAGCCCTGTGGATGAGGAACGTGCAGGTAGTGGTCATGCGGGCATGGATCGTGGGCAAGGGGGTGAGTTCATCACTTACCTTGCACCCAAAAGATGGAATGAAACCTGCTAACATGCTTGTGCTGTACTATTGCTATGGACACTCGGAATAGCCCTGTAAACAACAAACACGTCTTGGTCGTGGATGATGACATCGAGCTGGCACTAATGTTCCAGACATTGTTGGAGGTTCACGACTACCAGGCCACCACGGCGGCCAACGGAGTGCAGGCCCTGAAACGGCTCAAGGAGAGCGACGTGGACGCTATTCTTTGCGACTTAAGCATGCCGGAACTGTCGGGTGATCTCTTTTACGATGAAGTCGGTCGTGTCCGGCCCCACTTGCTCAAGCGTTTCATATTCATCACCGGCAATGCGGACGATCCCCTCTATGAGACCTTCTTGAGGCGCGTCAAGGCTCCGGTGCTGGCCAAGCCGGTTTCCTTGGAGCGCTTGTTGGAGGAGCTCAAAGCCTTGCTGGGAACTGCGGCGGGGCTTCCCAAATAAAAAACCCCGCTCTTGCCGTGTGAGACTGCTCTTCTGAACCTGGTTGTAACATCTGGACCGGCATGGCTGCTTTCGACTTCCAGTAAAGGCGTGTCGGCCACAACCATAGCTTCTGGCCCCTCAATCGTCCAACTTACGGTTCACGGTCGGAGTCCTGATCACGAACAGAGCAGGGTAAATTCTGCACCCCGTTCCAGCTTCCCAAAGAACAACGCGCTCTCGAACAGTACACACCATGCCACCATTCTTCGATTCGACTAGTCAGGAATAGTACAGAGGCGCTGTAGGGGAATTCCCTGACTGAGGTCGCAGAGCCGGGAGCTTCAATTTTCCGCTTGATTCGCGGCAAGAGACCTCCAAGCCTTGCTGGAATCAAACATGGAAAGCCTATCCATCTTTTATGTGGTGCTGGCCTTTGCTCTGGCCGTCGGCGGCGGGGCGTTGGGCTCGTCGCTGGGTAGTTCACACGAGCGGCTCTGCGGGCTGATCAGCCTGGGCGCGGGCACGCTGCTGGGGGTGACCGTCTTCGCGATCTTGCCGGAGAGCCTCGAAACCCTGCACTGGTGGGGCGCTGTGGTCGCCATGGGGTCCGGCTACGCCCTCTTCTACTTCATCAGCAAGTACGTGTACCACATCTGCCCGGCTTGTGCCGCTAGCCACTTCGACGAAGCCGTAACCCATCACTTTGCCGAGATCGCTGCCGCCATGATGCTTGCCCTGGCCATTCACTGCACTGCCGATGGCCTGGCCTTGGCGGCGGGCCATGAAGTCGAGGCTTCCCACGCCCCCGGCGGCCGAGCGCTGGACTTCTCGCTCATCGTAGCGGTTTGTGTCCACAAGGTCCCGGAGGGGCTGGCGCTCGGTGCCTTGCTCCTCGGCGCGGGCTTCAACCGCGCGCAGACGTTGATCCGGATCGCGGCGGTTGAATCCACCACTATCCTGGGCGGCATCGTGGGATGGCTCTTCTTCCGGCACATCGCCGTATTCTGGCTCGACGCCGCCGTTGCCCATGTCGGCGGCGGCTTCCTCTTTCTGGCCATCCATGCGGTGCTAGGCGAGATCCTCAAGCACCACAAAGCCCTCATTCTCACCAACTTCGGCCTGGGCTTCGGAGCCATCGCAATCTTAAGCCTCGTGCTGCGGCTGCTTTGATGGCGGGCGAAGGAGACTGAAACACCGAAGTTGATCCTGCCAAGCGGTGGTGATTGCAGTTACGCGGGGATGGTTGCGCAGGGAGATTTGCTCTGGATGAGCTATTACTCGTCCCACGAAGGCAAGACCTCGATCTACTTGGCGAAAGTCCAGCTCCCTGCGGGCAAACAGTGAGAGTTGTGGTGGTTGTGGGCTGGTCATTTTTGCGGTGACGCCCGCTTGACTTCACCTCGCCGCGAACGATAATCGCGTTGCTTGGGTGACTTATGCTGAAACTTGTTCTTCTAAGCCCGGGAATGACGGGGCGCACGCAGGACCTGAACCAGGAAAAGACCACCATTGGCCGCCTGGAGGACAACACGCTTCAAATTGCCGAGCCGTCGGTCTCCAGCCACCACTGCGAAGTTTTGCTGCGCGGCAGCACGGTGGTAGTCCGGGACCTCAACTCCACGAATGGCACCTATATCAGCGGCGAGAAGATCACCGAGAAGGTGCTTAAGTCAGGCCAGATCCTGCGCCTGGGGCAGGTCGAGATGCGCCTGGAAGCCGACACACCCGGCGCCCCCGGGAAGACTCACTTCGACCGCACCTCGGTCATTTCAGGCGGTGTGAAGCTTACAGAGTTGGAGCAAACCGCGCGGGGTGGCGGCTTTGACACGAAGAGCGCGGGCTTCTCCAAGAAGGACAATCGGGTCAACGAGATCTTCATTATTATTGGCGTGACCCTCGGTCTGGTAATCCTGGCCCTGCTGATCTACATCGCCGCGACGATCAGGAAATAGTTCGGCAAACCACAGCCAGAACTACAAGGGCTTAGGGCTGGGAACTGTAGTAATACCTCTGCGCGTTGGCCGCCGCCGAGTCTATGAATTGGACGGCCTCCGTCGGATTGGACACGGTGCCCAGCGAGGTCCTGTCAACCAGGTTGGTGGAGGCGTAGATCGTGAAGCTCGTGCCGGTCTTGCCTGTAAGACTTAATCCGAACTGCCCACTGCCCAGGTTTGTGATCCCAGTGAATTGCGGCGGCAGGTTCGTTTCCAGGGTGTCCGCCACGAAGTTGTCGAAGCACGCTCCGCGGGCGGCTGGGTAGCTTGGAGCAGTGTGCTGGTTGTAGCCATGCGACAGTATGTCAGGTCGAGCAGCTCGCCGTTTGGACTGCGCGTGTCCACCACGATCCGCACGTAGTTGCCGTAGTCGTTTGCGAAGGTGTCCCGGGCGTATTTGGTTTCAATGCCGGTGACCGTGCCCGCCGCCGCGGCGTGCAGGGCTGTCCCCGTCTGCACCGAGAAAACCGGAATTGGCGACACTGGCGGCTGCGAAGCACCGGACGGCATGCCTTTGCATTGAGGCAGCCTATGCTGAGGTGGCCCCCTGTCCAGTTTGAAGTGGGGCCCTTGAAAGCTTGTGGTTAGGCAACTGCGGGCGGCTATGCTTTCCGGTGTGCGCCAACGCTACGGCGCTGGTCCCCGCCGACAGAGCGGCGTTTGGCCGGGGCCTTCGACTGGGTGAGCTTGGCTTGCTTGTCCATGACCCGCCGCCGTATTTCGCCCACTTGGCCGGCCAGGTTCTTCTCCACATGCTCTCTCCAAACGAAACGGCATGGACAATCCTTGTTTGGGCATTTCTCCAGGCGGGCCAACTGCTTGCGCCGCTCCCGGACCAATGTGTTAAGCCTTATCAACTGTGCCTCAAGTTGGGTTTCAACTCGTTGTTTGCCATTCATCATGATGAAATTGAAAGCCTATAGTAGCCCCTCGGGAGGCCTTTGTCATCTGTATCAGTGGATTAACCTCAACAGACTCAACACCATACCAACATAAGTTCTGCCCTGTAAAATGCCAAATTGTACCGCTAAATCTGGGGCAGCCAAACTGGAGCAACGGGCTAATCAATGGCCTGACGGGGGCCTCCACTCTTTTCCCAGCGCTCTTTGAACGAAATCTCGTCCCGCCGGTCAGATCATTGTGGGTTAGGTTAGGGTTTTCATGTGGTGCGGCGCAGTCTTCGCTGACTGCGCCGTCTTTTTGCCCCTATCCGCGGACTTCTTCGCAGTCGTGAAGTGGCAATGGTCATGCTCTCTCCGAATCGAGAATATGAAATCCTTGAACGTGTTCCCGTGCATTTCCGGCGCGCGCAACTTTCCCGGCGATTGGGAATGTCCGGCAAGGGCCTAACTCGACCGCATTTATGCAGATGTCCGCGCTGAAAAGCCAGGCGATTGAGCAGGAGCGTCCTGCGGGTTGGGACCGGCCTCGCCGGAAGCGCATCTTGCTGGTGGACGACCAAAAAGGCGTTCGGGAATCAATTAGTCTCGTGCTAAAGCTGGACGACCATACGGTGATCGAGGCCGGGGACGGCCTGGCGGCCCTGGATTTGTTCAGGCGCGACCATTTTGACCTGGTGATCACCGATTTCGAGATGCCGATTATGAAAGGCAACGAACTCGCTGCCCGAATCAAGCAGCATTCGCCTGCCCAGCCAATCCTGATGATCAGCGCCTATGCGGAGCGGTTGGCGGACCTCGACAATCCAGTCGATGGCATTCTGGTTAAGCCCTTTGATCTCCAGGACCTGCGCCTGGTTTTGGCGGAACTCCTGTCCCGAGCGGGGTTGGATCAGTGCAAAAAAAACAGAGCGGCCACCGGGCTGGGGGCCGCTCCGCAACACAGTCCCGCTCCTCGCCTCCAATCCGAGTTGCAGTTACTGTCCCCTATTTCGCACACCTGAGCGCGCTCGGCTATGGGGTGTTAACCCCATACGCACGCCGCGCCTCGGTCGATGGGGGCGGAAGCCAGCAGTTACGGGGCGAGCGGCAGGCGGACAGTAGCCGTGGTGAGGCGGTTCGGCTCAGAGGTAAGTTGAATGGTTCCTCTGTGGGCGGTGACAATCCATCGGGCGATGCTCAGGCCCAGACCGCAGCCTTCGACAGTCTGGCTATGACTGGCGTCCGCGCGGAAGAACGGATCGAACACGCGGGGCAGGGTATCCGCCGGGATGCCCGGGCCGGTGTTGGCAATAGCCACCTCCGCGGCCTCGCCCGCGCGCCCCAACCTAAGGGTCACCGTGCCTTTGCGTTCATTGTATTTGATGGCGTTGTCGGTCAGGTTCAGCAGCAATTGGCGGAGACGGTGGCGGTCGCCAGCGACCGTCAGCTGCTCGCAGGCCGTCACGCTGACTTGAATCTCATGCGGGCGGGCTAGACTCTGCGCATCCGTGCAAGCTTCCCGGACCAGTTCATCCAGCCGGACTGACTCGCGGGCGAGCTTGATCTGACCGGCATCAGCTTTGGTCAGCAACGTGAGGCCGTCCACGATTTTGGCCAGCCGCTGGACTTCATCAAGTTCGCTCTCCAACTGCGCCCGCTGTTCGTCGGTGAGGGTTCGGTCCTGAAGGCCGGTTTCCAGTTCGCCATGCATGATGGTCAAGGGGGTCTTGAGTTCGTGCGAGGCATGCAGGGTAAACTCGCGAATACGGGCGAACGACTGGTTGAGGCGCTCAGTCATGGCATTAAAGACCTCGGTCAAGCGGTCAAACTCGTCGCCGTTGCCGGTGCGCGGGAGACGTTCGGCCAAGTTGTGCTCGTTGATGCGCTGGGCGGCCTGGGTGAGGGCGGCCACCGGCGCTAGCGCGCGGCGCATCATCCACCAGCCGCCGCCCAGGGCCAGCAGGCAGGCGGGCATTCCACACCAGAAGATGATTGGGAAGATTTCCCCGAGGTCGCTTTCGTCCGTGTCGTCTGGATTCGAGGCATCGCCAACGCTTTGCCTGGGAGCGCGCGGCTCAGGTGCAAATGCGTGATAAGACAGCGCCCCCATCGCCAGCAGGGAAACGAACATGATGCCGGCATACCATAAGGCGAGGCGGGTGCGAATGCTCATGCTGGTGCCTTCATCACATAGCCGATGCCCCGAACGGTGTGCAGTAGTTTAGGCTCGAAGTCGGCGTCGATCTTCTCGCGCAGGCGCATGACGTTCACATCCACCAGGTTGCTGCCGGGGTCAAAGTCATAATCCCAGACCTTTTCGAGAATGGCCATGCGCCCGCAGATGCGCCCCGTCGAGCGCATGAGAAACTCCAGCAACCGGTATTCGCGCGTGGTCAACTCAATGGCGACCCCGCCGCGCTGGGCTTCGCGCGTGACAGTGTCCAGCGTCAAGTCCACCACCCGCAGGACAGGCGATTTTGTCTCGCTGCCGCGGCGTCCCAGCGCCCGGATGCGCGCGATCAGCTCGGCGATCACAAACGGCTTCGGCAGGTAATCGTCGGCACCCGCGTTGAGGCCCTCCACGCGTTCGTTGACCTCGCCTCGCGCGGAGAGCAGGAGGACCGGCGTGGCGTTCTGACGTTCGCGCAACTGCCGCAGCAGGCTCAAGCCGTCGCGCCCCGGCAGCATGATGTCGAGCACGATGGCGTCAAACGAGGTGGCGCGCGCCGCAGCCCATGCATCATCGCCGTTATGGCAGACATCGACCGCAAAACCCTCCGCCTGGAGCGCCTTACGGATGAATGAGGCGGTCTTCTTTTCGTCCTCGACAACGAGCACACGCATGAGCGCAGGGTAAACTGTGCCAGAGGGTTGCCCAAGTTACTTCTTCTCCTCCTTCTCGTCGTCGTCTTCCTTGCTATTCTTGGTCTTCACCTTGGCGTCTTCCTTCTTCTCCTTGTCCTGGTCGGCGACTGTCTCCTTGGCAATATCAAGGACCGCACCCGTCAGGGCGTCCACCTGCACCTCGGTGATGTCCTTGGTGCCCGGGGTGGCGATGTCAAACGACCAGAGCAACTTGCCCTTTTCCTTCTCGATGTCGCCTTCCTTGATGGTGCCGCCTGGCACTTTATCCAGCGCGATCTTCTGCGCCTCGGCTTTAGTGATCTTAGCCTGGGCTTCGAGTTTTGCCGCGGTGGCCTTTTCGCCTTCTTTGCCTTCTTCCCTTTCGGTCGTGCAAGCCGTGAGGCCGCCCGCGAGCAGACCGACTGTGACTATCGAACAGATGATGGATTTGATCTTCATATTTACGTTTATTATTTGTCTTGCCGGGAGCACTTCCGGCACCGCGCAGTGCACCAAACCACCGTGACAAGGATGTGACCCTTCAATGACAATATTGTCATTACTCCGGCTTGCTCGCGGGCGGGGGGTGATCCGGACGTGGGGGTAGCCCTTTTGGACCATTGCGGAAAAGGGGAGATTCTGCCCTTAATGAGGAATACGAACATGACGACTGAATCGCCGAATCAACATCCGTCCCAGTCAACTGCAGTCTCGCGGCGAGACTTCGTTCATAGCTGTGCCGTGGGTGCCTTGGCACTGACCTTCACTCCCATTCTCGGATGCCGGAGCCCGAAGGCCGGAGAAAGAGCAGGCCGGACCGGCCCGGCGAGCCGGATCATCCCACTGGACGGCGACTGGCTGTTCGGGAGCAAGCTCGACGCGTCTGCCCGCGACGCGGATTTCGATGAGCCACGGTGCTCCAAAGTTATACTGCCTCATTGTGTCGCCAAGCTCTCTTGGCAGAACTGGACGCCAGCAATGTGGGCGGACGTTTGGCATTACCGGCGGCATTTCGACCTTCCCGCCGACTCGGGCGGCCAGCGCCTATTCCTGGACTTCGAGGGAGTGATGACCGGCGCGACCCCCGTGCTGAATGGACAAGCCTTGGCGTCGCATTTGGGCGGGTACCTGCCTTTCAATTATGAGATCACGGGGCGGGTGGTGCCCAAGGACAATGTGCTGGACGTAGCTGTGGATGGCAGGTGGCAATCCGTGCCGCCGGAAGGCTCGCCCAAAGGAGCAGCGGCGGTCGATTATTTGGAACCGGCGGGCATACATCGGCCAGTCGGCTTGCGCATTGTGCCGCCGGTTTTCATCCGGGATGTTTTTGCCAAGCCGGTAAAGGTGCTCGAAGCTGACCGGCGTGTGGAGGTCAATTGCTCCCTCGATGCGGCGGCGCTCCCGCCTCGGCCGGTCCGGCTCCAGGCCGATTTGATGGAGGGTAGCCGCATCCTGGCCAGCGCCACCAATGAACTGCGCCTGGAGAAGATGGGGGAAACGGCGGCAACGCTGACGATTTCCCGCCTGGGGAACATATCGCTTTGGGAACCCGCCTCACCGCGCCTGTACGAGGTTGTCGTCACCCTTTTCGTGGACGACCAGCCTTTGCACGACTACCGCACGCGGATCGGCTTTCGCGAGGCGCGGTTCGAGGTGGATGGTTTCTATCTGAATGGCCGGCGATTCCAGATCTTCGGCTTGGACCGGCATGAGATCTATCCTTATGTTGGAGCGGCGATGCCTCGGCGGGTTAAGCGTCGGGATGCGGAAATTCTGCGGCGCGAATTCAACTGCAACTTCGTGCGCTGTTCCCACTACCCGCAATCCGAGGCTTTTCTGGATGCCTGTGACGAACTTGGGCTGATGGTGTGGGAGGAGTTGCCGGGCTGGCAATACATCGGTGACGAGGCCTGGAAGGACCTGGCGGTTCGCGACGTGACGGACATGGTCCGGCGCGACCGGAACCATCCCGCCGTCGTCATTTGGGGGGTGCGCATCAACGAGTCGGCTAATGATCCGTCGTTTTACTCCCGCACGAGGGCGGTCGCCAAGAAGCTGGATGATAGCCGGCCCACCTCTGGCGCCATGAACCGCTATTCCACCAAGGATTGGGTTCAGGAGGTTTACGCGTACGATGACTACCATTCGGCTCCCGACGGGAGCGTTGGCGTGCGCGAACCTCTGCCCGGAGTGCCCTACTTTCTGACCGAGGGAGTTGGCCAGTTTGCCTATGGCACAGGCAAAGGTGGCTTTGGCCGCAAATACCGGCGGGCCGGCGATCTGAAGGTTCAGCAGCAGCAGGCTATCTGGCACGCGCAAATCCACGATCGCGCGCAACGCGACTCGCGGAATGCCGGAGTGGTTGCCTGGTGTGCTTTCGATTACGCCAGCCTGGTCAACCCCTACAACGCGGTTAAGTGCCCGGGCGTGGCCGACGTCTTTCGCATCCCGAAACTGGGTGCCTCCTTTTACCAGGCGCAGGTCGATCCCAACGTGCGGCCAGTCATCGAGCCGAGTTTCTACTGGGATTTCGGCCCCCAAAGCCCTTCCGGCCCGGGCGACAAGGCCGCCATCTTCTCCAACTGCGACCGGCTTGAACTCCGGATTGATGGCAAACTACGCGCCTCGGTTCTTCCCGACCGGGCGAGTTATCCGCACCTCAAATACGCGCCCTTCTTTGTCAATCTCACCATGGACGGTGCCGGCCATCCAGAGCTTCGGATCGATGGATTCGTGGGAACCAAGCGGGTCCTGTCGCGCTCCTTTTCGTCGGAGCCTGCCCAAGACCAGTTATGGTTGAAAGCCGATGACGCCGAGTTGATCGCCGACGGCTCAGACGCCACGCGCCTCGTGTTCCGAGCGGTGGACCGATTTGGCGCGCCGCGCCCATTCGTCACCGGCGAGGTCACACTGGATCTGAGCGGTCCAGGAGTCATCGTTGGGGACAACCCTTTCCGCTGGGATGACAGCGGCGGGGCAGGGGCCGTCTGGATCAAGACGTTACCGGGTCGTGCCGGTCGCATCAAGGTAACTGCGACCCATGCCAAGTTGGGCAGAAAGGCCGTTCAGATTACAGCGCGCTTGGCGAGCTAACCAAGCTTAGCGGGTCATTGCCTGCTCCAGGGTCACCCAGCGACGGCAAAGCGTGGCTGAACTCTTGCCCACGCCGTCTGGATGCGCCGCGGCTTTCAGGACGCATTTGCCGGCGGCGGCGGGAACCGCTAGCGACACTTGCAGAGTGGCATCACCCAGAGCAGTAAGTTTAAACCGCCTGGTTGAGTTAACTAACTCTCGGCCTCCCTCGGTTTCGAGCGAAAGCACCAATTCCCCTTCGACGGGTTTGGCCTCGTCGTTGACCATCTTGATAGAGAAGGAGCGCTCGACACCGGCCTTCAGCGTGGGCTGGAAGAAGTTGACATAGACGCCCAGCGGCTTGAAAGCCTCAGACACATAATCCGCGAAGTGCGGCTCCAATTTCAGTTTCTTTACGTCCTGGAAGTTGTCGGAGGTGAAGACGCCCGGGTAGCTGCAAGTCAGATAAACGAAATGCAGAATCCCGGCGCATTCGCGGTAGGCCCGCCAATACTCCGTCTTGGCGGCCAGCACATACGCATTCCAGGCAAAGCGTTCCGTGGCGGTTGCGTTCGTGCCCAGCAGTCGCGGATAAAGCGTCTCCGTCAGCAGCGTCGGGCTGCCATCGCGATTCAGCCACACCCAGCCGTATTCATTGATCAATATGGGATGCGCCTCCTTTGGCAAATATCCGGCGCTCGGTTTCCCCTGCATTTGCTCCAGGTCGCTCAGGCGGAATTTGATCTCATTGCCGGCAGCGGTTTGCTGGTACAGGTAGGGATGGTACTCGACCGGATCATCCTCTCCGGCGGGCGGGTTGTAGCTGTTCTCCCAAGGCCGGTTGGACAGGTCCAATGGGCGCACGGCAGGGATGATCTTGTCGCCGAAGACCGGGTCGCTCGTTTCGTTGTTGGCGTCCCAGATGGCCACGCTCGGATGGTTCCACCCGTCGCGCATCCAGTCGCCATATTGCCGCACCATTTCGTCCACGTCCCAATGTCGGGCGTAGTTGCGGTCCCAACTGGGCGCGCCGGTCCAGATGAAGAACTCGTTCTGAATCAGCAGCCCGGCTTCATCGGCAATCTCCAGCCACCGATCCGGCACCGGCCCGATGCAGAATCGGAAGCTGTTCCAGTGCATTTTGTGGGGAAGCTCAATCAACAGCTTGCGCACCCAGCTTTCGTCCCACGGCAGGTGGCCGCAATTCGGGTCCTCGAAGAACCTGTGCAACGTGATGTTGGACCCGCGCAGGTAATACACTTTGCCATTTAGATAGAATCGCTTGGTCTTGGCGTCACTGCGGAATTCCCTCATCCCGAAACGGGTAGTGCGGCTGTCACCGCCGGTGCGAGTCTCCAGCACATAGAGGAAGGGCTCTTCGGGCGACCACAGCCTGGCATTCGGAATGGCGATGGTCTGCGTCAGGACCTTTTCCTCACCAGCTTGCAGCTCAACCTTGAGCGGTTCAGCCTGGGCAACCTGCCTGCCACTCTTCCACGGCTTGACGCGTTGTGCCACCAGCGCCGAGCACGCCGGACCATAATTCTTGAGCCGGGCTTGGACCACAATCTCGGACGTGTCAATACGCGGCGCCACCTGGATGCTCTCGATAACCGGGTTATCACAAAACGAGACTGATACGCTGTCGTAGATGCCAGGCGTCCATTTGAGCTTCTCGAAATCGGTGCCGGTCGGGTAGGTGACCGGGAGCACGGCCGGATGGGCTCCGATGCGGACAACCAGCTCGTTCTTACCTTTCCACCGGATGGCGTCGGTTAGGGCGAACGAGCTGGCCGAGAAGCAGCCGGGGTATTCACCAAGCAGCTTGCCGTTCAACCATACGGCGGTGCCGAACTGCGTCTTGTTGATTCTGAGCAGGGCAGCGGCTCGGGGTGCCGGAGCTTCGAAGGTCTTGTGATACCAGAAGTAGTTGCGCTCCTGCCGCGCCACACCAGCCGTCTGAATACGCGCTGACTCCGGCAACCGCTTCTGCCGGATACGATTAGCGACCAGCTCCTGGCTGTCGAACTGGTCCACGCCCGCGAAAGGCGGCTGCGCGAGGTTCACCATGCCCGGCACAGGCGCCGTGTGCTT